>Ga0123356_10000505_pt1 | contig 43649 bp, 29 predicted proteins | sample TergutEmb28metaG_2_FD_92546 | JGI IMG/M metagenome (GOLD analysis project Ga0123356, IMG submission 92546) | Embiratermes neotenicus P3 segment gut microbial communities from Petit-Saut dam, French Guiana - Emb289 P3 | ecosystem: Host-associated > Arthropoda: Insects > Digestive system > Gut ...
GCATTCGCATTATGGGCAAGGGCGCAAAGGAACGTATATTACAGATTGGAAACCCGGAAGTTCTTTCGATTTTACGGCGCCATGCCGATGAAAACGCGGCGCAGATACATAAGACCGGTTATTTCTTTGTTAATCGGTTATCATCCCGCATTTCCGAACAATCTGTCCGTTTCCTGATAAAACGGCTTTGCGCCAAGGCTCATATTAACCAAAACATAACGCCGCACATGTTCAGGCACTCTTTTGCGACACTCTTGCTTGAGGAAGACGTGGATATCCGCTATATCCAGCGTATGCTTGGTCACAGTTCCATATTAACAACGCAGATTTACACGCAGGTTTCCATGGCAAAACAACGCCAAATTCTGACCGTAAAACACCCGAGGAATAAAATTTCTGTTGAAAGATGAATATTTTGTTGACTATTTTGGGAATTGGGGGTATTATTAAGATAGCAAGTGTAGGATAACTATTTATTATCTAAAGTATAGATGGTGGTTACATGAATAATATTTGCGAATACGAGATATTTGAATGGCAATTAAACGACCCCTCAGGTAACATATTTGAAAGAGGGATTTTTCAACTTATCAACAAACAACTTGCGGAAAAATTTGATGCTGGTGTTAGAATCCATCAAACCCCAAGGGGACCAGATGGTGGTAAAGACATAATCATTCACTCTCCTGTATCACTTTGCATTTTTAATCAAAAATTTGACTTAGGTAATAAGAATGAAATTATAATTTACGTAGAGTGTAAAACTTCTGATGAAAAACGAATTGAGCTTTCTAAGGTTGCAGGATCTGTTATGAGATCTAAGCAAGATAGAATAGATTACTTCATGTTAGTTTCAAATTCAACATTTGCTCCACAGACTCTTTTTATTTTAAAAACTAATTGTGAAACTGTAGGTATTAAATTTAAGATTGTTGATCAACAATTACTATTAAAAGCCATTGGAAATAAAACAATTTTCAATAATGTGCCAAACAAATTAGATTCTAATTTGTATTATGAATATCAAGTTAGCGGAACGCAACTTGAAAACAAAAATGCCTATGAAATATTTTTTTCGTACCGGAATCTTGGAAATGAAGAACAATTAATAACTCAAAAACTTCTAACTGACAATAACTGGAGAGCCAACGAAATTGAACGTAAATTTTTTGTCAATGTTAACGATATTTATATCAATAAAACTACTATTATACGCGATTTTACAGATGGCATAGAGGATCTTATTTTTTCTGTAGAAAACTATGGAATCAATGAAAAGCAGGTTGAGATTAAGGGTGTTAAGGGCGCAGGCACAAGACCTGTATTTGAGCCGCCTTTCTGGGGGACTGATCACAAAAACTGCGAAGATTTTTTAATCGCAAGATTCAAAAACTCAATTGGCTTTGATTTATGTTGTATTTGGGGTGAAGCTGGCATAGGTAAGACACGGATATTCAATGAAGTTTCTAAAAAACTCAGTGGTCAAAATTTTTATTTTTTGAATGTGTCAGTTAGATCTAACAATAAGTTTTTAAAAGACATAAAAAAGTTTTTAATTAGCAAAAGTTATTTAACAGAAGATAACAAAAGTGAAACTATAAATAACATGTTGCTTTCTAGTAAAAATGATTTTATGCGTGCAATAATATTAATAGACGATTGTCATAATATTTTAGACAACACGTTAAACGAATTAAAATCCTTGAGCGATACAAACATCCCTGTAACTATTGTTTTGTGTGGTAGAACCGACTATAGTGTAGGAACAACCGACTACTATAGCTTTGTGCAGTATACAGAAAAAGACGAAAATATAGGATGCTGGCATCTCTCTTCTTTCTCTGACGATGATACTAGAAATTTTATACGCGAGATTATTAAACGCATACCAGAAGTAGCCCTTGATAGAATATGTAAGATGAGCAACAATAACCCCCTGTTTATTATTCATTTTATAGAGTATCTTTTAGAGTTAAACATGGTTGAGATATACAATAGAAGTTCCGTTGGCGTTACTAATATAAATGCTTTTAATTCACGTTTATATATTCCTCAAAAATTGGAAGAAATATACAAAAAGCGCATAGAATATTTAAATAAGAATGAATATGATGCTGAAAATCTATTAAAATATCTATACATTCTATCCATTCTTCAAGATAGGCAAACGAAAGAAATGGCACTAACTTGTCTTGCAGAAGAAAAATTGAATTTTTTAATGCAAAGAAGATTTCTTAATTTTTCAGAAAATGGGGAAATTGTATTTTCACATGAAAGTTTTGCCGTATATATACGGCAGGCATTGGAAAATAATGCGATATTAAAAAAGAATTTAGCAAATGATTTTTTTTCTAATTTGAGTTATTTACTAGAACACGTGACTATATCAGAAAGAGGTGTTCTGGCCCTTTGGGCAGAAAAAAAAGAATTCGCAAAAGAATGTTTTATTAATATAGTAAAACTTATTGAACAAACAACAAATCATTCGGCTTTTAACGTAGATCATAGCTCGAATAAATATCTTGCGCATATTATGGAATTATATGCTAACGACAAGAATAGTAAAGATTTTTTAATTAAAGTAATTAAGACAAAGATATATACTTCAATACATCACTTTAGTCCAACAATAGCTATTAATGATTGTGATGATATATTAAAATATTTGAAAAAAAACAATATGCTAAAAAATGATAAACGCTTGAACAATTCTGTAAAACAACAGAAAGCACACGCTATGATAATTGCTGGTTATATGTATAATGCCGAGATTTTGATGAAAGAACTTCTTTCTGAGTGGTTAGTGGATAAAGGCTCACTTGATAAAGATACTCTTTTTGATTTGTTTGATAGATTTTGCGGTTTATATATAAATTTTAATTGTAAAAATCTTGCCATGAATTTTAATGAGATGTCTAAAAAAGAAAAAGTTACTGTAGACAACCGATTAATGGCACTTGTCCATCTTAATCACGCAAAAATTTACTTTCTTAGTGATTTTGAACGTGCATCTAAAAGTCTTTTAAAAATACAAGAGCTGCTTAAAAACGGCAATTCAAAACGTATTTTATGTTCTAGTAAAATATCTTACTTAGTAATTGAACTACTTCATAAAAAACGTTGCGATTATGACAATATGATAAAAGAGATTCTTGTGCTTTTAAAAGAAGCGTTCGATGGTAATTATGCACACTCCATCGCAAGAATATATTTAATTTTGGCGGTATTGCATCTTGTTGCCGAAGAACATATCACAAATTTCAATAAAATAATAGACCTTATTGATAAAGGAATTAACTATAGCATAAAGTTCGGTTTTGTACGAGAAATGTGGGAGTTTTATAATCTATTAGCGATTATTCAACTTCGTCAAGGAGTCGATTCAGAAGAAATTAGACAAACTTTTGCAACGGCGTATACGTTGCTACAAAACCATGATTACCTAAACTTAGGCATGAGAGATTTGTGTTGTGATAATATTTTGCTGCTTAGTAACATTGGATTTTTCTATCAATCAAAAAAAACAGAGAAGGAATTTTATGAATATATGTCAAAAATAACTTTCTTCGAAGGTGTTGTTAATCATAAAAAAAGCGATGACTCTCTTCTAAAAAAGTTCTTGAAAGAAGAATATTCAAAAGCAAGGAAAAAACAGCTTCTTTTTACACATAGCCCAAACAATGATTTGCTAAGAGACAGTGTTACCGGATATTTTATAGCTCTTTCTTAAGTTGAAAATATAAATAAGGATGAAAATCTAAGTGATGAAATCTTTATCTACAATACAATTTCCTATTATTAAAGCATCTATTTGTGTTTTTAAAAAAGTTTCTATTGCATCAAAGGGCGACTCAACAATTGGCTCGCCATCTACGTTAAACGATGTATTTACAACAATCGGAAATCCTATTTTCTCTTCTACTGCTAGAAGAATTTTATGAACGAAAGGTTCTGATTTTACAGACACTGCTTGCACTCGTGCGGTACCGTCAATATGAGTAATTCCCGGCAACTGACTTTTGAATTCTTCTTTAACCATAGCGGCTACAATCATAAAATTAGACTCAAACTTTAAATCAAAATATTTAAACTGTTCTTCTGCAATAACTGTGGGTGCAAACGGTCTAAAAGGCTCACGATGTTTAACCTTATAATTTAAAATGTCTTTAATATTTGGATTTTTGGGATTTGCCAGAATACTACGATGACATAAAGCACGTGGTCCAATTTCAGTTCGCCCTCTATGCAAAGCTACAATTTTATTTTCAGATATGTATTTTGCTATTTCTTCTGCTAAATGATCATCGTGTAATTCCCTGTAATTTAAATTTGCATCTTCTAATGCATTTTTTATTTCTTTATCATTATAAGAAATACCCAAATATGGAAGGTTTATTTTAAATTTATCTTGTGCTCCAAAATGCTTCCTGTATGCATAATATGCCGAACCTAATGCCTGTCCATCATCTCCAGCAGCTGGAAAAACAAAAAAATTATCTAAATCAAACTTTTTAATAATTTTAAGATTTAACAAGCAATTCAAAAAAACTCCACCTGATAAAACAAGGTTTTTACATTGGTACAAACATAAAATATCGCAAATTAGATCTAATATAGTATTTTCAAGCATTAGCTGAATAGTACTAGCTATATTTGCACTATCTTCTCGTATAAATTCTTTATATGTCTTTCCAGACAATGTCATTATTGCAAAAATCTCTTCAATTATATCTTTATATTTAAGCGAAAAATCAAGGAAATCGTTCTTCTTATATGCATTGAAATTAAAAAGAGGTTTTCCGTATCCTGCTAATCCCATAGTTTTTCCTGAACCGCTTCCGCCAAGCCCTAAAAGATTAGTTATTTGACTGAACTTTTTGCCTAAACTCATTTCGAAATTCTGAACAAATGATGGCATATATGGCAATATATAGTTATGTTCGTCGTTTGCTCTTCCAACGGATGGGTTTTGCAAACGCCTACTTACTACCTCTACTTTATTATTTTTGGCAACAAAAAGTGATTCCGCTTCTTGCATACCATTAATATAATCCCCCGCTCCATCGGCCACAAAAACAAGCGCATTGTTAAACCCAGAAGAGAAAAAAGCAGAATATGCGTGTGCGGTATGATGGTTTGTAAAAAATACAGGTACGTGAATACAATCATAAAACCTTTCAAGCTCTTCTTGATAAAATATTTCAATGGAAAACTCTTCTATAGCATGATATGATATTCCAACACAAGAAATATCTTTAAAAGAAAGCTCGAAGTGCTTCAGCAAAGTATTAATGGATTCAAAAGGGATATTAGAAGAACGTGAATATTTGATTCTATCTAAGCGCTCTTGAGATATTGCACCAATAACAACTCCATCTTTTATTAATGCCGCTCCTCTATCATGTCCTATGTGTATACCGAGTGCTATTTTCATGTAACCACCATCTATACTTTAGATAATAAATAGTTATCCTACATCTATCCTGGACGAAAAATCCAGTTCAGGTCTTTTTGTTGTGTTCCGAATGAAAGTGGTATTGACTATACGATTGACGGAATGGTTGATGCGAAAATTTTGGTGGTTGTAGCTATTAAGACGATGTATGGTAAGCTACAAGCAAGAGTTACAAAATGATTGATCATACAGAGTTAGAAACGAACTGTATCCCTCCGGTATTAGCGGAAGTGAGACGATTTCCTATCAGTGGAAGCGTGACGGGGCTGTCAATATTGGAACTAACAGTAATATATATAAGGAAGAAATGAAATTAAGGGAGTAAAGATTTCAATACCTGATAACGCGAAAAAGACAGACACAAATTATACAAAGCTTTTTACGCGTATTTTTTTCCGCCCGTTTTTTCTCGGTTTTCCCGTCTTTTGGCCGTTTAATGTAGTTCGTAAGGAGCGACTGTTTGCTATAGCCAATATCTAACGATAAATAAATTGAAGGTATTTGTAAAATGTCAAATTATTCATCTTTTATCAGGTACGATTCTGCATGGTCAGACAAACAGTGAAATATTTTATTGCTGAAAACAAATGATAGTATAAATAAAAAAGTACAAAAAATAATTATAATTAATGAAAGAGCATTAAAATTTTTGAAAAAGTTCCATGATTTTACCTGATAAATATCCTTCTACATATTAACCGTTTTCCGGTTCTATTGCACAATTCTGCATTCAGGATAAAAGCCCGTCTATTTTCGCCAAATACTAGAACCTGCGATTTCACCTAAACCGGGTCATATTGCAAGTGCCTTTTTCTGTTTTTCAATATAACCTTTTTGAGCAGTAGAAAGATTAGCGAGCCGTTGTTTCAATAAGGCTTTTTCTATAGGGTCAATGCCTGGGGAACGGAGTATATTCCGCAGCCTTGTCTTGTGTGCATTACAAGCGATATGAAATGAATCCTTAGGGAAAAGGCTTACTCTGTATTTACTATCTTGTGGGTAAGATTGATCTACGATTTTATAACTATCTTTATCGTCAGCTATTTTTAAAACAAGGAAAGCGTCATCAAAACTTTCTATAGCTTTTTTTAGACTGCTTAAACTGTCTGTATCAGTTTCATCGCAAAATTGTAGTTCCTGATTTAGGAAGGTATACTCAATAAGGATTATTGCTTGAGGGTCAATTGTTGATGCGAACCGAAAGTTCGATGCGTCTTTGAAAACGGATAATGCCCAGTCAATACCTGTTTCGTAGGAAATTCGCCCTTCTTCAGCTTTTCCTCTGGTGGCAAAACCTTTTCTGCCATAATCAATGGCTGCCGATGCATTAAGTATTTTAAGCGTTAAGCCAGCTAGATCCAAATTCAGCCTCTACTTCCGATAAATTCCATCCGCTCTCTAAAAGTGGTTTTATACCTAATTTATCCTTAAAAACTTTTGCCAAATACGGAGGCAAGGGGGCTGTCCGAATTACACGGCTTGCACCATCTTCATCTCCTGCTTGATACAAAGCGCAAGCCTTCATTGATATTGCAAGTTTCTCGTCTAAAGTCATGGTCTGTGGCATAAGTTTCTCCTTAACCCAGATTATACATTTTCTGGAGAACATAATGCAAGAGGAAAAAATCAATAATTCTTTTACCGTCCTGTTCTTTTTTCTTTTGCATAATGGTATGATACCCCATGCTGCTGCATACGCCGACACTGGTAATGGTTATTCCCTGCTATAATGAAGAAGCGGTTTTGCCGGAGACCGTGCGCTGTTTGTCGGCAAAAGTGGAGCAGCTTGTTTCGGCGCGGCGGATATCCGAAAAATCGGCGCTGCTGCGCGGATTGCTTGCCGCAAAAAGTGACGCGGATATTATCATATCAATCGATGCCGATTTCCGCCTGATGAGCAGGGACGCCGTTGACGCGCTGGCGGAATATGCCCGGCCCAATATTTTTTTGCGGGGCGTCATTCCTTTGCTGCAATGCACCAGCGGCATTGTGTACTATCACCGCAAAAAACGGTTCGCGGGAAAAAGCAAATACACGATGCGTAAAATGTGCAGGCTTGCCCTTGACGGCATCGCAATGATCAGGCTTATGCGATCGGATCGATCTAACTAACGGCTGAGTAATGCGGAAACGGTACTGAATGTATAACCCTGAGCAATAAGGTTTTCGTACAGGCTGGTCAGCAGCGGGGCCAATTCCGGCGACCAGGCATGGCCAATCATTACCGCGCTGCCATTTCGGACTGCCAGCGCAAGGCCGTCTTTGATGGCACGATCCATCGCGGAACGGCTTTGTTCATTATCAATAAAAATATTACGTTCGCCTATTTTCATGCCCAGACGCTGCGCTATGGCAGGGGCTGTGGTGTGGGCAGTTGTTCTGGAATCCATAAAATGAATTCCCTGCTCGCGGCAAAAGCGGAGTACCGTTTCCATCATTTGCTGATCCGCAGTGATCTTTGAGCCCTGATGGTTATTCATGCCGGCCACCGGGCCAATCTCCGCGATATTTTTGTTGAGTATTGCCAAAATCGCATGGGCGTTCATCCCCGCGTAGAGGGCTCCCGGCCCCGGCGCCGGTCCGTTGACTGCCTCCATTGGCTGATGCAGCAGCACTTCTTTTCCGGCCGCGCGGATGCGCCGGGCAGATTCCACCGAGTGGGGAAGGCCGGGCAAAACGGCAATGGTTAAAGGGCCGGGGAAACGGAGAAAAGGTTCCAGTTCCTGCAGGCTGTTGCCTGCGTCATCAATGATAAAAACCAATGTCCCGCGATGCGGTGGCGGCAATTCCGGCGGAGCCTTTGGAGCCGGCGTTACTTTCGGAGCCGGCGTTGTTTTTGGTGGCGGTGTTTTGGTAGCTGCTACCTCTGGTGCCTTCGGAGCCGGTGTTGTTTTTGCCTCGGTGGTAGCTGCTACCTCCGGCGGCGGAGCCGGGGTCTCGGTGATGGTAGCTGGCGCCTCGGTAGTGGTAGCTGCTACCCTCAGTATCACGATTGCAATAATAACAGAAACGGCAATAATGGCAGCGGTAAGCAATAGCGCCTGCCCCATTTCGGCTGACGACCATTTTTTTGTTTTTCTGGTTTTTTTAGAGGATGCGTTTTTGCGTTTTTTACCTGTTTTTGGCACTATACTACCTTATCGGTAGATTACATAGCCTCCAAAAGACCGTAGCCTTTGAGATCGTCTGCCGCGTGCCGGCGGATTTTTGCCAGCGCTTTCATTTCTATCTGGCGGACCGTTTCCGGAGATATGGCCAGTTTTTCACCAATTTCTTTAAGGGTGTACGGCTGACCATTATCAAGCTGATAGCGGTAGGTAAGCACTTGCTTTTCGCGGTCTTTGAGCCCGTTCAGGGAACGGCGCGCTCCGTCACGATAATATTGCCGAAGCAGGTTTCGTTCCGGGCTGTAGGTGTAGTCTTCATGCAGTTCCATCACCGTTGCGCTTTCGCCTTTGCCGGTATCAAATTCAAGCGAGATGGGACCGGCAGTCATGTTGACGATAAAGTCAATGTCCTGGACCGAAATGCCCAATTCGTCCGCAATGTCCTCGGTGCGGGGCTGGTGCATAAGGGTTTGGCTCAGGGTATGGTAGGTGCGTTGAATCTTGCGAAGAATTTCTTCTTTCCGATGAGGCAGTCGGACAATACGGCGCTTGTTGGTCAGATAACGGATGATAAACTGGCGAATCCACCAACTGGCATAAGTGCAAAAGCGGACTTTTTTCGCATAATCGTATTTTTCTGCGGCATGCATCAGCCCCATGTTTCCTTCCTGCACCAAATCCATGAAAGGAACGTCCGGCGCTGCATAAGGGCGGGCAATTTTAATGACCAGCCGTAAATTGGCCTTAATTAACGTACTCAACGCCTCCTGATTCCCCTGTTGAATAAGCCGGGAAAGCTCCAGTTCCTCTTCAAAGTCCAAAAGTCGATATGTTTTTATCTGGTTGAAATATATGTGGATAATATCGTCGTCTGCGGCGGCTTTGTGTTCGTTGTTTTTTGCGGTTCTTTTCATATCATCTATGTAGCAATTTCCGTGCCAAGTTTTTTGTTTTTGCAAACAATTTCGTAATTCCTTACTGGATAACGAATTAACTTTACGCGATTACGGGGGTTTTGCCCTGAACAATGGGGAGTGTATACATTTTCATACAATTTTTTTAATATTCCTTATAGAAATTATAATGATTACACGATAGTATAAAGGTGATGATAGAGTACGTTATACCCTCGAATATAGACGACCGAATTGTGGCAAAGGCGGCGCGGATACTGGATAATGGAGGGCTTGTTGCGCTGCCCACCGATACCAGTTGGAGTTTGGTCTGCTCGCTCAAGTCTCCGGCCGGTATCAAGCGGCTGCGAAAACTTTCCGGCGAGCGGGATGAACGGCATTTTACCCTGTTGTGTTCGGATATTTCTCAGTTTGGGGAATTGTGCAGTCTGGACAACAGCCGGTTCCGCCTGATTAAGCGTCTTTCACCGGGGCCGTATGTATTTATTTTGAAGACTCTATTGGGTACCGAAAAGGCCCTTGATATACGCCGCCGTGAAACCGGTGTCAGGATTCCCGACCATCCCATTCCGCTTGCCCTGATCGAAACCCTGCAGCACCCTCTCTACTCGATAACCGCCAAAAGAACCATGCTGGAAGACGATGCTGATGAAGATGCTGTCCACGGGGATGCAGCTGAACTGCCCCCCATTCCCGAAGATGATCTGTTCGAGGGAGGCTGGGAGCTTGATGACATAAACGGCGTAGACCTGGTGCTGGACGACAGCGAAGAACGCGAGCGTATTTTTTCTACCATTTTGGACATATCCGGCGAAGAGATTACTTTGCTTCGTCAGGGCGCCGGTTTGTGGCCGGTGTAGAATGCAGGCTTTTTTCGCACAGGCCAAAACCTTCGTTTTCCAGATTTCCTGCCGGTTCAACGTGAATCATAATATCATAAATATTTTCGATTCGTTCTTTTATGGCGGATTCAACTTTGCGGGCGATCCAGTGCGCTTCGGTAATGGTTTTGTGGGGCGGCACTTCAATGTCTATATCAATGTCCCATAATCCGGCAATGCGCCGCATTCGTACACGGTGGGGGCGTCCCGCTTCGTCAACCGAGTTGACTGCGTCAAATACGGTCTGGTAAAAAACCTTGTCCGAACCGCCGTCCATCAATTCCGAATTGGCCTCGATAAAAATGCCGATAGCCGATTTCATAACCCACAGGCCAACCAGAAGCGCCGCCCATGAATCGATGACGCCAATGTTGAAGAACATGGAAAGCCCCAGTCCGAGTAAAACCCCTGCCGAAAGCAATACGTCGGCGGTCATGTTTTTTGCATTGGCTTTAAGCATGGGGGAATGGGCTTTTTTGCCGAACATATATTGTGACCAGGCCAGCAGTAATTTTCCCGCGATTGAAACAAGCGTTGCAATCAGCGCCGGCAATGAGGGAACTTCCCGCTCCGCGCCAAAAATAATATCCCTGCCGGAATTCAGGATAAGCTGCGCCCCTGCAAAAAACAATATAAAAGAGAGCAGGGCTGTCGCGACCGTTTCTGCTCTGCCATGCCCCCAGGGGTGGCTTGCGTCAGCCGGGCGCGCAATGATCCGCGCGACAACCAGACTCATAATCGCGATAAGCACATCCATCGAAGAATCAATCCCATCGCCAATAACCGCAAGGCTTCCCGCATAAATACCCGCCCCAATTTTGACAACGGCCAACACCGTATTGCCAAACAGCGCAGTCAGCGAAGCAATTTTGATGATACGAGCCTTCTGGTCCAGATTGTGTTTCATGCCTGGTATTGTAGTACGGTATTGGAATTATATCAACGCGGGTTACGTGTTGTTTTAATTTCCAATCGGCATTATACTTAAACCATGAAAGTTTCTTTTTATTCCCTTGGCGCTGCCGAAGAAGTAACCGGTTCAAAACACGTTATCGAAATTGACGGGGAAAGCTACCTTATTGACTGCGGGGCTTTTCAGGGTTCACGGGCCGAGTCCGACCGGAAAAACCGTGACTTTGGCATAGAGGTTGACCGCATTGCGGGAACCGTTTTGACCCACGGCCACTATGACCACTGCGGTCTTTTGCCGCTGTTGGTTAAGCGGGGTTATAAAGAGAATATCTATGCAACTCCGGCAAGCAGGGATATTGCCAGCCTTATCATGATGGATTCCGCCCACATACAGGCGCGTGACGCCGAGTACTTGCGCAAGCAGGCAAAGAAAAAAGGCGAAAAATTTGACTGGACACCGCTGTACACCGAACAGGACGCCATTGCGGCAGTTAGTCAGACCATTGGGGTATCGTATAACAGACCCATGTTTATTGGCGATGGGGTAAAACTGGAATTTTACGATGCGGGACACATACTTGGTTCGGCAATGGCGTATCTCACCGTAAAACGAAACGGCAAAGAATTGCGTATTCTGGCGACCGGCGATCTTGGCCGCAAAGGCAAGCCCATCATCCGCAATCCGGCAATTCCCGAACTTGCCCCGGACTATATCGTGCTTGAAAGCACCTACGGCGACCGCCTGCACGGCAGCACCGATGATGCCATTGCAAAACTGGCGGCATTGGCAAAACGCACCGTTGAAAACAGGGGCAGAATAATTATTCCCGCTTTTGCCATTGAACGCACCCAGGAACTGGTATATTATTTTCACCTGCTGGTTGACGATGGCATTATTCCCGAAATTCCCATCTATGTGGATTCACCCATGGCAACAAACGCAACCACGATTTTTCAGGTACATCCCGAATGTTACAGCGAAGAAACAAAAAAAGCCTTTATTCATCATCACAAAAATCCCTTTGGTTTTAATAGCCTGCACTTTACTTCCAGCGTTCAGGAATCCAAGGCCCTGAACGATCATAAAGGCCCTGTTATTATCATTTCTGCCGATGGAATGTGCGAAGCCGGCCGTATTCAACATCATTTGATCCACAGTATTCAGGACCCCAACACCACCATTCTGACCGTGGGCTATATGGCAAAAGATACGCTGGGCCGCCGCATCCGCAACCGCGAAAGCGATGTAAAAATTCACGGAATGTGGTTTAAGGTAAAAGCCGCTGTCGAGGAAATAAACGCCTTTAGCGCCCATGCCGATTATGCCGAAACGCTGGAGTGGCTCAACGCGCTGGACACATCCCGCTTAAAAGGAATTCTTATGGTACACGGCGAAAAGAAAGGTCAGGCAGCCCTTAAGAAATACCTGAACGATAATGGTTATCCCAATGTGCAAATAGTTCAGTACGGCAAAACCTACGATTTAGATTAATTAGTTCTGCCGTAATCCAGGCGCGCAAGCGGGGCCAGTGTTTCCCAGGGCGATGATTCCGATGCTTCCCGATCGATGCGGATGAATATTTGCGGCTCATAGTTTGCCTGCGGGTACAGGGCATTGCGCGCGTTGAGATGGGGCAGGGGAGTGCTGCCGGAACGGAGCATGGAGCGGGGATCGCGGGTGCGGGCATCCCAGGCGCGTTCTGCTTCGGCGTAAAAGGCCAGTGCGCGGGTTTGGTAGCTGCGGTCTCCGGTTTGGGCGGCGAGCATTTCGCAGGCAACGCCGGCATTGTTCCGGGCCATCATCAGGCGTTCGGCAAGTTCAAGGTATTCGGGACGATCATTGGGCAGCAATACCGGCAGACGGGATCGCTGGCTTTCAAGTATATCAAGCAGACGGTTGTAATAACCCAGAGCGGCAAAGTAATTGCCCCGTTTAAGCGCGGCATTTCCCATTGCAAATAAAACACGGCGGTTCAGAGGCAGGCTTGATGAAGCGGTAAATAAGTATTCCAGCGCGTTTCTCCATTCTCCAAGCTGATAATAAGCCGAACCCATGCGATATTGCATTTCCGGCGGCACCCAGCCATTTTGTTCCGAACGGTGATAGTAACGCAGGGCAGCGCTCATATCGCCGGTTTTGGTAAAGTATTCAAGGTCGCCCAGCCCGGCATACAGTCTGCCGTATTGAGGCGAACGGGAAATGAGCCGCCGTGAAACCGCGTCTTCGTACAGATTAATGCCGCGTACCAACTGCTCTTCGGCAGGCAGGAATTCCCTTGCGTTGATTAAAGCATCCGCATAGCGCTGGTGGGTATCAATACGGTAATGGAGGCGGCGTATCGATTCTTCACTGGCATTGTCAAAGGCGTTAACCGCAATGCGCAGGGTGACCCGCTCTTCATGAGCGTTGCCAAGGTTGTTATAATACCGGGCAAGGTGATAATGAGGTTCCGGCAGTGAAGGATCGGTGTACACTGCTTCGAGCAGCAGATCGCGGACCCCGTGAATATGCTCAACATATTCGTTGGGAACGCCCCGGACTTCTTCAAGTTTTTTGTCCAGCAGATAGCCGCCCAATTCTCCAAGGGATGCAGCCGAAAGTTTCCATTTGGGATGATTATCAAACCAATTTTTAAGATAGAGCGTTTCTTTGAGATTGTCCGTGCGGATAAAGTACCGCATCATCCGTTCTACAACCGGCGCTTTCCAGCCGTATTTTTCCAGCAGCCGGGCATAATGAAAACGCGCCTCTTCATATTTGGACGGATCGATTTCGCCCCACATAAGGTGATTGTCGCCTGCCGCAAGTAAACCTTCTTTGTCATTGGGGGCATAATCCAAAAGCTGATGCCGCAGGATAGTGTCCGCTTTGGCATAATTGCGCAGATAATATGTTTGCAGTTCAGCGTAATCCAATACGCCCTTTTTGTCGCGGGTATAATACCGGAGTAATTCATCGTATTTTTGTTCAGCGTATATATACTGGCGCTCATCGCGGAAAGCTTCGGCGTATTTGTAAAACCAGTCTTTTTTGCGATGGGTATTAAAGGCTTCGGTAAAACGCTGATTTGCCCGCTGGTATTCTCCGGCGAATATGCGTTCATAGCCGATTTTGTAAATCGATTCGGCTTTTAATGGAATATATATAAATTTATATATAAGATACAGGGACGAGGCTGCCACAACGGCAATGAACATAAAAAGCCGCAGCATTGGCAGGAAATTGTGCACAAAAATATACGCAAAACTTGCCTGTTCTGCTTCCAGCTCCGCGCCGGAGCTTTTTTCAAACGCCTTTGGTACAAAAATTGTTTTGCCCAGTATCTTGCTTGCCAGCAGAGCGGTTTCTTTTGCCGATGCGCCCCAGACAAGATGTTCAATCAAGTCCGACATTTGCTTCGGATTAACGACATGCTCGGCGATTATTTCTTCGCAGGCCATGCGTAAATTGAGCGGATACCGGGACAGTGTTTCCTGTAAATTTTCAACTTCATCATCAGTGAGCTGTATTTCTTCCACATCATCAGATGCGGTTGGTATTATCCGTTGTGGTTTTTTTGCCTTCTTGTCTGCTGCTTTTTTCGCCGCGTCAGTTTTCTTCTGTGATCTTTCCAGTATATGGTCCAGACCGTCGAAAGAGAACTCTTCATGAGCACCGCGGACACTGCCTGAATCAAAATCCTCTTGCAATTCATCGGGAGAAACAAAGTCATCAAACTCGCCCAAATCAGCAATTGCGCCTGTCGGGGCTGGTTCATCGGGGAAGCCAAAGCCGTCTATACTGTCGGTGTCAAAACTTGTATCGTCCGCGGGGAACGATTCATCGGAGAACGATTCGGCGGAGAACGATTCAGCGGGAAGGTCAAAACGGTCTGTGCTGTCGGTGTCAAAGTTTGTATCGTCTGCGGGGAACGATTCGGCGGAGAACGATTCATCAGAGAGCGATTCAACGGAGAACGATTCATCGGGAAGGTCAAAACTGTCTGCGCTGTCGGTGTCAAAGTTTGTATCGTCTGCGGGGAATGATTCGGCAGTGAATGATTCAGCAGGGAACGATTCATCGGAGAACGATTCATCGGAAAGGTCAAAACGGTCTGCGCTGTCGGTGTCAAAACTTGTATCGTCTGCGGGGAATGATTCCACGGTGAATGATTCGGCAGGGAACGATTCATCGGAGAACGATTCAACGGGAAGGTCAAAACTGTCTGTATTGTCGTCGTCAAAGCGTATATCAGTGTCTGCCGGGGTTGGTGCATCTGCCAGGATTGGCTGGTCGGGAACAGGGCTGCTGTCCGCCGCTTCTTCGGGAAGATCAACGCGGTCAGCGCTGTCAAGGTCGCTGGTTTTACTGTATATTTCCGGAATTGATTCTTCAGGGAAGTCAAAATTGTCCAGGCTGTCAAGGTCAAGGGGTTTGCTGGGGAACGGTTCATCGTCAAAACTGGTGTCGCTGGCTGCTGCTGCGACAGGCTCATCTGCCGGCAGCGCATCAAGTTCTTTGGAAAGGTTGGACAAAAGTTCTTCAGGAGAATAGAACGATTCTTCCGGCTGGGCGCTGGTAAACGCGCTGAAATCTATTTCATCGCCTATAGGGTCGGTATCGTCAGAATCGGCGTCATCAGGATCGGTATCATCAATATAGAGTTCATTGGTGCCATAGTCAAAGCCCAGGTCGTCTTCCTGTCCGCTTTCTGCCCTGAGATTTTGTACCATTGGCTCCGGTTCAAAATCGGGAAGTTCCATATCATCGAAAGGAATGCCCTTGGCCTTAAGATCGACCAGCTGCCCTCCGATGTCGGCAAGAGAGTTTTTAAATCTTTTAATAGCACTTCGTGACGGCATATTAAGATATATAATTATCGGCCGATAATTGGATAGTATACATGAAAACGATCAAAATTGTAACAGTTTTAGTATTTTTTCTTTTTACAGCCGGTTTTTCCCAGGCTGTAGAGATAGAATCGCTTGAATCGCTGTATCTTATAGACCGTTTATTGAGCCTTTCGGGGCCGGGCGCGCCGGAAATAGTTGACGATTTGGTGATTTTTACCGCCTCATCCGCTTTGCGCCGGGTGGGTATTGCCTTTGCCGATGAGGGCTTTGGCAAAGTCTATTGGTTCAGGCAATTGCTGGTTTCCCGTGATCCTTTGGATATTTCCCCACACGAAAAAAATCCCAATCTGCACAGAGATTCCGGTATTGTGTTTCATGTCTATCAAATTCCCGAAGAAGCCACAGAAATTGGGTATAGGCTGATAATTGACGGCCTGTGGACAAGCGATCCCGCCAATCCCCATAGCCGGCGGAACAATGCCGGGCTTTCCTGGTCTGTTCTTACTGTTCCGCCCAGAGAAACGGTGCACAGCCCCCTTAAAGGACCCCCCGGCAGCCTGAGTTTTGTTTTTAAGGGACCGCCCGGCGAAACGGTTTCGGTGGCGGGTGATTTTAACGGCTGGGATCCTTTCATGTATGAGCTTAAAGAAGGCCCCGCCGGAAATTACAGTATCAATATCCCGCTTCCGCCGGGAACCTATCAATATGTGTTCTTCCACAGGGGTCAGCGCTATCTGGACCCCTATAACGGAAGGCGCATCTACTCAAAAGACGGAAAATCCGCTTCAGAAATTGTAATTCAGTAATTCCAGAAAACCCGGATAGGTAACATCGGCGCTTTCCGCCCCGTCAATGTCGATGGGGGCTTGCGCGGCTAATGCGGCGGCGGCAAAGGCCATGACGATGCGATGGTCGCCGTGGCCGTCAATGACACCGCCGGAAATGGCGGCCTTGCCGTTGCCGGCGGCGTTGCCGTGGACGATGAGGCCGTCGGGCAATTCTGTGCAGCGGACGCCCAGTTTGGCCAGTTCCGCCGCCATAACCGCAATGCGATCGGTTTCCTTAATGCGGGCATGAGCGACATTGACCAGGGCGGTATCGCCTTCGGCAAAGGCGGCGGTTACCGCGATAACGGGAAGCAGATCCGGCGTGTCATTCAGGTCAAAGGTATTGCCCCCGCGCAAAGGCCCTGCACGGGAAACCGTCAGCCTATGTCCAACAGTACTATTACTCATTTGCGACTCTTCTCCCCCCACTCCCCAACTAACCGAACAACCCATGCGGGTCAGTATTTCAAGAAAAAATTTGTCGCCCTGTGTGTCGTTTGGATCAAGGCCCAAAATGGTAACCGAACCGCCGGAAATTACCGCAGCGCAAGCGGGAAATGCGGCGGAGGAAAAGTCCCCCGGCACGGCCGCTGAAAAAGGCTTCCATGCAGCGCCGCCCGGAATAACAAAATAGGAATAAAACGGTTTCTGTGACGCCGCCGCCGGCTTCGCAGAAGACGCAGCTTCCCAGGGTATGCCGTGCGCATCCAGATAGGAAAGGGTCATCTCGATATAGGGACGCTCGTTCAGCAGAGGAACGGTAATTTCGGTAATGGTACCGGCGGGAGCCAGCGGCGCAGTAAGCAACAGCGCGGAAAGGTACTGGCTGGTGGGGCAGGGGAGATTGACTTTGCCGCTATCCCAGGGGCCCTGGATAACAATGGGTGCGCAGCCATTGCCTTGTACCGATTCAGCGCGGATACCCAGGCCGGAAAGCGCTTCCAGCAGCGGGGCTGCGCTGCGCCGCTGAATTTGCGCATCCCCGGTAAAGGTATACGGCTTATCGTCCAGCCCCGCCGCCGCCATGGCAAGATACAAGGTTGTCCCCGAATTCCCCACGTCGATTTCAAAAAGGTGACTGACACCTTTTTGGCTGCCGTCTTCAAAAAGGTGACTGACACCTTTTTGGACACCTTTCTTGAAGCGGTTGTTGCCATGGACGGTGAACGAAACAAGTTTGCCGTCATTGCGGTGCTCCGTGATTACCGCGCCAAAGGCACGGCAGGCGGTGATACAGGCCTGGGTATCCAGCGAATCAAGGGGGTGCATTATTTCGGAAACACCATCGGCAAGGGAGGCAATTAACAACTGCCGGATAGTATGGGATTTTGACCCGGGAATCCGTATAGTGCCGGAAAAAACATGGGGGCTAATGCGGGCGCGCATATCAGTAGATTATCCGTTATCGTAAAAAAGGTCAATTTTACTATTGCATCCAGTCCCGCCGGGTACTAGAATTAATTATGTGGAAGGAATAATTGCCCTTGAGCGCCAAGTCCGCCCTCCAGTGGTAGATGGACTGTTTTACCCGGAAAATGCAGCAAGTGTTCTGGCATATATGCAGGATATTGGGCTTGAGCGGGGAAAAGGCGGGCGGGCACAGGCGATTATTGCGCCGCATGGGGCGTGGGAGCTTTCCGGCAGTCTGGCCGGGGCGGCTTTTGCCTCGGCGGGGGGAAGAACCGGCAGAAAAAGCCCTTCAAGAGTGGTTATTATGGGGCCAATCCACGATAGCCGGGCAGAAGGCCTATTCCTGACCCATTCCCATTCCTTTCAAACCCCCCTGGGAGACATTCCGGTTGACCACATCGCGTCAGGATGGCTTGAATCGTACAGTTCCCTTTTTCAGGTCGATGATATTCCTCATTTATATGAACATTCTATCGAAGTATTACTGCCGTTTGTCAAATACTATTTCCCCCAGGCCGCCATTGTCCCTGTTTTGATGGGACGGCCGCAAAAAGGTTCGGTTGCAGTGCTTGCCCAGGCCTTACGCGCGATTTTTGAACCCATTATGGCCAATACCCTGCTGGTTGTTTCCGTTAATTTTGCCACGCACCCCGAAGAATGCCTGCGGCTTTTTGAAGATGGCGAATACGCCGCATTGTCCCAGGCCCTGCAGGATGGGCGGATTGCAAGCTGCGGCGGCTCCTTGTTTGCCGCCCTATTGCAAAGCGGTTTGATGCATACCGCGCGCCCCTGTATCGCCTCCGATTCGTTGTTAAGCGCCTGGGGTGAACAGGAAAGAACCGTCTATTACAGCGCTCTGGCTTTTGAGTAATTGTATCTTTTCTTAAATGTTCGTGTTGGTTTGTGTTGGTTCGTGGTAGAAAAAATGAAGGATACATTCTAAAATACATAAATGTTGTTTACTGTCTTGCTATTGATACTGTTCCTGGGTACACCGGTGTTTGCGCAGCATAATCCGGGCGGCAGAAATGTCAATGGCGAATTGGTACTTCGCGCACTCCAAAAAAGTTTTCCGCATAAAATAGACGCAGTTTCCTTTATTGATAACGATTGGACCATCAGCGCAGGGGGCGAAACTTTTTTTTGGGCAGGAGGCCGGCTGCTCCCCAAAGCCGAAAAAGACAATGTCGATTCCTATAGCCCTCATATGTTTTACATGATCGCTCCCAAGCTAGCATCGCCGGACACTTTCCCGCCCCAGTATATTGAAACAATACGTCAGCGAGGCAACAGCGAGGCCCGGCGTGAACGCAGAGACAGTCACCGGGCATTTCAGGGCATTTTGTACGGCGGCCTTAAGCGTACCGAAATTGAAGCACTCATCGATCAGGTTGATTTTTTGGGTACAAAAATCAGCGTTCACCATGAAATTGTCGAAGCGCTCAGGCGTGTTGAAGCTGCAATAAAAAAAATGGATGACGCGCAGGCCTTTATTGATTCAATCGGCAGTATTGGCGGATACAGCTGGCGGGAAATTGCGGGAACGCAGCGGATGAGTTACCACAGTTGGGGACTGGCAATCGACATTCAGCCGAAACGGCTGGGCGGCAAGGCAATCTACTGGCTGTGGGAGCAGCAGCGTAACAAAGATAATTGGATGCTTGTCCCTCTGAAAGATCGCTGGATTCCGCCCCTGCCGGTCATTGAGGCATTTGAAAAAGAAGGTTTTGTCTGGGGCGGCAAGTGGCCGTTTTACGACAATATGCACTTTGAATACCGCCCTGAACTGCACGAGTTTACCCGCCTTATGGCTGCCGATCCCATTGTAAGCGGCAACGGCCGGGATTTACATCATGTGCATCCTACCGCAATGCCGCTACTGCCGCGCCAAAGAGACTAGCCTGTTCAACCGGGGTAATCACATATGCCCGCGGCCGTTCCTTGACTAACATCATGTGCAGCCAGGATTCCAGCGCACGGCGCATTCCCTTGTACAATACATAGGTAGTTCCTTCCACGGCAATGCGCACCGGAGCATACGGCTCGCAATCTGCCTGCATACGCTCCACAAGGGCGGCCAGTACCGCGGCGGCAAACAGCGCCCCCCGCTCGGTAACAATGGAAATAAGGTACTGTATGGCAGCTAGCGCGTCACCCTCATTCGGACCGAATAAGGAGCCGAGCGGGCCTTCTCCGGTAAGCGGGGTGCGGCAAAATTCATTGAGTGTTTTTGTCTCGATTTGGGTCAGTGCAAGGAATTCTTCGGATTTTTTGAATCGAATGACCTTGTCTTTGACCGCCTGCTTGAGTATGTGCAGATTCAGCGGGCCAAGGTATGCGCCCGATGTGGCTTTTTCCAGCGCGTAGGTGCCGGGGTTTTTGGTGCCTTGGTCAAATCCCCGATCCAGCGGCCCCTGATACCGCAGATTGAAGGTGCCGGTTTCGCAGACCACAATTTGCGGGGCAGTTTTTGACTCAAAGCCGATTTTGGGAATGCTTGTTTCGGGGTAAGCGGTATTAAAGCCGGTTCCCAGAATAAAGCCGATTACCGGCCCGCCATCAACGCCATAGATATTTTTGGAAGGTTCCGTACTGCCGTGTATCGGTATTGCCGCAAGGCCGGAAAGCAAGGTAGCCACCGTATCGTTCAATAGTACGATGGGGCCATCGTAGGTATACCCTTTGCGGGCTAACGCTTCACGCAGCCCGGCGCCAATCGCCTTTCCAACCACGTCAGGAGCGTCAACTTCCTTGCTGAAAGAGGTCAGAATGCCATCGGCATTGCTTTGAATTTCCATGGGATACGAAAAAGTAAAGCCAATTCCTTCGATATTGGATGTTGCAGAATTCAAATCAAGCGCCGGGAGCGCCGCCTCGGCAATGTGGTCAAAAAACTGTTCGGCGTTTACCCTGCCTTTGGTGCCCGGCATGGAGTGTTTTGCCGTTCCTTGCGTTACCGCCTTGCCGTCCTCGTCAAAATGCACCCGGCTGGCCCGCAAATTGGTTCCCCCCGCATCCAGCGCCAGTACGGCCTTTCCCGGCGGTACTTTTGACACAGGCGTTATATACGACGGTATCATGGGCAGGCTGGAACTCAGGCCGGCGAGCCCCCGTTCCATATCAACAAGCACTTCTTTTACCAGCGCCATTGGATCCAGACTGTCGTAATGGAACCCGTAATACCGTGCAAAATCGGAAAGTTCCCGTGGGTTAAAACATGAACGCATTGCAAGCCTCCTGTGTCATTGTATGCATGGTACCATTATTATCAGCAATGTACAACAAGTTTTGGGTTATTGACCTTTTTATTGAAAAATGGCACCATTGTGACCTAGGGAGGAAGAACTCATGTCATCAACAAAAGTCAAAGTGGCTATCCTGTTTGGATCAAAATCCGATATGCCCACCATGCAAAAGGCCGCCGCCGTTTTTAAGGAATTTGGCGTGTCCTATGCTGCTTTCGCGGTTTCCGCGCACCGTTCACCGGAACTACTTGCGGAAATTCTCAAAAATCTGGAAGCCGGCGGCACCGATGTGATCATTGCCGGAGCAGGGCTTGCCGCTCATCTTCCCGGTGTTGTTGCCAGCCAAACGCTGCTTCCGGTAATAGGCGTACCTATTGGTTCCGGCGGTCTGGGCGGATTGGATGCCCTGCTTTCCATTGTTCAAATGCCAAAACCGGTTCCGGTTGCGACAGTCGGCGTTGACAATGCGGGCAATGCCGCATACCTTGCCTGCGAGATACTTGCCATTAAGTATCCCGAAATCAAAGAGACGCTTATCAATTTCAGGAAGAAAACAAAAGAAGAACTTGCAAAAGACGGCGGAGCAGTTGCACTGTAGCGCCAATATGGATTTTTGCATAGACTCCGATGATACGCTGCATGAAGAATGCGGCGTTTTTGGGATATTTTGTAATGATGCAGAACAGGATGTCGCCCCGCTGGTCTATTACGGGCTTTTCTCCCTGCAGCATCGCGGGCAGGAAAGCGCCGGTATAGCGGCAGCAAAAGACAAACATATTGAAATACATAAGGGCATTGGTTTGGTGGGTGAAATATTCACTGCAGAAACCTTATCCCACATTAAAGGTTCTGCCGCGGTTGGTCATGTGCGTTATTCGACTAACGACGCCACCAGCCCGGAAAACGCCCAGCCTTTTGTCAGCCGGTTTAAACTGGGATCCATTGCTGTTGCGCATAACGGAAAACTCACCAATGCCGATGTTGTACGGGAATTGCTGGAAGATGCCGGCATTGGTTTTGTTTCCTCCAGCGACAGTGAAGTTATCATTAACTTAATTGCAAAAAACTACAAAAAGGGGCTGGAAAAAGCCCTTACCGACACCATTAAATTCATTAAAGGCTCGTATGCGCTGGTGGTGCTGACCGATGATGCCCTGGTTGGCGCGCGTGATCCAAACGGCATACGTCCCCTGTGCCTTGGCCAGATTGACAATAAAAACAGCAAGTACAACGGCTGGATTCTTGCAAGCGAATCCTGCGCGATTGAGGCGGCCGGCGGAAAATTGGTCCGTGACATAGAGCCGGGCGAAGTGGTCATCATCAACCGTGATCAGGTGCTTTCGTTCAGTTTTAGCGAAAAAACCAGACGGGCGGTTTGCTCTTTTGAATATGTGTATTTTGCCCGCCCCGACAGCGTTATTGACGGCATTGATGTATACAATTCCCGCATCCGCGCGGGGGAAACCCTGGGCAGGGAATCCGGCGTGGCGGCGGATCTGGTAATTGGGGTTCCCGATTCAGGCGTTCCGGCAGCCATGGGGTACGGCAGGGCAACCGGCACCCCCTTTGGCATGGGTATTGTCAAAAACAAGTATATTGGCCGTACCTTTATTGCGTCCGGGCAGTCGGAGCGGGAAAAGGCTGTTTCACTGAAACATTTTATTATTCGCAGCGAGGTCAGCGGCAAACGGATTGTGCTTATTGATGATTCGATTGTCCGGGGCACTACCAGCCGGCGTCTGGTTTCGCTGCTGAAAGACGCGGGGGCAAAAGAAGTCCATATTCGCGTCTGTTCGCCGCCGGTGCGGTTCCCCTGTTATTTTGGCATTGACACCCCGCACCGCAAAGACCTTATCAGCAATGCCGCAAACCCCAATGAGCTTTGTAAATCCCTGGGCGCAGACAGCCTTGCCTTTATCAGCGTCAAAGGCCTCCTTGAATCCATTGACGCACACTGCGCCTCAGACACTCCCGGCAGTTGTGGATTCTGTTTGGGCTGCTTTACCGGCGAATATCCCATTTCCGTCAGCTAAAAAGCTGCAAATTTACCGAATTTTTCCGAAATTGTCCCGGTTTTTCTCCTAAATGGTGCAAAATTTCAAATTCTTTCATATGAAAGTGAAAAAAAGTCAAAAAAACCTGAAAATAAAGAGCATTTGTACTATAATGTATGTATATAGTTATAATGGGGAGTTTCCGCCCTTGGGGTGGAATTTTTCCTCTCTGTGTTTTAGTATGATAAATATAAAGGAAAGTAGGAGCACCATGAAACAGAAGATTTTTATTGCAGTAGTACTATGCTGTGTGGCTGTCAGCCTTCCTGCAATGGACAACTTATTTATTGGCTTTAGTCCGGAATTAAGCGCCCATACCCGGAGTGGCTTCGCAGTTGGCGGCGGCCTGTTAATCGGCCTTGACCTTAGTTCGCAATTTGCGGCAGGCGTTAAACTTGCGTATTTCAGTGATATGGATACCGTAACCTCGCTGGATACCCAGGCTTTTTTCCGGTATAACCTGCCGTTGCCTGTTAACGGTTTTTTTGCACAGGCAGAGGCCGGCTTGGTGATTTATACCGAGTTTGAAGAAACCTTTCCCGCCGTTGCGGGCGGCCTGGCAGCTGGTTATCACTTTGATTTTAACGACAAATTGTTTATGGAGGCGGCAGGGCGCTTTGGCTATCCCTATATGTGGGGGGCAGGACTGCTGATAGGGATACGAATAGCAGGAGATGAAAAATGAAAACGATCAAAATAATACTTTTTTCCGCTTTGATTTCCGTTTTTTGTTTGGCGAGTTGTCAAAACCCTTGGGTCACGTCAATTTTGCCGGACAGGGATGAGAACAAACCAGTACCGGAATTCCCTGTCCTTACACTGTCACCGGCGGTGACCGTTATCGGCCCGGAGGTTGTTGGTTACGATGAGGATGATGAGGATCTGGAAAAAACGATAACGATTACCAATAGCGGCAACAGCGCGGCAACGGTAACGGACATTTCGCTTGACGGCGATGATCCCCATGCATTCGAGCTGGTATTCGACCTGAATGACATAAATCCCATTGCGGCGGCAGGCGGTACCGCAGAATTTACGATAAAACCGGCAGCAGGGCTTGATGCCGACACATACACCGCCGTTGTCACCGTAACGTATGATGATGACCGGGAAGCGCACGCCGCTGTAACATTTACCGTGTTACCCGAAACTGTTTTCCCTGTTACCATACAAATCGACGGCAATGGCACCGTAACCGTAAACTCGGAGCCTGTTGCGCATAGCGAATCCGTCCCCATCGAAATGGAAGCGCAAGTAACCATCGAAGCGGCACCCGCCAATGCCGGGCACCAGTTTAAGGAATGGCAGATCATTGATGGCGATGTAATACTTGCAGATCTAACCGAAAACCCCGCGGTATTTGCAATGCCGGGTGAAGCGGTAACCATTAAGGCAGTGTTTGAAGCGTTAATCCCGAATCTCTCGCTGTCGCCGTCATCAATAGCATTTGGTACCATTTTATTCGGCGAAGAGCTGCCTGCGGCAAGAACCATAACGGTTACCAATGACGGCAACGGCGCGGCAACGATAACAAACATTATACTTGGCGGTACTCATTCCGCCGCATTCGCAGTAAGCGCTGCAGGGACTCCTATTGTTGTTGCGGCGGACGGCGGCACCGAACCCTTTACGGTACGGCCGACAGCGACAGGGGTTGGCTCCTATAGCGCCACTGTTATCGTGGAATATGATGGCGGCGCGGAAACCAATGCCGTTACGCTTACCTTTACAATCAACGAAATGCCTGTTCCGGAATTGATTCTGTCACTGGATCCGGAAAACAGCCAAGTAGTGGCATACAACTATGCCGATACCGATATTGAGCCGGTAATCGTAACCATTACCAATGACGGTAACGGCGCGGCAGCAATTTCCGGCATTGCCATTACCGGCGATACCGCCGCATTTAGCTGGACGCAGGGCGAAGTAGACGCCATTACTGCCATTGCGGCAGGCGGCAGCGCGGACTTTACGGTACAGCCGGAATTGGGACTTCCTGTCGGCACGTACACCCTCGCCATTACGGTAGACTATGATGATGACGCAGAGGCAGACATAACGATTTCCTTTGAAGTAACGTCGGCCGTCCCGAATATTAATTGGTCATTGCTTGATGGCCTGGAAGCGTTCTGCGGACAATTCCTGTCAGATGTAAACCTGCCGGAAAGAAACAGTACGGGCAGCCCATGGACTCCGGGCGGCTTTAGCTGGATGGTCCTGGATCCGGACGAAATCGAATTCGATGCGGCTGGCGATTTATCGTTCGGGGTGTTATTTACGCCGGATGATGTAAACTACAATTCTGCGCAAAGAACGGTAACCGTCACCGTTAAGGCGCCGGTAACCGTAACCATAACGTTTGATCCCATTGAAGATGTTTTGAAAGACTGGTCGCCGGGATTAACCTATGATGATGAGACAAAAACAATTGCCATTCATCGCAGTACCGGTATAACCATTAATCTGACTGATAATAATTACACGGACATACACTGGTCTTTAAGCCCGGGTGATTTTGGCAGTGTGGAAAATGACGGTACGTCTTTTGTGCTTGCTTTTGACGATGACTATGATGAGGAAGAGACGTATATCCTGACACTCAGCTTGAAAAGCGGCGGCGTGCCGTATAATCGCACAATTAGAATTTGGGTAACGCCGGAGGAGACACCATGAGGAGATTAAAAATGAGAAAACCAGCTTTATTCGTTGTTCTTTGTTCTTTGTTCTTTGTCATTGCTTGTCAAAATCCTTTTACCGGCGTGCCGCAGCAAAAGCAGCAGGCAATACCGGCAGGCATGGGAGCTTTGTCTGTGCAGATTGATACTGCGCGGACTATTGTACCCAATGCGGCATTAGGCAACTTTAAATTCAAACTTATTTTAGACGAAGAAGAAATATTTGATGATTACTATGCGGTGTTGGAGCGCGAAACTTTTTATCTGGCAGCAGGAGAACAAGATTACGAGCTTGTAGTGATTGCATATCTGCCGGTAGCAGGTTTGGGCAGCAGCAGGCCTGTGGCAACAGTGACACGGGAAATAACCATTATTGCAGGCGAAACAACCTACATTGCTATCACCATTCCTCTGGTGGCAAATAATACTGCCGGCAAAGGCTTGTTTACGTTTGGCATAACGTTCAATGACCCTTTACCCAGTGCGCTGCATAATGCCAGTATGACCGTTGAACCCCTGCCCGGTACCGTTGAAGATACGCACACAGTGCATTTTTATCAGAACGGAGCAGAGGTATTGGAGCGTGTTGCGCTGCTTGATCTTGAATCAGGGTATTATCAGGTAACGTTTAATCTGGAAAAAACCGGACACTTTGAGCCTCTTGTCTGGCAGGAAATATTGCATATCTATGAAAACATGGTAAGCGATTTTGAGCATTCCTTTTTTGATTCGGATTTTAACGTCACCAAGTACACCATAACATTTTACCGTAATGATGGAACGAACGGGTGGTATGCGAGACAAACTCGCGCTCATGGCGAAGAGGCAGTCAATATTGCCGTTCCGCCCAGGCCCGGTTATAACTTTGTTGAGGGCAACTGGTTCGAAAAGGAAGGCGAAAATCTTAAACCTGCACGTTATAATTTTGACGAGCCGGTTGAAAGTAATATTGCCCTATATGCCAAATGGACGCCGATACTTGACGAAGGTACGGCAGGCATTTCTGTAGGCGGCGATGGAATCCTTAAAATTGGCGCCGTGTTAAACGCGGTGACCAGCACCATTACCGCTGGTGAGGGGGATGTTACCAACCTTCCTGGAGCTGGTTTTACGTATGAATGGCGGCGATGGAATATGGCCCGCACCAATTTTACTACAGCTATTCTTGGTACCGATCCAACTTATACGGTGACTGGCGCGGATGCAGGCCGGATGATTTCCTGTGTAATCACCCATACAGGTACAGGTGTCATCGTTTACGCAGGTATAGATGGCGATGTTACCGCAACAACGGCAATAGTGCCGTATACCATTGTGATTGATCCGATCGTTATCATTAAAGATGAGTTGACCGGGGTTGAAGCAAATGCGCTTGCTGCAGACAAATCTTTAGGTCTGGTTGGTGAGATCATAACCTTAACCTATACACTTGCCCGTCCCTCTTTTTACAACGAGATTACCTTTGAATTTGACAATATTGAGTATGTTGACGAGCTTGGTCCCGGTGTTCCTTTGACTGATGAATTGGAATATACCGTCAGAGCGCTTGATGCTGATCAAAACGGTGAAATTATCATTGTTGCTACATTTACCCATACGGATTTGGACATAATACACATTCATTTTGAAAAACCGCAAAGTGAAATTGAACCAATTACTTACGGTGATAATGTGTATACCAATGCGATTGTACCTGGTCATCCAGGTTCCGGCACGCTTACGTATTCCAGTAGTAATACCGAAGTTGCTACGGTAAATTCCAGCGGCGTGGTGAGTATATTGAGGGCAGGTACGGTACACATAAGCGCCGTAAAAGCGGCGGATGCAGTGTACGCACGGGTAAGCGCCTCCTACTCATTAACGATTGATCGCAAGACACTTGCGTGGGACAATACCGGCACAGTGGCCGATAAAGACTATGATCGCACGACCACTGTTACCGCGGTTACCAAACAGCCGGGTTTGACTGGATTTGTGAACGCCGAAACCGTTGATCCGGTTTACGGCACCGTACGATTTGCCGACGCAAATGCGGGAACGAGTGTTGCGGTGATAGCTCAAAGTTACAGTATTGCAAGTGCAGGTCCTTACGCAGGCAACTATGACCCGCCGGAGAATCCGCCGGTATTTGCCCCTGCAGCAATAAGACCGCTGAGACTTACCTGGAACGCTAACGGTGTAGTAAACGATAAAGAATATGACGGCACTGGAAGCGCAAGCGTTCTTACGCAACCAACGCTTGCTGGTATTCTAAGTCCTGATAGTGTTACCAGAGTATACGGCACCGTAAGCTTTGACGATTCGAATGTTGGCCCAACGGTTGGAATAACCGCGAGCGGCTATGGTATTAACGATGCTTCCGGCAACTATGCTCCGCCGCTCGATCAGCCGGTATTTGCCGCTGCGCAAATCACGCCCAAGCCGTTAACCATTATCAACGTGGCGCATACCAAAGTGTACGATGGTGATGCAACCATACCCGAAGGTGTAACCGTTACCCTTATCGGCAACATGGGTACTGACGACATAGATGTAGAATATGATAATATTCCGGCGGCCTATACCGGTAATACAGCGGGAACAAGCACCGTTACCGTGAATGCTGCCGATGTAATTCCGCTCCTGAGCGGCGATGATGCCGGTAACTATACGGTAGCGCAGCCCGCTGAGCCTGTTGAAAATACTTTGGCTGGTATCAGGAGACGGCCGTTGGGAATTACCCCCCCAACCGCGCCTGCCGCATGGACTAAAGTCTATGATGGAAATACCGTATACTCAGGCACTATAACAGAAGGTGACTTAACCAACAACACAGTAGCAGGTGACACGATTACCGTCACTGTTGCCAGCGCGAATTTTAATAATGCCAATGTCACGGAAGCAAACGCTATCACGATTGTATACGCCATTGACAGCGCTTCCGAGGTTAATTACATCAGGCCTGGTAACACTTCCATTAATTCTGGCGTGAGTATTACCCCGGCTGCCGGGTGGGCAGTTGGTATACCCAATGCCGCAATGGAAGGCATAACAGATACCTCCATTACGATTGTCGCAGTGAATAAAATAACACCCTCACCCGATGCGCCCAACACGCAAACCGTAGAATACGCTCGCAGCACTACCGCTGGTTTGACTGGAGCGCCGTTGAATGCCCTTGCATGGCAGTCCGGTCTGACATTTACCGGCCTGACACCAAACACCGACTACTATGTGTATGCCCGTTCTGCGGCAGATGATGACAACTACACAGTGGGCCCGGCAAGTCAGAGTGCGGCCATTAGAACAAACGCCCTGTCTCTTACCGGCGCGAATTTTACGGCAAGTAACCTTTCCTGGATTTACGGCGACCCGGATAAAGCAGTAACGGCTGGTTACACCACCGGCGTTGTTGATGGCCATGCGGTGAACCAAGCCAATGCCGGAACGATTACTGTCCATTATATAAGTACAGACGGCGGTGTAGCGTATTCTCTGAATGACGCAGTGCCCACCAATGCGGGAACATACTATATTCGGGTAACCACCAGCGGCGGCGCTATTTTTGCCGCTATCACCACGCCGATACCGCTAATTCCGTCTGTTGCGCTCACCATTGAGCCCAAGCCCATTACGGTTACTCCCACTGCGGGGCAAACGAAAGTATACGGCAATCCTGATCCTGTAGATGGATTTGCCTACACCATAACTGCCGGGGCACTGGTTCCCGGAGACATTTTCTCCGGCGCTTTGTCCCGCGTTACTCCGAGTAACCACAATGTCGGATCATACAACATAACGCAGGGCACGTTTACCATAGTGCGGGCAGCAGGCGGAGCTCCTGCGGTAAGTAACTATGACTTGACCGTTACTGCGGGCGTTCCATTTGGCATTACCGCGCGGTCGGTTACCATTACGCCGAATCCGGGACAATCCAAAACGTACAATCCTCCCGATTATGCGGATCCGCCGCTTTCGTATACGCCAAGCGAAGAGAGATTGTCCGGCAATGCTGAATCCGGCGCGTTAGATCGTGCATCGGGTAACAACGTTGGTTCCTACGCCATAGGACCCGGCGATTTGAGTTGGGGCAGCAATTACACGCTGATATTGAATGCAACAACCGTGTCCTTTACCATTAACCCCGCAGAAATCACCACTGCCGCCATCACGGTAAGCACTCCGGCAACAGCCGCACCGGTGAGTACCACGGCAACCGGCACGGGTAATTTCACGCTCAGCGCCGTGACATGGGCTCCGTCGGGCCATGCCGTGTTCCAGGGTTCCACCGTCTATACGGCGACCGTGACACTAACGGCAGCAGCCAACTATGTGTTTGCGGGAACCCTGACAACCCCAACCATAAGCGGGGGAGCGGCAACCGTTCCAAATAACACCGGATCAACCGTAACCCTTTCTCGTGTATTCTCGATAACAGGAGCCAAAACAGTAACCGGTATCGCGGTAATCGCAGAACCAACGCTGGTATCATACATCCACGGTGATACACCAAACCTTGCCGGGCTGCAGGTAAGACTTACCTACAGTGACTCCAGCACCGAAGTGGTAGCGTTTGCCGATTTTGAGGATCACAATATAGAAACCAATCCGTCAAGCACGACGGTACTGTCACGGGCAACGCATCATGGCCAGCCCATTGCGGTCAGCTGCGGCGATCCATCAGCAAACACCAGCCGTACGTTAACCGTTGGCCAAAAAACGCTTACGATTACCGGCGTGAACGCAACAAACCGCGCGTATAGTACTGCTGCTCCGCCTGCCAATACCACCGTTGCACTGACTGGCGGGACACTGGTTGGCGTTATAGCCGATGATGCCGATAATGTCGGCTTTACCCGGGGCAGCGGCACCATCACCACGCCTAATGCAGGCGGGCCTTATCCCGTTACCACGGACATTACCCTGTCCGGTACTGCCGCGTCGAACTACACGCTGACACAGCCCACCTATGTAACGGTGACTATCACCAAGGCTGCCGGCGGAGCGGTTAGCGCGCCGACACGGGCATCGGGAACAACGACCAGCATTACCATTAACGCAGTACCGCGTACAACGGCAAATGCCGAGCAAGCGGGTGTTGAGTACGCTATCAGCACCGCTACTCCCTTTGATGCTTCACAATTGATTGGTGCATGGCAGACTGGTTTGACATTCAGCGGTTTAACTGCAAATACCAACTACTATGTGTATGCCCGTTCGCAGGAAAGCGACAACTACTCCAGCGGTACCCCAACCAGCAGTTTGGCAATAAATACCGGCCTCAGTTTTAGCATTGTCTATGAGAACGATACTAATCAGCTGATGAAGCCGCCGGCATGGAATAACATTGTCATAGACCTTCGTCTTCCTGCCGATCCTAGAGAGCTGACACTGCCTGCCGGGTTTAGCTCCCCTGAGTGGTATCTGAGCGGTAGACCAGGTTCAGACCCCATAAGCACTGCCGCAACGATTGATCTGAGAAGTCTTTTACGAACAACCGATGGCGCGCCTGCTCCAGGGCAGCTCAATACCTTATTTTTAATAGCGGTACGTGCTGGTGTGCCGTATCAATTAGAAATAGATTTCACGGTAATAAGGCCTTAAGAAGGATATAAGGAGAAGTAAAATGAAAACGAAACATTTTTTGTTCTTTGTTCTTTGTTCCTTGTTCTGTGTGTTGGGCTGCAACAATCTCTTTGAGCCGCCCAATCAGCGCAAAGCGCAAACCGGCGCGCAAGAAACAGGGATGGGCACGTTTACCCTGTATGTTGCCGATGCAGAACCGCAGGGCAGAACCATTATGCCTTATATTGAGAACGAAAAATTTGACTGGTATAAGCTGGAATTTTCCCAAAGTGGAGTCCTAAAAGAGACAGAAGGCCGTACCTTTGCGGAACTAACATCAGATCCCATCGAGCTGCCTGCGGGAAGGTATGATTTAACGGTATATGCATACATCGACAGAAACTACGATATAGAGATCAATGAGGAGAATGACAGGCCTGCGGCGTGGGGGGAGGTCATCGGCATACCGATTGAGGCAGGACAAAATGTGATTGGTAGTGTTGCTTTGACCGCATATAGAGTTGGCACTGATGTTGGCGGAAACGGCAGTTTCAGCTGGGACATTAGTTTTCCCGCAGGCGGTGCAATGGAAATACGTATAACTCCATTTGATACCAATCTTGCTTCCTTTGGCCCCTTTAGCCTTGCGGATAATACGGCTGATCCGTTACCCCTTCCTGCCGGCTACTACCGCGTTGTAATTACCCTGACACAACCCAACAAGCGGGCTGTTGTCTGGCGTGAAACGCTCCATGTGTATCAAAACATGAACAGTCACTATGAGCAAATATTTGGCGAAGCGTATTTTGCCAAGGCAAGTTTTGACGTTACGTTTAATCTTAATTTCCCCGGAGCGCCAGCCGCTATCCCAGTCAGTTACTTTTCTGAGCATTTCAAGGAACCTGGTAACAGGCCAAGGCCAACACACACTAACAGATTCATGGCATTTGGCAGTTGGCATACCCCTGAAAACCTCACAAGCGGAGACGCATGGGATTTTGAAACACCGCTTACCGGACCTCTGGAATTATATGCCAGGTGGAACCCGGTGTTTGCCGGCGAGGGTGCATCGAATCCCAATGCGGTGAACAGTACCTATTTGATAGACCTTCCTGGCGTGCCAAGAGGGTGGTGGCTGCAGCCGCCCATCCAGGGCCGGTGGCAGGAAGGTTATATGATCGAAACTGAAGAAGGAGTGCCCATTGAAGTACCCGTGTTTTCTCGGGAATACACTTACACGCAGCTAAGCGCTTCCTTTACTAATCAACATTTGCCGGGAGGAATAGGGACTTGGTCAGCTACACGTACAACTGGTGCTACAAACACTCCTGGTTCAGTGGAGTTTATTGATGTTCTCGCTACTGAAGATGCCGGTACAACAGTGTATCGCAGTAATTTTGATATAGAAACTTATGGCGGATCTCAACCTTCTAATATAAGCGCAACCGCAAACGCGTTTCTTTTCAGCGTCAATATGAGTATACCGATTAAAACATGGAGAGCATATATTCAAGCTGCCCTTCCGGTGGCAGATGCTCCAAGTATTAATACTTTTACTACCGCAGGGCAAAGAGCGAATCGGCATCGTGATATAGGAAAGGTCTATATGGTTGATTATCCGAATCCCGCTACTTTGCCAACGGTTATCTTACATGAAGATTTTGAAAGAAGTAACGGCGCGATTTCTCACTTTAATAATACGAGCCATAACGCTCATGTTGGATGGTTTACGCACGTAAACAACACCGGTATGACCGCTTCCGGCGTGTTTGACAATACAAACAATACCAATTCTGCCGGCACACGGAGCTTAAGACTAACATGGTCAACAAATAATACTGCAAGCAGAACTGTCAGAATTGGGCAAAGGGCCAATTTTCAGGCAAAAAATTTAACGAACTATACCCATATTCGTTTTTGGGCAAGAACCAACGCCGCCGGTGCCGGTGACTTTTCTGTGATAATGAGAAATGATAACACCACTGATCTTCCTTCAAATGCGAATATTGCGAGAACCAGATTTACTGCAAATCAGACATGGCAGGAGTTTCAGATCCCAATTCAAGACCGCGGGAGTACTATTAACTATCTTGCATTTCAGGCGGTACGCACTGCAAATATTACAAATGCACAGCTTTGGATTGACGATATATCGTTTGTAAATACGGGAAATCCTGTTGCCGTTGCCGCCAATATGCAAAATCGGGTGGTTATGAGTGTGCATGATACGGTGTATCCGAACAGGATTTTTACGATTGAATTTGAAGCGGATACGACGCATTATTTTGCGACAGAATCAGAATATGTTCCATATCCGTACCCTGTTTTTGAAAGCGGAGTTATGAACGGAGGTACATGGGAAACCGGAGGTGTGTGTTATTGGCGGGAGCGCGGAGATTCTTGTACACATGATGCTACCTGTGTTTTAGCAGGATGTATGGATGACTACTGGAATCTTGACAGCACCACAATGGTCAATTTTTATAATTTTACTCCACTAGCCCACGGTGCAACTGGTACCATAAGCGTTCGTGCACATGATTCTACGGCATCCGGGGTTACATGGCTGCAAGATGATAATGGTCCTGACCAACAGATACCGACCATTACCAGTAATGATTATGATGAGAACGGTATTACGCAGAATCTGTATGTCGGCAGCCACAGAGTCGGCACTATTAATGCGAAAATGAGCGGCCACGTGCAAAGCGGCGCAACGCTGAGCAGCGTGAATATGCTGATTACCTATGTCCTGGACGAAGCATTTATACCCTTTATAGCAAGTATGACCTGTAATGGCGTGGCAGTAACTGGAACCGGCGGCAGCAGAACCGTAACACTTACGGGGCTGAGCCATGGTACAACTGGACTGACAACAGCGTTTGTATTCCAGGCGGAAAATTAACGGAGGAGAAGTAAAATGAAAACGAAAAAAACAGGAACGAAACAAGCCGGCTTTTTTGTACTGCTTGGTATATGGGCTATGCTGTGTGCATTTGCTTGTGACAATCTGCTTGAGCCGCCCAATCAGCGCAAGGCGCAAACCGGCGCGCAAGAAACAGGGATGGGCACGTTTACCCTGAATGTTGCCGATACAGCACCGCAGGGTAGAACCATTATACCTCAGATTACAAACGGTCAGTTTGCAGAGTATAGACTGATATTTACCGGCGGCCCTGAAGTCATAACAGAATTCCGAACCTTTGCGGGGCTAACCAGTAATCCCATCGAATTGCCCGCGATATCCTATGCACTGGAAGTATTTGCCTATACCTCTGTCTCTCCTGCAAACAGGGATGTGTCGCACAAGCCTGCGGCACGAGGGACAAGCAGTGTAACGGTTGTGGCAGGACAAAATATAAGCGGCGACATTACTTTAACCGCGTATAGAGTTACCACCGATTTTGGCGGAGAAGGGACCTTCAACTGGAACATTAGCTGCCCCACAGCCAACACCGTGAGCATGAGTATTACTCCGTTTGATACAAATAATACGAATACCTACAACCCCAGTGTTGCGAATAATATTGACGGCTCGGTAACGCTTCCGGTTGGCTACTACCGCGTTACCATTACCCTGACACAAACCGGCAAGCGGACTGTTGTCTGGCGTGAAACACTGCATATCTATCAAAACATGACCAGCCATTATACAAAGACCTTTGGCGAGGAGTATTTTGCCAAAGCAAGTTTTGTCATAACCTTTATGGCCGATGGAATGGTGTATGCAGATCCCAGTTACTTCTATGATGATAATAGTGTAGCGGCCCCTGCGGTTAATCCTTCGAAAGCAGGCCATATTTTCCGCGGCTGGTACTCCGATAATGATACCTTTGCCAATCCCTGGACCTTTGGTGTGGCGCTTCCCGGCGATACCACCGTGTATGCCTGGTTCCAGCTTCCCTACGTCGTAAGCTATAGGCATGGCGCAAATACTCTTTTTACGGAAAACTATTTTTACGATCAAAGCGTTGTAAGACCTTCTGACCCAGCGCCTCTCACTGGCCCTGCCCGCACATTCCGTAACTGGTATACCGATGATACCCTTGCAACTCTGTACAGTTTTGGCAGTACTTTGACCGGCGACATTTCGGTGTATGCATGGTTCCAGGAAAACCTTACCGGTACGGTGGAGATTGAGATTGATGATGAAGATGGTGCGTTCGGAACGGTAAAAATTAAGTCATTAACTGGTCTTAATGCCGGTATAAATGCAGAGGATCCATCAAAATTAGTATACCGATGGTTATGGAATACGGTTGAGCAAACAGTAGGTCCTAGTGATGTTTATGTCATACCATCAAACCAGACAGGAGGCAATTTCCGTCTGGAAATAAGCCACCCGGATTATTTTGGATTTATTTTTGATCAAAAAGGTATGCCGCTCCGGGGCGAAACCGAAGACAATCCCTTATTGGTAAACAGTCTCGCTGCCCTCAGACTGGTTGGCAGCGGTGATTTTGCGGCTGGAGGTTTCTGGACCAAAAACGCATTCTATCGGCAAACAGCCAATATTACCGTTACCGGAACGGCATGGACTCCGGTATCCCAACGCGGCGGCAATACAAACCCGTTTGTGGGTAATTATAATGGCGATGGATTTTTAATCATCAATATCAACTGGACATCAGATTCAAGTCTTAATGATTTGAGCTTGTTTGGTACCATTGGAACAGCCGGTGTTGTGACAAATATTATCGCAGATAGTCCGCGCATTACCGGCAGGGACAGGCTGGGCGTTATTGCATCGGTCAATAATGGTACAATCAGAAGAAGCGTTGCGAACAACAGCAATGTGAATGGCGGAAACAGCATAGGCGGTATTGCCGGAGAGAATGCTGGCTTAATCGAAAATTGTTACACCACCGGTGTTGTGTTTGGCCATGGCGCTGCTGCTGAAGGCATGAGAGTGGGCGGTATTGTTGGATTGAACACAGGTGAGGTGCGCTCCTGTTATTCCACCAGCACCATTACCGGTGACAGTTTTGTAGGTGGTATAGTAGGACAAAATAACACGGGCGCTACGGTCATCAATTGTGTTGCGCTGAACCCGAATATTACCTCGCGAACGGTTGACGCAGGGCGTATAGGAGCAGGCAGCGGCACCTTTACCAATAATCGAACCCGAGGTGATGATCTTACTACTAACCCTGCCACAACGTATTCAATAAGAATAACAGGAGGAGGAAACCGTACCGGTAATGATGGAACTTCCACAGCGCTAAATACAAATCAGACAACACTATTTATCACCAACAGTGCCTGGACAACAGCAAACTGGATTATACCAACCAATACTTTAACGGTAGGCTCAGCATTGCCATCACTCGTTATGCCGTCACCGCGGCTAAGTCCGGTGCCGACATTGCCTGCCGTAAGGCGAAGGACCACACCCAATAACGCAACCTTTAATGTTGACGTCCGTAACTTTATCACCTTTGACCGGGTTGGCAGGGAAGGCTGGTGGGCAAAACCGGTGGAAGGCGAATGGGTGGTAGGCGAAATGCTGGAAGGCAGACCCAGCGGGCCGGTTACTGTTCCGCAAAACGTAATTAATCAGATTAATTCTACCCCAGCTCACACAGTTGCAGGCTCTACCACGATTCGTTCTTATAATATACCTGATGGTACGCCTGGTGTACCTAATGTAGGAAGGATACGAATGTGGGGTATGACGCCTACTAGTGGTGATGGACGGATAGAGTTTGAATTTGAGTTAAATTTTCCGGTTATAAGAGCTGAAATTGTATTTAGAGTTTTGGTGGGAGGAGCGCTTTATAATCCCACTCATCAAGTATACTTTTGTACTCGGGATAACATCATGAAAACCGGATGGCCTTATTCGGTAGAAAATGGAAGTATAATAACCGGTATTCTTTATGGGGCAGCGTATGCCTCGCAAAATAATGGTATAACTCAATTTAATAATGCTGGCGGAAATTTCACCATGCAAGTTGATATATTCGTCGAAACCTACGGAGACTGGACCTATCTTCCCGATAATGATGTAAATATCTCAGATCCCTTCGTCATTTTTAGAGTAGATGACAGTGAAGGAGATGACAATGACTATTATTGGTTTGATGCGGAGACACAGCAAGGTCAGTCAAGCGCTACCGGAGCCACCGATATCTTTTCCGGTTTTGAAGAGATTGAGGTTAATGTAAAGTATGTTCCCTATTTTAATCCGCCGCCTCTGTCAGAATTTCAGAAAACGGGCGGTAGCGCTTCCCAGCCCATACGTGATACTTTATGGGTTCGTACAACAATGGACGATCCCAAGAGCGTCTTCATGCCAAACGTAGAAGGTCCTGACAGGGATTCGGATGGCATTAACTATGCCGGTCCCCGTACACAAGATCGTGTGGGTGTTGCCAATGCCAACAGAATAACGCCTAATATTGTACTGGTGGAATCTGGCGAAATAGTGGGAAGAGCGGAAATTATTCTGATTGCAGCGACTACTACTGACAACACTGCAGTTACTGGAGGCACGTATCTGTTTGATCTCGTCACTTCACCGAGACCACCGGTAGTCATCGACATTGTATTGCATCTGAACGAAAACTATGCCAGTGATGTTACTTCTATACAATTGCGGGGCATTTCCAATCTTAACATAACTCCAGTGGGATTTACGGTAGATAGAAACGCCAATAATTATACGACCATTACTGGTACCACGGTTAGATTAAGTAATACTACGAACGACCAAACACATATTGCCAGGTTTAACAGAATTACCGGTAGTCCGGCTACCGGCGGTCTTGAATTCAGGTTCAATTACTAACGCAGTAAAAGCATTGTATGTAAAAACAAGCCGCCCCTCCGGGGGCGGTTTTTTATTGGGGTGGTGGTTGAAAAGCTAATTGACAAAATAATAATAGTCAAATATAATATAATTATGGAACTTAATATACCACAGGAATACCAAAAAGATATAGAAATTGCAACAAACTTACTCAAAAATGAAGGTTGTCAGTCTATTTATTTATTTGGCTCTATGGTTACAGGTAAAATCCATCAAAATTCTGATATAGACATAGGAATAAAAGGACTTCCGCCAGAAAAATATTTCCGTGTATATGCACAATTAGATAATAGCGTATCCAATGAAGTAGATTTGGTTGATTTTGATGAAAATAGCAAATTTTATAATCTTTTGGATTCTCTTGGTGAGGTTGTAGAAATTGGATAACTCAACTACTCAAAAGATATTATTTGAGATTGAACAAATAGATCAACTTATGTATGATTCAAGTCCATTGTTTGATCTATGCAAAATGAGAGAGCCTGATTTTGTGGAAAGATGTGGAATAGCTTTAATTTTACATTCTTTTTATAATGGGATTGAAAATATAATATTATTAATAGTAAAAAACAAAGATTTGGATTTGCCTAATGGAACGAAATGGCACAGGGAATTATTGGCTAAAACTTTTGAAAAAACGGAAAATAGGCTGCAAATATTTAAAGAAGAATTAAAAGTACCATTGAATGATTACTTGCAATTTAGACATTTTGTAAGACATACTTACGGGTTTCAATTAAAATGGGAAAAAATGAAGGATATATTAATTGATATGAACATAGTATGGGAAAAAGTAAAAGAAGATTTAAATATATTTATGCAAAATAATTAAAATACGCGAAGCATGGTGATTACACAACATATCGAAGTGTAGAGAATGATAGTGTAATTCCTCATTCCTAAATACTATTAAATTTTTAGAAAATTGATGTGGTGTCCTGAAAAGGGTCTTTTTAGCAGTAGTTATGGAAAGAAGATGTGCTAAAATGGGTGTGGTGTCCCTATAAGGTTGTTTTACAGTTGGGATATTAGAAAAAATGTGGGAAAATGGGTGTGGTGTATAATGGCTGTAATGAAGCGAGAAGGCCCCGCCATTGTATTTTTGAGCCCATAATTTTTAAATTATTTAAAGGCAAAAACAACCCGCCCCTCCGGGGGCGGTTTTTTTGGTGGTGGTGGCGTGGTGACAGTGGGGTGATGACGGAGGTGCGTGGTGGTGGTTGACAACAGTACCAACTTATAGTACTATTAATGAATGAATTCCAAGCAGAAAAAGACACTGGAATTGGTCTTTATGAACCCTATACAAGCCAGTATTCTATGGTCAGATATAGAAGGGCTTTTTACTGCTTTGGGAGCCGAACTGTCCAAAGGCTCAGGATCGCGAGTACGAGTTAAACTTAATGGAGTGAGAGCAGTTTTTCATCGTCCTCATCCACAAAAAACCACTGATAAAGGGGCAGTAAATTCAGTTCGAAGATTTCTTGAAAATGCGGGGGTGCGAATATGATGGAATACAAAGGGTACTTGGGTACAGTCGAATATGATGCGCAAGCGAAAATATTTCATGGAGATATTGTCAACACCAGAGATGTTATTACTTTCCAGGGCACAACAGTCAAAGAGATAGAGCGGGCTTTTAAGGAATCCATCGACGATTATGTAGCTTGGTGTATGGAAGAAGGAGTCGAGCCTGAAAAACCATATTCTGGCAAATTCAATGTTCGGTTATCCCCGGAACTTCACCGGCAAGTTGCAATTATTGCCAAGAAAAAAAATGTGTCACTAAATAATTTTGTGGAAAGGGCACTCATAGACGAAATAGCGTTATTACGCGAAGCATTATGATTACTAATGAAATGAAGTTTGTTTCATTTGAAAATATGAACATTTGAAAATACGAATAATCGTTAAATACTGCTATTTTTTTCTGGATTCCCGTCCAATATTGATTATATTTTATAATAGGGGAATTAATGGGAAAGGAGAAGCAGTATGAGAACAAACACATTAAGAATGAGACAAGCCGGTATTTCGTTGTTAGTGGCGGCATTGTTCATAATATTTGTATACAGTTGTAACAATTTTTTTGCTCCGCCCATTCAGCGTAAGGCGCCAAAAGACGCAGCAGCAATGGGTTCTTTTACCCTGTATGTTGCAAACGCAGGAATGTCGGACAGAACCATTATGCCCGATATTGTGAATGGCGAATTTGTGCAGTATAAACTGATATTTACCGGCCCCGAAAACAAGGAAGTATTCCGAAGTTATGCGGGGTTGAGCAATGAGCCTATTGATCTGCTTGTGGGAACGTATGCGCTGGAGGTATTTGCCTATACTTCTATCGAAAATAGAGACGCTGTGCCGCACAGGCCTGCGGCGCAGGGGACACACAACCATATAGTGGTTGTGGCAGGGCAAACTGTTGCCGGCAGCGTTAATTTGGAAGCGTATAAAGTGGGCATTACGGCCGGCGGAGAGGGAACTTTCAGCTGGAGTATTGGCTTTCCCGCAGCCAGTGCGGCGCGCATAGATATTATGCCATTTGATACCAATCTTGCTGCCTACGGCCCTTACAGCTATGCAGATTATTCGGTAAACCTTCCCGCCGGTTATTACCGTGTCATTATTACCCTGACGCAAGCCAATATGCGGTCGGTTGTCTGGCGTGAAACGCTCCATGTCTATCAAAATATGACCAGCCATTATTCCCATACTTTTACCGATGAACATTTTGTCAAGGCAAGTTTTGATGTTACGTTTGATCATAACTTCTCCGGGGCAGCTTCTGTTTTCCCGGTAAGCTATTTCTATGATCATTTCGACGGTATTGGTAACAGGCCTGTTCCGAAAAGGCCGGGTTATAGTTTCAGGGGCTGGTATACGAATGCAGACTGGAAACGGGGAGCCTTATGGACTTTTCCGCAGCTTGCCAAAAATGAAGTATTGTATGCCAGATGGACTGAATCGAACGCAGATATGTCCTTTAACAGCAATAATTTAATAAATGTACCTGAAGCAGAGCGGGGGTGGTATGCCAAAACGATAACAGGCCAGTGGCTCAGGCAGGGCGTTATGGAAGTGGAAGGCGAATATGCAGAAATTAAAATTCCAATGACCACGCAAACTTTTTCGCATAGCAGTTACGCTAATGGTACGTGGTATAATTTCCCTCATTCAAATGGCGTTTATGCGCCGCTGATTGGAGGAGTGGGGATATGGCGGATGAACTATATGCGTCACGGCAACAGTACGCAAGGCACTATATGGGTAGAAGTTTTTATACCGAACGATGGTTTTGATGTATGGTTTAGTCAAAATGCAAATTCCGAAGACAAAAATGACAGAGCGGATAATATTATTGTAAATATAGTTAATAATACCGGAACCTATGTGTGGAGCGGGGGCGGCTTGAATTATAAACTCTTTATTAAAATACATGCAAAGGCAATCTATAAATATGAAGAGGATCTTGAGCCGTATCAATTCCCGTACCCCGTTTTTCATCAGGGACATTTTTTGTACTACTGGCGTACGTGCGATTGCTATCTTGAAGAATCTAAAGAGAACGAATTTTGCACCATAACAGACAGAAGCCATTTTACCGATAACTGGAGCGCTCCTGGAAATATAACCATTGTTACTTTTGTGCCGGGGGATCATTTTGCAGCTGCTCCCGGTATAAAAATTCGCGCATATGATCCCGGTGATCCTGCTGTTATATTTGAACCGGATCCCAGTGGCCTGGACGTAAATTATCCCGCCATTATACCTGGCGGGCCTCCTGCCGGGCATTATGTTACTGATTATTCATTGCCCCTTTTCATTGACGGGGAGCCAGCGGGAAATGCCGCGCTTGTACTTGTTGGCGGCGTTACGCAAATTGCAGGTAATATCGTTACCAGAGTTAATATACAGGTTACCTATAACCTTGCTCCCGAATTCAATTCCTCTGTAGCGGGTATCAGGGCAGCTCTGGGGGGCAGCGAGTTTATTGATGTAACGGCAGGCGAGGGCAGGCAAATAACGTTTAACAACGTTACTCATGGTTCTTTGGCACTGCGTACGGAGTTTATTTTTTATTTTTAATGGCGGCTGTCAGTTTGTATAGTAACAGTACAATATTGTAATACATAAAGGGAAAAATACGCAGTAACTTGAAGGGGTTTTGAAGGTAATAACCTATCCATTCAAAGCCCAGTTCAAAACTTGTTTGCGATGGATGCCGTTTGCGCTCGGCAAAAACATCAAAAAGATCGCTGCACCACAGCCGCAGGCCTTTTCCCAGTCGTTCGTTGTTCCGCGTAATCCAGCATTCGCCGCCCCGCACTCCTTTGCTGACAAGCAGCAGCGATGGTGAAGCCTTGCGGATTGCCTCAATGATGGTTGGCTCGTCTTTCCGGCTGAACGACGCAGAGTAACGTCCCACAATGCGAAGAGCGGAAAACGTTTCGCGGATGTTTTTTTCGGCTTTTGTCAAAATATGTTTTTTGCTGCCCAGAAAATAAGTTGAAAATTCATAGTTTTCCAGCATTGTCAGCAGGTTGATCACAAAATCGAACGGCATATAACGGACAACCTGTTTTTTCAGCAGAAACCGCACGCCGCTGACAATACTTTTGGAAATGGGAATAACCAGCGCCGCATTTTTTACATAGTTCTGATATTCCGCATTCCGCCGGGCGCGCAAAAGGTCCCACAGGGAAAGCAGAATAATATTCTGTTCCTTTCCTTCGGCCAGCAGTTGAAATGCCACTTGACCCAGTTGACCTGGCTCGACTATATCGATAGGAACTTTGAGAAAATGCACTCGTTCCCTGTTTATTTCGTTGATTATTTCATCTGCCACGAATTTTTCTCCAATAAAAGTACTCGTACAGCCGCCGCCATATACAGGGCTGCTGTTTCCGTGCGTAATATCGTATCCCCAATGGTAAAGGATTTAAAGCCGGCACTCACAAACCGTTGTGCCTCGCCGGAA
>Ga0123356_10000506_pt1 | contig 43627 bp, 36 predicted proteins | sample TergutEmb28metaG_2_FD_92546 | JGI IMG/M metagenome (GOLD analysis project Ga0123356, IMG submission 92546) | Embiratermes neotenicus P3 segment gut microbial communities from Petit-Saut dam, French Guiana - Emb289 P3 | ecosystem: Host-associated > Arthropoda: Insects > Digestive system > Gut ...
TCTCAAAAATAATATTGCTAACAGCAGGCGTGACATAGAACAGCTTACAAATGATATAAAGAACTTTGGCGAAAGTAAATTAGCAAAACTTGAGGAAAAACAAAAATGTCTTTCTGAGATTAATGACCTTGAAAGCTCTCAAGGCCATAGGGTTTTGGAACTTGAAGCCGCCAAAGCGGGCAAAGCTGAACTTGAAAACGTAAGAGACCTTGTCCGCGAAGATTATAACGGCCGTCTCAATGAGATTGAGGAGTACCGTAAAGAGATAAAACTCGTAAATAACGAAATCGAAGAGACCTCAAATCTTGTACACGACAGCGAAATCAAACAGACACGCGACGAACAGGAACGCCGCAGAATCCGTGAGAAAATTTGGGAATCCTACGAGCTTGACTTCGACAGCGCGGAGCAGGAAGAGATTGCGGTTATTGATGAGGATGACGAAGCGGTGCTAAAAAATATTTCGATGTATAAAGAGCGTATAAAGCATGTCGGTCAGGTAAATATGGCCGCTTTAGAAGAATACGAAACCGAAAACGCCCGCCTCACCGAACTCACCGCTCAAAGAGATGACCTGAGCGCCGCTGTAGACGAGCTTGAAAAAGCGATAACCAAACTTGACAAAGAAGCGCGGGCGCAGTTCCTGAGTACATTTGAGCAGGTGCAGAAAAACTTTACCGAAATGTTTACAACTCTTTTTGAAGGCGGCGAGGCCAACATCGCGCTTGATGAAACTGTAGATCCGCTTGAAGCGCCTATACATATAAACGTGCGTCCGGGCGGAAAGAAAATGCGCGGTGTTCAGCTCCTCTCAGGCGGAGAGCGCGCTCTAACCGCTATCTCGCTTCTCTTTGCGCTTTATCTTGTAAAACCGTCGGCATACTGCATCTTGGACGAGCTTGACGCTCCGCTTGATGACGCGAATATTGGCCGCTTTGTAAGGGTACTGCGTAAATTCGCGGAGAAGACGCAGTTTATAATAATCACCCACAACAAGCGCACAATGGAAGCCGCAGATTTGCTGTACGGAGTAACCCAACAGGAATCCGGTGTGTCAACGATTGTGTCGGTAAAGTTTGATGATCAGGCGTTGAAGGCGGCGTAAGGTCGGAACTACCCCGCCCTGCGGGTACCCCTCCAAAGGAGGGGCATTTTAGATAATTCCGCCTTTCAAACCGATTCCAATTGTGTTGCCTCATCATCCGATAAAACTAAATTTGCAGCTCCAGCTGTTTCATCAGCCTGAACAGAATTTCGCATACCTACAATCGCGGCGGTAACTGCCGGATGCTTTAGTGTCCACGCTATTGCGATTTGTGCCGGCGGCACGCCTTTTTTAGCGGCTATCGTTTTTATAGTTTCAACTAATTTTAGGTTACGGCTTAACTGCGGTTCGGTGTAGTTAAAATCCTGCTTGCGCCAGTCGTCATCGGGCAGGGACTTTATTCGCTCCGGCGTCATTTTACCGGTGAGAAGTCCCGAACTCATTGGTGAATATACGATAACGCCGATATTATGCTCTTTACAGAAGGGTAAGAGCGCTGATTCCGCGCTGCGGTTGATAAGGTTATACGGAGGCTGCAAGGATGTAATAGGCGCGATAGCTTTAAGCCGTTCCATCTGCGCTGCCGTATGATTGGAAACTCCGATAAAACGCACCTTTCCCTCTTCCTTGAGCTTTGCCATTTCCGTCCACGCTTCTTCAATCTCAGCTTTTGGATTAGGCCAGTGGATTTGGTAAAGATCTATACAATCTACTCCAAGACGCTTCAAACTGTTTTCAGCCTCTTCACGTACGCTCTTTGCTTTTAAGATGCTGTACGCTTCGCGCGCGCTGTTATCTGTCTCTTTCCATCGTAAACCGCACTTTGTAAAGATGTACGGCTTATTTTGCATCTCTTTAAGCGCCGCGCCTATTACGGTTTCGCTGTGTCCAAGACCATAAACCGCGGCGGTGTCTATCCAGTTGACGCCAAGTTCTACAGCTCTTTTGATAGCGGCTATTGATTCTTTGTCATCCTGCTCGCCCCACCCCCAGCGCCAGCTTCCGCCTATCGCCCAGGCGCCAAGACCGACGCGGCTGATGTTCATATCGCTGTTGCCGAGTCTGCGTGTTTCCATATTGTAATATCCTCCCAGTCCCAAAGGGACTAAAAAAGGCGGTTTCGGTACACCCGAAACCGCCCCTATCCTATTGTACGGGCTGATAAGATCAGCCCCAGAAATTATTCCTCAGACGGCGCTTCCTCTTCACTGCCTTCACCGCCCTCTTCACCCTCACCCTTCTTCGGCAATTTTACCTCAGAAGCGGGTTTTACAGGGAAAGCGGCCTGATGAGCAGCCCACAGCGAAGCGTCTTTATCTTTGAAGTAATCGCTTATACTTAAAACGATCTTACGACCTTCAAGATCAAACTCCACTACAACCGCGGGAACTTTGTCGCCCGCTTTGTAAATGCGTGAAGGATGGTTAACTTCTTCACCCAACTGATTAAGAGGTATAAAACCCTCAATGTCGGAATTCAGATTGATCACAAGACCGCGGTCTAAAATACGCGCCACTTCACACTCGGCGAACTCAGTGCCAACTGTAAAGTCTTTGGCAAGCCCTTCCCACGGATCGTCCGTGAGCTGCTTTATGCCAAGAGAGATGCGGCGCTTCTCCTGATCTATGTCAAGCACTTTCACCTCTACAACATCGTTTTTCTTGAGAAGCTCACCAGGGTGGTTAATCTTCTTTGTCCATGACATATCTGAAATATGAATAAGACCGTCAACACCCTCTTTGAGCTCGACAAACGCGCCGAAAGCGGCGATGTTGCGCACCTTGCCCTTAGTGACAGTTCCAACAGGGAACTCGTTTGCGACATTCTCCCACGGATCCGGTTCAAGCTGTTTGAAGCCAAGAGAGATTTTCTGGCTGTCTTTGTCAATCTTGAGCACAACAGCTTCCACAATGTCGCCAATACCAACGATTTTTGACGGATGCTTAATATGCTGAGTCCATGACATCTCTGAAATATGAATTAGCCCCTCAATGCCCTTTTCAAGCTCCATAAACGCGCCGTAATCGGTAATTGAAACGATCTTGCCGCGCACCTTTGAACCCTCAGGGAACTTCTCCTCAATACCTTTCCAGGGATGTTCTGAGAGCTGCTTGAGGCCAAGAGAGATACGCTCTTTGTTCTCGTTAAAGTCAAGAACCTTAACCTTGAGCTTATCGCCGAGAGCGACGATTTCTGAAGGATGGTTAACGCGTCCCCAAGACATATCTGTAATGTGAAGCAGACCGTCAACGCCGCCAAGATCAATAAACGCGCCGAAGTCGGTGATATTCTTAACTGTTCCGTCTCTGACCTGTCCCTTTTCAAGCTCAACCAAAATCTTATCGCGCATTGCGCTGCGGTCTTCCTCAAGTATAACTCTGCGGGAGACAACAATGTTGCGGCGCGCCTTATTAACCTTTATAACGCGGAACCGGAAAGATTGACCGATAATAGCGTCCATATCTGGAATCTGCCGAAGATCAATCTGAGAACCTGGCAGAAACGCGTCTACTCCAAAAAGATCTACAACAACTCCGCCCTTTATACGGCGGACAAGATGCCCCTCAACAGTCTCCTGATTTTCATAAACTTCATAAATCTTATCCCAAACCTTAAGAAAATCGGCGCGGGATTTAGAGAGAATAATCTGCCCCTCGCTGTCCTCTACCAGCTCAAGAAACACATCTATCTGATCACCTGGCTTGAAATCCTGAACATTCTTAAACTCAGAAATAGGTATAATACCCTCTGATTTAAAATTGACGTCAACAATAACTTCCTTGTCGGTGATGCGCAGAATCTTACCGCCAACCACCTGTCCCTCTTCAATGCCAGCAAGAGACTGATTATAAACCTCAAGGATGTTCTCCACCTCGCCTGACTTGTAATAACTCTCCTCAAAATCGCTGAGATCAACAGCGTTGCCTGAGGCATCCACCCCTTTCATAGGTTTTTTTAATTCATCCGTCATAAAAGTCTATGACTCCCTCGTAAATTTGGTTAAGGTTTTTAACTGTGACGCTATCGCGTCCATCTTACGCTCATCTCTGAGATTTAAGAAAGATACGAAGCGCGTTATCTATAATAGTACAGACGCAATGCATTGCGTCTCTGCATCACGACAGAAACGGCATCGCTTTATTAACAATAAAGGTAATCTGCTCTTCAAGCGTCATACCTGTAGTATCCATCTCAATCGCGTCATCAGCTTTTTTAAGAGGGCTGTTTGCTCTTGAGGAATCTTTGGCGTCACGCGCCGCGATCTCCTCTTCAAGCTCCTCTATCGTTTTACTTACTCCCATCGCGGCGAAATCCTTTTGACGCCTGCGAGCCCTCTCGGTAACTGAAGCCGACATAAAAATTTTAACTTCAGCATTCGGAAAAACCACAGTGCACATATCTCTGCCCTCGCATACAAGATCACTCTTGGAAGCGATAAGACGCTGCTGCTCAACAAGCGATTTACGTACCACATCACGCGCGCAGTAGTCCGACACATTTTGCGTGACGTCATCGCCGCGCACCGCACCGCTTACATCCTCACCGTCCATAATGATACGCGTACCGGGAGCGGCGCCCTCAAACTCTATGGACGTTTGCAGCATTACGCGCTCAAGCGCGCTGTCATCCGTAAACGCAATCCCCAAACGCAGCGCTTTAAGCGTAATGGCGCGGTACATTGCCCCTGTGTCAAGAAAGGCAACTTTGAGCCTCGCGGCAACCGCCCTCGCCGTCGAACTTTTACCTGAACCCGCAGGTCCGTCAATTGCGACAATCATATTAGTGTTCAGTGCTCAGTGTTCAGTTGTCAGTTTTTAGTGCAAAGCTCGTAACTACACATTATTGAAATCGGCCGGTTTGCACTGTACGGCAAATAGCTACATAATATATGTAATGGCGAGGTATGATATAAGAAAAAAATGTCTGAATCATGATCAAAGTTCTATGTTATAGCGGGCTTCGGCTGTTGATCTTGTAACGGTGGTAGACGCCGACTCAACTAATTTTCCGTTAACATGGATAGTAACGGTGAGCAAATCATTGTTATTACCGGAATTTCTTGCGCTCACATACGCGGGGAAATGCCCGTCATAGTCTCCCCCGAAATAATACATACCCCGCTCTTTTATGGTAAACCTGTACACCCAAGGGGGATCAACGCTTCTATAAAGCTCCGTATCACCGTAATCATTGTTAAACATGACGCTAATCGAAGAGTTCGACTCGCTGTTAACCCTGTACGTTACAACAGTATTACCATACTCGCAGCAATCACGGCAGCAGCAAGAGAAAAAGATCATACAGAAAGACGCTATAACTATTTTAACGATATTCTTCATATTATTATTATATAACAAATAGATACATTTATCCACCTCTTTAAATTATTTTTACTTACTCTCTGTTTTAGCCCCCTTTAGGGGGTTTGGGGGTGCTAATGTGGCGGGGCGTTACGGGGTGTCCCCCCTTTTAAAAGCTTTTGACTTTGATTTTTGACTTTTGACTTTTCTTTCTTTTTAAGGATTAAAAAAATGCGAATTCTATCAGGAATAAAACCATCAGGCACATTACACATCGGAAACTATCTCGGCATGATCCGCCCAATGGTACAGTCGCAGTCACGCGGTGAGCTTTTCTGTTTTATAGCTAATCTGCACAGCCTCACCACCCTCTTTGACGGCCCCAAAATGGCCGCCTACTCAAGAGAAGCGCTGATTGACATGATGGCACTTGGGATTGACCCCGAAAAATCGGTCTTCTGGCTCCAGTCGGATGTGCCTGAAGTCACAGAACTAACATGGTACTTAAGCAACGTAACCCCCGTTGGACTTCTTGAACGATGCCACGCGTACAAAGACTGCCTCGCAAAAGGGATTCCCGCGAACAACGGACTCTTCTCCTATCCTGTACTTATGGCTGCGGATATACTGCTGTTCCAAACGAATTTTGTTCCTGTAGGTAAAGACCAAAAACAGCATATCGAAGTAGCGCGTGACGTCGCCATAAAATTCAATTCCACTTACGGTGAAGCGTTTACCATACCCGAACCGCAGATAACGGAAGAGATCGCGCTGATTCCTGGAATAGACGGCCAAAAAATGTCAAAATCTTACGGCAACACGATAGAGATTTTCGGTACGGAAAAAGCGATGCGCAAAAAAATCATGAGTATCGTTACAGACGCAACTCCTGTAGACGCTCCAAAAGACCCCGATAACAGTACCATCTACTCCATATATAAACTCTTCGCCTCAAACTCTCAAACCGCTGAGATGGCTTCGCGCTTCAGAACGGGCGGTTATGGTTACGGCGACGCGAAAAAAGAATTGTTTGAAATGCTGTGGAACTATTTTGCGCCGTTTCGTGAGAAGCGCAATGAGCTTGCGGCCAATCTTGACTTTGTAGAAGAGACGCGCAAAAAGGGAGCGCAAAAAGCGCGGGAAGCCGCGTCCGTTACAATGAAGAGAGTGCGGGAGCTTGCGGGGGTGATTTAGGACACCCCTTTTTGGTTCAATACAGGTAACTCAACCCAACGCTTACCTGATTTAAACGGCGGCTTTTCTCATCGGCAAAATCTGTTAGACCAATGCAGCCTCTCACGTCAAACGCCATATTTCTGCCGAACCCGACGCTTATTCCCAAAACGACTCCGGCGTCTACATTCGACCGTACATCGGAGAGTTTCTCTTCGTCGTCACCGCTCTCCAAATCGTCTTTGGTATTGATGGGGATATCAGCCTGAAAACCGGCCAGAGCGCTGAAAGAGCTTCCAAACAGACGGTACACGAAAAGTACGGGTATACTTACCGCAAACTCGTTTATCGTTGTCAGATCGGAGGCATAAGGAGTCCTCGCAATAAATCCAGGCGACAAGTTAAGAGCAATATCGTCCGTAAAGCGTATAACCGTAACCGCTGAAATCTCAAAGCCGTGTCCTGAGCCTATTTTACCGTAATATTCATCCTCATAAAAGCGCCATTCACGGTCGGGATCGGGGTATACTTTCTTAAGACTCATCTTGGAAACGTACGAGTTGTTGTAAGCCAATCTGACGCCAAACATACCTTTACGCTCACGCGGTTCATCAGACGGTTCAGGCTCAGACCTGAGACGGGCGGATTTAGATTCTAACAGGGAACTTAACTCCGAGACTAAGGTATCCGGTTTAGGCTCCTCCTTAGGTTCCGGTTTAGGCGGCCTGGCCTGTGAACTCGTCTCTAAAAACTCTTTATACATTGCCGCGCATACAATTGTACTTTTTTCCAAAAGCTCATTTAAGTTCGCGGTACGGACGGGATCGGCAGTGGCTACAAGCATACCGTACTCTGTCTCATACATCTCTATCGTCAGCGTGAAATTATCCCGAAACTTGCTTATTCGATATAGTCCGCGCCTATTTTGCTCCCCAGAGCTATTACGCAGTTCTCCTCCGCGCACTCTTCCAAAACCGCCGCGCCCATCGCCTGAACCGTTTCAGACGTCATAACGTTAAAGCGGGCTCTTGGCAGATTTTTAACGGCTTCCCGTCTAATCTCGTTTGTTATTACCCCAACTTCGGCTTTATTTATCTCGCTTGCCGCGCCGCTGCGCTCGTCTATCTGAGTCTCTACTACAGCAACGTTTCTAACAGGAACCCTCTGGGCGAAAGCCGCAGCAGATAAAAGCATAATAAAAATCAGCAAAAAATTTTTTCTCATATACGTAATATTTTACCTTTCAAAAATAGCCTTGGCTCTTATACTCATCTCATCGTCCGAAAAAACGTCCGTGCGCGTACGGTTCTCAGAATTATTATCATCCCACCTTACAAAATTCCACCCCTCATGCGGCTCCGCCGTAACTGTGATGGAAGTACCCTTTTTAACATTGTTACTATTGTAAGAATCAATCACGTCATCACTGCCGCTCATCTTAAGCCCGCCGCCCTGAGTAGACGTATACCAAACAAAGCTTGGAGGCGGTTCATCTTTTTTTCTAAACTCCGCAATGAAAAATACCCTGCGGTTCACTTTTGCGGTATCATAACGTGTAATCCTGCTCCCGCACTCATCCGCCGTACCAATACAGTCATCCCACCTCACAAACTCGTAATCATTATCAGGAACCGCCGTGACCTCCAATCCGCTCAAACCCACGCTTACTCTCATTGTGCAAGAGTACACAGCCTCTCTAATCCCGCTGAGCCTTATCGAACCGTTAACCCCCGCCCTGTATATCAGTGTACATATCGGCGCCTCTCTAAGCTGCGGATAGAATGAACCCGGTGACATGTGCCATGTTTCCGTAAAGTTCCAGCCCGCGTCGGTAAAAGTTCTGCGGTCTAACATCTGCTCTGTGGTTTTCCCCGACCCGCCAACAGATGATGAACCGCTCTGACCGGATATATCCATATCCCAAAAACTGTTCACTACTGCGGACTTCCGTACAAAATTGCCGGACGCGCCCTGACCCTTTACACTCCAGGACTTGTTTGACGTACTGAAATCATCACCAACCAAACCGCCTACACCTTTACGCGCCGTACCCTTAACGAGACCGGCTGAAAAGCAGCGCTCTATTTTCCCGCCAAAAGTATAGCCGACAAGCCCCGCAACGTTACTCGCGCCATCTATAACACCTGTAGCATAACTCTCGTAAATCGACCCGTCAAATAAAAAACCAACAAGACCGCCGGCGTTCATTCCGCCGTTTGCCTCCACAGAAGCTGAGGAATAACTCTTATTAATATCCCCAATGTTCACTCCAACCAAACCGCCTGCGTGAGTATCCTCGCGTCTTATAGCGCGAACGCTGCCTGTAGAGTAGCAGTTGAGTATTCTGCCCTCATTAGTTCCGGCCAACACTCCAACCGCGAAATCACCGGTCACGGAAGCGTCTAAAACACCCAAATCCCTTATGAAACCATCTTTTCCGACATATCCAAATAAACCGACGTTGCCGCTTCTCGGCTGATCGATTCTAAGACCAACTATTTTTTTATTGTTACCGTCAAATATACCGGTAAACGGCGCACCCTTAGTACCTATAGGATTAAAATTACTGTTCGCGGGAACAGCAATATCATCCGTGAGTCTGTAATTGGCATTCAACGGATACGCGGAAAATCTGCCGATACTGTCAAGCTGCCTGTAATTTGATATATTAATAGTATACGCAACAGCGCAAACCGCGAAACTCATTATAAACGCCGCCGCGCATAATGCCCGCTTGTTAATTATACCCTTTTTGTATACCATATTATGATTCCTCCCAAGTATCGTAAATATAATTCATTTTTAATGACCGCATTTCGTTTTTTTAAATCAAACCGCCTCAATATTAGCCGGCAATGTCACTGTTACACTCTCCTCTTCTATTTCAAAAACAGGGGTTTGGCCGCCCTCTTCGCGCATTGTACGGATAATAGTAGGTATTCCCTGTCCTTCGGCTTGAGCGAGCTGAAGTTTGTTGAACAGATACGCAAAACTTTGATTCCGCCATTTAGGGTTGGCCTTACCATTTATGAATTTTTCCCTGTCAACAGCCCAATGCAGTGTTCCCGGCGATCTTATCTCTATTCTGTCAGAAAAAACAGTGATCCTTACCGGATCACAGATTTGATAGTCTCTGTGTACAATGGCGTTTACTATTGCCTCTTGCAAAGCTCTTTTGGGGTATTTTTCCTGATTAGGATTAGCGTTTGTTTTGTCAAATATTGTGTATGCCTGAACCACCAGTAAGTCTATCGCTTTTTTCGCCTGTTCTATGACAGAACCGGTAAGAATATACCGCTTAGCCGTGTCTTCGCTGCGGTCAACGCCGTTATATACAGAAACAACCGTGTGCGCTTCAGGAAAGCTTAAAGAGATTGATTCCCATTTTCCAAACGCAAGCAGCGCGAAATTACGTAAACATAAACCTCCGTCAAGCGGTATCTTAGCGAAAAGCGGAGGAATAAATTCGGCTATCCGATCCTTATCGGTAAGATAATCTTCTAATTGTTTTCCATGCTGTAAATGCCCCATCGCATTCATACAATCTCTGAAAAGCAAAAGATCCATATCCGCTTCACAGGTATTTGTATTTGGCCTTTTGTCAAAGGGCTCAATTTCCTGCTTGACTCCAATCCATTCCACCATTTCGCTTTCTCTTTGTGAAAGCTCTTTTAAATCTATATTGTGAGCCATAAAAAAAGGATATCCCTTACGTATATCTTTTATATATTAATCGTCCCCTACCGCACGCCAATTACCAACGACACCTTTTCACGTTTCCCATCCGCCGTGACAACCGTACCGCGTAATAAATATGTTCCGCCGCGAACTGGACGATTGCGGTTGTCGCGCAGATTCCATGTGCCCACGTGGCGCGGGGTGTTTGCGCCATCGTCCCCTGCAGTGTCGTTAATTTGTACTTTGCCGGCGATTTTGCCGTTTGCGTCGTAAATTGTCAATACGGCATTATTTACATAACTGCCCTTGCGGAAAATTTTTACGCCGTTTGATGATAACGCAACTGGATTCGGGCCTGCGGTAAACTCGCTTGTAATATTTACGGACTTAGACAACACTGGCGGCGCAGGCGCAGGTTCAGATTCAAAACCGGCTGCGGGCGGCAGAATACGCAAAGCTGTGGTAACGGTAGAAGAGAGACCTGTCTCCTGATTATCCACAACGGCTATAAACGTGATACTTCCGCCGTTAACACCGCTCGCCTGAACGTGTTTGAACTCCGCAATGCCGAATCCATTCGTTTGAATAATTTTTGACGCTCTCAAATTACTCTCCGAATCTCCCAAAACAATCGTCAAATCAACATCAACGCCGCCGCTGTGAAAATCTCTGCCGTACATATCCAAAATCTGTACTTTTACAGTATGCGCCGCAGTGCCCATAACCGCAAACTCATTTTGCGCGGGAGAGAGGAACTTAACACCTCCCAAAACCTGAAAGCCTATATCACCGCGTTTCATGTCTAATTCCACATAGCGGTTATTTGCCTGTACCGGATTACCATCAAGGTCGGTAATCCCGTGATTTGGGTTAAACCGTATAGAGTCGCCTTCTTCTATATTGTAAACACCAGACAAAGCCAGATACAGCCAGTCTTCACGGTACAGCACGGAAGAAACCCCTATCTCCCGCACCTCTCCCGTCTCTTTACTTTTATGCTGAATCGAAGCGCCGGCTAACGCGTGAACTTCATCCGCAAGCATTTCAGAAATCTGAATCATTAGCGTATCAGGATGATCTTTGCTTAGATTTTCAACAATCATAGGGCCGATTCTTCCCAATGGCGAACCTGGAAACAGATCGCCTCTCGCGGAAATAATAGGGCCAATATTTTCTATTACAGGGAAGCTCGTCCATTCCCAATTGGAATTTACCGGTTCGTCAGCGCCCCCGTTCCAATAAAGCAAACCAAGAATCCTTGATCCGAGTATTGAAGTATAACCGGCAGGGTGGACGCCGATAACGCCGGAACCCGCGAAAATAACCCTAAGCTCACGCCCGCTGCCGCCAGATACCGGTTCAATGTTCCACACGCCGGCAGAAAGCTCCTGACGCGCTACTTTTACCAAAGTACTGGGGATGTTCAATCCATCACCAATATGAGCAGGCCACATTAGAGCAACGGTGTCCGGTATACTCTTCCAGTTCTCACCAAACCGGTCATGCTCCGCAATATCATTCCCGCCAAACCGCACGATCATGGTATCAGGTATACCGTGACCATTGCCGCTTGCAAATACGACGCCTCTTTCAATAACGCCGTTAGGTCTGTCTGGTTTGTTAAATCTGATATTACATCTTGCAACAGCGCTGCTTATTGTAATATCCGGCGCGCCGCAGCCGCCTGTAACCGCGTTCGCTTGAATACAGACGTCCGCATCGCTGCCGGATGTAATCCAAACAACGCCCTCGCCGTTAACAAGATTTATAACGGCGGTACCGTCGCCAATCTTAACGCCGGAATTAGAATCATCGAAAAATTCAATATTCGTGTCTGAAACGCTTAGACAAACTGTATAATCAGCGCCGTCTACAACACCGCCGCCGGCGTTTGCAGCCTTGACATACACTGGTACCCGTGTACCGGTTACAGCATTAATTCCTATATCAGGATCATGGTATTCGTTAATATTATATCTGCCCGCCTCGCCGGCTATGTTATCGCCAAAGAGTGTGTAAAGCCTGTCCATAGCTCTGCCTACTCTCAACCGTCCGAAATCAAACGCACCCATACCGGCGCCGGAAGCGATCTCCGCCCTCATGTCAAACCAATCGTCAAGTACCCCGCAGCCTACTTGTACCTGGAATACAGCTATACCGGTTTCAGGATTTGTATTTGCGGTTGGAGTTAAAATATTACCAACACCTGGACAATCAACAAGAGGGACGGATTGATAGGATATCGTTAAATTTAAAGGCACAACCTCGTTAACAGGGTTACCATACTGGTCTGTTACCGCGACCTCAACCGTAAAAGGAGCTCCAGGATTGATGACAGGCGCGGGCATTAAACCGCCTTCAAGAAGGTTTGCTGAAAACGGATTTATAAACGCCACTTTTGCCGGCGCGCCAGGATTAACTTTGATACCTATTGATCCGCGAAATACCACGTCCGTACTTCCAACTGTAGCAATACCGACTCCGCCTACTGTCTCTTCACCGGCTTTTGTGAAATAGACAGGGAATCTATTAACCCCAGAGACAGCAGTGGCACTCATGAATTCCGCGCCGAGATCGGAAAGGAGCGAAAAGCTAAGTTCTTTGAGTGTTCCAGTATAGGTAGCTGCGGTATTAGCCTCAATAGGAGTAACGTGTAGATTTACCGGCTGACCGGCAGTTACTTCCGTAAGCCGGGTGTCAACCTCGTTAACTACAAAAACTCTAAGATGGTGATTAAGTGTACGGAATGGTAAAAATCCTATATCTGTTGTTACTTGAAACCCGTTTGCGTCTGTCCCCTCTACAACTATTTCAAGGAAACCATACTGGGTGCCGACAGCGGGTAACGCGGGAATTACGAAATTAATTTCATTTGTGCCGCCGTTTGTCCTCAGGGTAGTACCTGGCGGTACAGTCATTTGACGCATGGAAGATTCCGGGATCATATTTGCTGTACTTCCATTATTATCAAGGGTAAAGTCAATTGGGTTAATCCAACGGATAAATTTTATCGTTGCATTGTTTAAAGTACCTTTTTCAACATTTACAGCAAACTTGGCTGTAGCGTTCGTACCGCTCACTGTAACCACATCGGTCGGTAATATCCTTGCCACTGTATTCTGACGGCCGCTATGCTGTATGGCACCAAGATCAGCTAACCCTCCCTGTACGTCAAACATGCCGACAGCCGTCCAACCTTGACCTCTTATAAAATTTTGAACTTCTTCAAGATCCCAGTTGGGCACCAAGAAGTTAGCGCTTTCAGGGTTTATGGATTGAAACAGAGAAGGCAGAGTAATAGAACCTGAACCAAGCGAAGCATTAAATGTACCCCCCTCTGTTTGAAGCCATCGGAAATTATTAGCCGCAGGGACGTTGTTCAAAGAACCCATACCGGGAATTAACGCACCTGGTAACACCACGTTTTGACCCATAGTACAACCGTTATCACTTGTAAGTGTTGTTGTTGCCAATGTTGGATTAGCAATATTATTCATAATCCGTATATTCCAAATCCAAGTTGCAGTCGCAGGAATACATCCTTCCGGCGGTTGGGGATAGAGATAACTTTGTGTTTGCAGTTGAAACTCACCATAAGCTGACATTACACTATTATGAATACGATTAGGAAAACGGCTGACCATTTCTTTATACGATGTTATAGGATTCGCACCTATGGCGAGATTTGATCCGCTAAAAATATTGTTAAAAAGCAGATGCTGAGCGCCGATCTGCCAGTTGCCGATAATAAGCATATTATTGCGGTAAAAGGTGTTATTGTAAATAGCGACAGGTGAATAAAAGTTATCTTTGAATGAGATAGCTCCGGCGGTAAATTCATCTGCGGATACGGTAGCGGTAGACGGAAAAGTAACTCCGGGCTGATGAAAATTATTGTAAATAAGATTGTAACGAACTGTAGACCCTAAATCCCATGAACTTTCAAAGTAAACGCCAACCGAATTATTGTGAATACGGTTGTATTCAAACAGATGGTTCCCAGTCTTGCCAAAACCTGACATAGGAATCGCAACATCAATATCAGCGGCATTATTATTTGCAAAGACACCACCGGAATTTCTGTCTTTTACCGCAATACCAAAATACGCGTTGCGAAGATCGCAGTTTCTGATTACAACACCGCCGGACACAACAACCGCAATTGCCGCATTACCGTGAGCGAGAGGCCATATAGCAGGTGAACCCCAAACTTGTGCCCAACCAAACGGAGCCGCCCCACCCCCATCAACCACTATACCGTCAATAGTTACATTCATAGCGTAAATAATACGCAAAGCGCCGCACCGTTCAAAATTACCGGCAAGCTCAAAAATTTGAGCTTCAACAGAATTTCTAGGACTCCTGTTAACAGTATCCCGCCACATAATAACCGGCTTAACCCGACTCTCCGGATTACTCGACCGAATAGTAATCCCGCTCTTAGTACTATCAATAGTAACCTGTTCATTATAAACCGCAAAATCTATAATTTCAATTACATCTCCCGGCCTCGCCGCGTCCACAGCGGCCTGAACCGTTCTAAACATGGCGTCAGGATTATCTTTTCCTACTGTACGACGCACCTGCGAAAACGCGTCTTGAGCAAAAAACACAGACAACATCAGAACGGCAACGCTTAATCGTTTTAAAAACATGGCAGCAATTCCTTTTTTATGAGCATATATTGAGCATATACAATGTATAACGGCAATTTATAATATAATTAATGCGATATCATTTTAGTATCGTTTTTGGTAATAGCGCGATTTTGAGATAGCAATAGCATTACCGCGTGAAGTTTTGTATATTATATATGTTAGGATTTAGATACGGCATGTAATAACAAAATTTCAGTTTGGGGGTATACTATGACTAAAGTTGAAACTATGTCGATAAGCGAGAAGTTGGATATAGCGATAGCAGCTATAGAATTGAAAAAAAACGGAGATTTTGAGGGTGCTGACCGTCTTTTGAAGACGGCTCCTTTGCCTCCTCATTTAGCAAAGGTAATGAAAGAAAAAATGGGCCTTGATGTACTATTGAACAGTGGTTGGAACTTAAGTGAAGCAGAGGCTGAGTTTGGATCTGAGTGGCTTACAAAATAGAGTTATTAAAGCAGCGACAAACATTGATTTCGGGCGCAAGGGTTTTGCCATTGCAGGTAAAGAACGTGCGGGACGTATTGCTTACGAAGAAGGGATTGCAGATGTTTTAAGCGCTTTTAATGAAGCGCAAATTACCGCAGACCCACAAACCATTATCACTGCCGAATACACTTTTTTATCAGAGGAACTTCACCTTTGCGATGCAAGGGACAAAAATTCTTTAGTTAGCCTCGCTTCTGCTATTGAAAGTTTTGACGAGGCTTTTATTTGCCTTGAAATTGTAGAAAAACATAACCTCTATCAGGCGGCGGAAAAAACTTACTCCCGCCGCAGTAAATGCCGGATTAAAGGGTTTCCAAGAGACGCATTTCATTTCGCTTGCGCTTCTCACAGAACACGGCTCCAAAATATGCTGTCTGCTACAGGCTTAGACCTGATAGAAAAATCTCTGTTAGAACAACGCCGTTCTAATCTCACCACAGCGCAGAGCAGTTACATTAAAAAACAGAAAATTGCTCTCGCCGCGCCAAAGTCACCAAAAAAACACCGATAATTATGGAAATCATACCTATAAATTACATCGGATGGCTCCCTGCGGTTATACTGCCGCTTGCGACTATTTTTCAATTGGTAAAGATAATTAAATCTAAATCTGTTGAGGGCGTGAGCGCGGTAAGCTGGCTTCTGTTCTTTATTGCAAATATGGGATTATACATTTATACGCAGAAGTATTTTGAGGCGCAGGCAATACTCAGCATGCTGCTTACCGCTTTTTTGAATCTCGTAATAGTTTTTCTTTTGGTACATAAAAAATTCAAGCGCGGGAAATGAGACTTATTTCCTGACAACCGCAAACTTAGTCAGCACCAATAAAAAACTTACAAAAAAGGCTTGCCAAAAGGTAATCTTCGGAACCGCCGGAATCCACTCGCTTAAACCGTAGTTTATCCCTGCTAATAAAAGCAGAGGACCTATAAGAATCAACGCTATACTTAATACAATCGTAAATATGAAGCCGCCTATCATTGTTTATTCCTCTTTGGTAATTGACTCTTTTAACAGCATTTTGATCACTTTGGGAATGTACCGCATTAAATCTCCCGCCAAAACCGAATATTCGGTAAGCTCAATTCCCGCAAGCCTCCCCGCTTCCCCATGTAAATACGCGCCGAGAACTGCCGCTTCAAAACATTTGCAGCCCTGAGAGACAAGAGAGACTATTATGCCGCTAAGCGCATCTCCGGTTCCCGCTTTTGCTAAAGAGGAGTTGCCGTAAGGGAGCAGAACCGCTGTTCCTTTTGGACTGACTGCAATAGATGGGCTTCCTTTAAGCAGAATATTTACATTTAGCTCAGCCGCGCGTTTTTTAAGCGCGTCTATACGCGTAAGCGGTTCATCCGGCAGAGCGCCGAAAAGCCGTTCGTACTCTCTTATGTGCGGAGTTAATATGAGCTCGCCTTTATGTTTTTCAAGTTCCGGCAGATGACCCGCAAACGCGTTTAATCCGTCTGCGTCAAGTACTGCGGGTTTATCTGTTTTGCAAATAACTTCCCGCACAAGAAGCGCGGTTTGCGGGTCTCTTGACAAACCTGGACCTATACAGAGCGCGCTCATGCGTTCTGAGAGTGATAATACTTCATGCAGCGCGGCAACCGATGATGTACCTGAAAATGTCTCTGTTAAGGGATGCAAGACCGGTTCAGTGACCTTTACAGATAACACATTGATGATCGATTCAGGCACAGCGAGATGAACCATGCCGCAGCCGCATTTTAGCGCCGCCATAGAAGCGAGCGCGGCGGCGCCGCTCATACCGCGCGACCCGCACAGCAGAAGCGCGAGACCGTGATCTGTTTTTGACCCGTTTTCTTTACGTAAGGGAAGATTATCCGCGAAGAATTTTTCATCAGGCAAAAAAACGCCGTTAGACTCTTTGTCAACAATACTTTGAGGATAACCCAAATCAGCAACTATTAATTTTCCGATATTCGCGCGGTTGGGATAAAAAAATTGCCCGATTTTGGGAAAACCGGCAGCCACTGTGCAGTAAGCTTTTATACATGGCGGCGCGGAAACTGCGCCGTCACAATCGAGTCCCGAAGGGACGTCAACAGCTAAAACTTTAGCGACGCTATTATTTACAGATTCAATCACGGACGCATACATCCCGCGCGCCGCTCCATTTACCCCAATTCCAAGCATCGCGTCAATTATCAAGGCATATTGATTGAAATCAGGCAAATCTTCATTTGTATTGATAACGCGAACGCCTGCTCTGCATAAAGCATAGTCTTTAAAAGCAAGAAGAGCCTCGCCGCTCAAACTCCCGGTATCGCAGAGAGAAAAACAATCAACGTTAAACTCCGACTTGTGAAGCATTTGGGCAGCCGCGTAGCCGTCTCCGCCATTGTTGCCTTTGCCGCATATTACAGCGATACTTTGTTTGTTACTATTCAAAGCTATATCACTTAAAATATCTAACGCCGCGAGATAAATATGCTTGCCCGCGCTGCGCATATAAGAGTAACCTGTGTCAACATTGCCGTTTATTGACGAGTGATCGACACGCTTCATTTGGGCGGCAGCAAGTACGGGTATCATGTTTTGGGGAGGTAAACGTCAAACCTCGATCCTTTTCCCTGATCGCTTGTTACGTTTATTATGCCTGCGTGGTTACGGATACATTCGCGGATACTCAAAAGCCCAAGTCCGAGCCCATGATCGGTATTTGTGGTAAAAAACGGCTCAAAAAGCCGGCTTTTTACGTCATCACCCATTCCAACGCCGGTGTCCTGAACTGAGACTAAAAGATACTCGCCCGGCCTTACAGACGGCGGGTAAGTTGTTTTAAGGAAGCTTTCGGCAGTTATGTCGCTTGTTTCGACAGTCAGCACTCCGCCGCCTTTTTTCATCGCTTCAAACGCGTTTACAACAAGATTTAAAAGGGCGCTCTGCAAAAGCGTTCTGGAGCCCATAATCATGGGGGTTTTGGAGAGCATAATTTTGTGAACGCTTACATTATCGCTCGCTATTGATTTGACAAACGCCATTACGCTCTCAAGCAGTTCATGAAAATTAAACTTGCAGTATCCGGTATCTCCCCTGCGGCTGAATTCTGAAAGGCGCTTGGAGATCTCCGTCGCGTGGCGCGAGGCGCTTAGAATCGTATCAAGATATGTGCTTATTAGAGCGGGGTCTATATTGTGCAGATCGTGCTTTAAAATTTCCGCCGTGCCAATTATGCTGCCCAGTTTATTATTTAAATCGTGAGCTACTCTGCCGGCGAGTTTGCCTATGGCGTCCATCTTCTGTATCTGGAAAAGCTGTCTGTGAAGCTCAAAACGCTCCGCTTCAGCTTTTTTATACTTTGTTATATCAAAAATTATCCCCTGACTGCCGAGAAAAATCTCTTTTTCGGTATCCCGCGACCCCTCTTTGTTTTCCCGCAGACTGTAAGCGCCCTCAACTTCTACAATTCCAGTTACATCGCCCACAAGTATACGGAAATCGTTGCGCTCGCGGGTCATGAGTTTTACTTCCATGTTTTTTGTACGCCTGGTACCGCTTCTGCGCTCGTCAAAAAGTTTAGGGGAGTCTTGCGGGCCGGTTATATGCCCCGCCATTTTTGGAAGCGCAATTTTTCGGCTTACCCGCTCACACTCGTCATCCGGCAAAATAAGCGAAAAATGCTTTCCGATAAGCTCATCTGGGGTAAAGTTGAGTATCTCCTCAACCGCTCTGTTCACAAAGGTAAAGCAGCCGTCGGGGTCAAGAATGTAGATAACTGCGGAGGAAATCCCAAAAATACGGTCTAAATGCTCCTGCAAGCGGCCATTTTGCTCACGCAGCCGCTGCATTTCATTAAAGACCTCATCAACACTGTTTTCTATATGCGCCTGCACAACAGACACCTTTTCATAGTGTTTTCGTAAGCTGCTCTTTACCTATATAATACATAGATTAAGCAGAATTTTCAAGTATTTTTTATAAATTATTTAAAAAGATTACGTATTCCCTGCGCCGCGTTACTAATCGCGTTGCCCGCCGCTCTGCCGTATACGCTATTATCAACTTCAACACGCGGATTTTGAAACGTGCCGCTTATTTTGCAATTAAACCGCCGTCCGCCGGAGGTATCAGCTTCAAGTGATAATCTCACAAGTCCCGAAAGCGTGTTTGAAAAAGTTTTGCTGAATACTCCATCAAAATTCTGGTCGAGAGAGGCGTCAAGCCCAACCCATCCGGTAGATTTAAAGCTCATTATATCGCCGGCGCCTTTAATCTCTTTAAAGCGCAGTCTTGACCGCGAGAGGGTAAAATCCCCTTTTATTTCCGAAAACCGCAGTGTTTTAAGCTCTGAGGAGACAAAATTCATGATTTGAGTGTTTTGCAGAGGGAGATTTATTGCCGTCAAATTTTTTACAGTTATAATTCCGCTCGCTTTAACTGAATCTATTGCGGATACGTTACTCTCTTCAAGAGCTGCGGAAATATTAACTTTACCGCTCATAGAGCCCTGCGTAAATTTCGTTTGTTTGCAAAACTGCTCAAGATCAAGCTCCGCTATTGTGAGTTTTCCGCCAATCAGGGACGCGTTTCTGAGATTAATAGACGCGTCCGCCCGCAGTTTTCCGCCGTACACAGTACCGCTTCCGTCAATAAGAGAGATCTGCTCGCCGTCTGCCCTGAGCTTTACGCTGAAATTTTCAACCTGCGCCAGAGCGGGAATTATAAGTTGCGATACGTTCATTTTTCCATGTATCGCGCTGCTCTTTCTATCTATTTTAATATTCGCAAGAGCCGCGCTTATACCCGGCTTTTTTCTCTCAAAAAATTGAATATCGGCGCCGTGAATGTGGAGCTTTTTTAACGGTTTGGCGCTGTTCATCAAGGCAGACGCGTCTGAAACAAGGGTAAAAGGGGTTTCATATATTTCCATAAATATATCACGCTCAAAATTAAGCAAATCCGGTTTGCGAAGCGCCCAAAAAGCAAGCGTCAGCAGATTACTGGAGATATCAACACGTTCTATAGAGGTGCGGTACTCTTCACGTGGATTAATCTTTTTAGAGGTTTCCAAACCCTTAACGCTCACCCCTGTAAAAAAAGTAACCGACACTCCATCAACCCGCACCGAGTCCGCACCGGCGTTAAAAAGCGCGTCTTCAACAACCTTATTTAGCGCTTTCAAACGGAATGGAAGAAACCCCGTCATAATTAAAAAAGCGAGTATGAAAAGAACTAATGTAAAAATTTTTTCACCCCTGCGCGGCTTATCCATAGATTTCCTTACTGCGGACATTGCTCGTAACGTATTTTATAGATCACACGATTAAATGCCGCGCCGTACCGTCCGATGACCTCACGGCTGCAGTGCAGTCTGAGGGCGGTACGGCGCAGTATTTAATCGCGGCTTCAATATAAAATAAAATTTTCCACGATCATAAATAACAACTATCATGATGAAAACGGTTCTCATAGTTTCGGCGGACTTCTCTTTTAGGGCAAAACTTCGGGAAAGTCTTACCGTAGATGGATATAAGGCTGCCGACGCGGCGACTCAAAGCGAGGCTATCGCCTTGCTTGACAAGACGTCTGTTGACGCCGCGTTTGTTGATATGGAGGGGATGGCGGCTTTTGAGCTTGACCTTATAAGCTACATCCGCACAACTCACCGCGCTGAAGTGGTGGTGCTTGCTTCAATTAATGAGCTTGAGGCCGCCGCAAACTCGCTTAAAAGCGGCGCGTCTTTCTATTTAGTTAAACCGGTTCAGCTCTCGGATTTATCCGCAGTGCTTGACAAGATGCTGCTTCGCAAAGAGCGCGGCAAGAATCAGATTGAGCTTGAACAGCGGGTGCTTAACGATCTCATGGCCGCAAGTCCGGCTATGCAGAAAGTACTGCGCTTTGCTATGAAAATCGCCCCTACCTCATCAACCGTGCTTATAGGCGGAGAGAGCGGAACAGGCAAGGAGTTCTTTGCGCGCATCATACACCGCATGTCTCAGCGCAATGAGGGGCGTTTTGCGGCGGTAAACTGCGGAGCTATTCCCGATACACTTTTTGAAAGTGAATTTTTCGGCCACAAAAAAGGCGCGTTTACAGGCGCGGAGCGGGATAAACCGGGTCTTGTTGAAGAGGCGCACAACGGAACTCTGTTTTTAGATGAGGTCGGCGAACTCTCTCAAAGCGCTCAGGTTAAGCTTTTGCGGTTTTTACAGGAGAGAGAGTTCAGGCGCGTGGGGGATACTGTTCAGCGGTCGGTTGACGTGAGAGTAATAGCCGCAACCAATAAAAATCTCAAACAGTTGACAGAAAAAGGTCTTTTCAGAGAAGACCTGTTTTACCGGCTCAATGTTTTTTATCTCTATCAGCCCCCGCTCAGAGAACGCAAAGAAACTATTCCGAATATGGTACGTCTTTTTGTTCACAAGTTCAATCAGCTTTTTGACAAAAACATCTGCCGTTTATCAAGCGCCGCCGAGAACCTGATAGCTTCTTATAACTATCCGGGCAACATAAGGGAGTTAGAAAACATTATAGAGCACGCGGTTGTACTGGCAGAAAATGATGAAATTACCGAGAAAGATCTTCCCGAATCCATGCTGCGCGGACGGCTTTTGCTTGGCAGCCCAGATCAGTTACAAACGTCCGTAACAACTTCTGAAAGCGGCGTACCAACTCTTGCGGATGTTGAGCGGGAGCATATAAATTTTGTACTTGGATTAACATCGCACAATTATACGGACGCCGCGAAAAAACTTGGGATTTCACGTTCTACATTGTGGCGCAAAATGAAAGAGTATAATCTTCAAAAAAAGGAATCCTCTTGAATAAAAGCAGCGAACTTACAATCAGAATTTATTATGAAGACACCGATTGCGGAAACATAGTGTATTACGCAAACTATCTGCGCTACATGGAGCGCGGACGCACGGAACTTTTACGCTCACTTGGGATGGAACTTTCCGCGTTTCATGAAAAAGATATAATATTTCCCGTAATTGAGGCTAACATAAAATATAAGCAGTCCGCCCGTTATAACGATTTACTGAAAGTAATTACAACCGTAAAAGAGATAAGCGGCGCCTCAATAACTTTTCAAGGTGATATCTACAGAGACGAAACGCTTTTGGTAAGCGGTGAGGTGAAAGTCGCGTGTGTAAAGTACTCAACCGGTATGCCGAAGAGAGTTCCTGCGGAGATAACGGCTGTATTGTGAGGGTAAGGACAGGAGTAAGGCCGGCTTTACCTCAACGAATGATGAATAAAAACTTTCTTATCCCCTCGCTTCACGACGATATTATCGTACTCTTTTTTGCCAATGACCTTGCCAGAAGCGTCGTGGACGTTTAGCGTAACGCTGTGAGTTCCGGGTTCAACCGGTATTCGTACCATGTGCATGGTTTTGGGCAAAAGGAAGCAGACGCGCACGTCCGCTTTTTCCATTTGGCTTGAGACCGCGTCTGTGCCCAGATTTGTTAATAAGTTAAGCAGCGGATTATCAGACCGCATCGCTCCTTTAGCTTTTTGCGCGGCGATTGTTCTGATAACCACGCGGATGACTGTCCTTGTCAGAATCTCCGTCCAGGCGTCATCAAGGGCTTTCTGCAGCTGCTGGTCGATATCGTTTAGTACAACCGATCTTACATTTTCAGAAGCGTTGTCACCAAGACGGGCGGAAAAATAAGAGGTCTGGGAGTTAAAGGTCTGTACTTCCGGCAGAGAGAATTTTATATACCATGTCGTTCCTGATTTAGTTTTCTCTCCCCTTGAGGCTTTGTCGTACTCTGATCTTGGCAGCAGAGGCGCCGCTATTTGGATAACGTTGTTTTTGCCGTCGCTGCCTGTAGATTGAATTGTAAGCAGTCCGTCTTTAACATAATGGCCAGACCAATTATTTTCGCGCAAGTTCGGCCCTTTGCCCGCGTAACCAATAATCACAATTTCTGACGCGCCCTGCTTTGTACCCCACTTGGACTCGGCGGCTTCGGCTGAGATTGACAGACGTTTGAGATCATCTTCTCTGTCCCCTGCCGTGAGTCTGTCTGCGGCGAAGTTTCTCACCTCCGGCGCAAGTTTTACAGGCCCCATATTGTACGCTCTAATTGCGTGATAAAGGGAGATAAGCGAATTATCATCCTCACCGATGCCCTCATAAGCGAGAGATGATATTAAATGAAACATACCGTCGCTTTGATACTTCTCCGAGTTACCTCTGGTTCGTTCCCACTCGTTAAAATGGAGCTGAGCCTTGCGGCTCTCCACAAGAGCCTCGTCAAAGCGGCCGGCCGCCATAAAGTTAAGCGCCGCGAACTGATGCAGTAAAACAAGCTCAAAAGGTTTTGAGCGGTAAGGTCTGATATTATCATTAGTAAGAATCGCGGCGGCTTCGTTTGTTATGGATTTTGTGAACAGTTCATCGTAAATATTAGCGGCCTGTAAGAGATAGACGCTGCTGGAATCGTACATTCCGGCGTAATGATAGAGAACCCCGATGTCCATATAGTAAAGGAAAGCGTTAGTTTCGCCATAGAGTTTCGTATTCTTTTTAATATCGTTTATAGCGCCGATAAAATCACCTTCGCTGACCGATTTCTCTATCGCGTCCTTGCGCTTGATGGCTTTGCTTGTACATGACGCAAAGAATATGCAGAGCAGAAATATTGATACACTGCTCACAATCCGGCGCAGGCGCGGCCTGCGCCGCGCGGCAACGATACCATTTACCATATTAAAATCTCTCTCTATAGTTTCGCGGAAGCTCTTTGAACGTACTTCTTAATCTTCTTCTCGCCTATCCACACTTTGGCGTTTGTCTCAATATTAACGAGTTCCATGTTGATCTGATAAAAAATAACCGCGCGCTTGCCTTCCTTATCAGGAATTGCGTTTATGGAACCTATCATCATTAAATCCGCGCCGGTTTCCGCGCCCTGCGCGCTGCGGGTCTCTTCTGAAGCGTGATTTTGCTGCTCATCACGTTCCGCGCGGAGCTGACTGCGCTCGCTGCTTGCGGCAACGAAATTAACAGAACCTGAGTTGAGAAGAGCGCGTTCGATATCTTTTGTAAATGTCTCAACACTGATATGCTCATGGCTCTTATTGGTCACCTTACCTACTATAACGTTAGGAACCTTGCCTTCAGCTTCCCATCTGAGAAGCCAACGCTGACTGAGCGCGTCCTTAATCATCTCCTCAGACACAAGTCTTGAGTCCGTATCATTCCATTTGCCCGACAGATCCATAGTAGTGCTTGAATCCATACGCGTAACTTTGGTTCCGCATCCAACAATAAGAAGCGGCAGCACTACACACATAACACCACGCAACATCCTGCCCATAAATCCCTCCTTTTTTAACTTTTGTAACTCTTTAACCATGATTATTATTGATCTCCCGATTAAATATACACTGTGCATTTATAAGCATCAACAAATTATCAGTCTATTGATACCAATTTTTTGGAATTAATCCTGTTTATTTGAATCCGGCTGATCGTCATCTGTTTTATCTGTGTCTAAATTATCAGAATCGGATTTATCAGCATCAATATCTTTATCGGCACTGTCATTTATATTGATACCGTCAATACTGTCATCATCCTCATCATCAACAGAGTGTTCACCATCTGCGTCAGCCGCGCTTTCACCATCAGAAACTGATTCAGGATCAGCTTTCATTTTCTCCTCTTTGGCTTTCTCTCTTATGAGCCTGCGCGCCTCAAGCGTATCTTTAGCCGACGCGAGTCTTGGAGCGGCGCTCTCCGTACAGTACCGTGACTCAGGATATCTGCTGCACAGTTCTTCATAAAGCCTCATGGCCGCCCTGTTTCTTTGCAGCGCGTTATCGGTGTTCCACGCCGCCGCGTGCAGACTTTTTGGAGCGATATCCATATCGGAATACTGTTTAAACACATTGTAAAACGCCTTGACCGCCTCAACCATATTGCTCTCCATGAGTCCTTCGGCAGCCATAAAATCCCGCTCCGCAAGATCACGGCGTGTTACCACGGTGACCTCTACATCCATCTCAACCTGCGCCCGTTTCGCAAGCTCGCTATTCGGATACTCATCTATAACATGGTTAAGCAGACTGTCCGAGCGGTCGGTCTCCCCCATTTCGGTTCTCAGCACTGAGGCCGCCATAATAAGACTGCGGGGTCTTATAAGCGTGTCCGCGCCGGTATCTTTTGAAAGTTCCAAATAGTGATAGTACGCAGAATCTGGCTCCTGCAAGTCTAACCAAAAAAGCTCCGCTATCGAGTAACGCGCCTGAGGGGTAACGGTTCCTGTTGAATCGCCCATGCGCAGTTCAAAAAGTCTTCTGAGCGCCTTAGCTCTCAAAGCCGCCCTGGACATCGCTTCAATATCACCAGATTTGGAAGCTTTTTCAAAAGCCTCCATAGCGAGACTGTATTCTCCTGTATTCATCTGGTAAAGAAGCGCAAGTTCATAATACGCCCGTCCGCACAAACTGACCGTATCGGCGGCATTCCCCTTGTCGCACATCCGCGTAATTTCAGTAAGCAGAGCTATCGCCCCGTCAATATCTCTCATTTTACGCAATGTAACGGCTTTATAAAAATTTATCTCGTTTTTGTGCTCTCTGTTGTAAAGACGATTGCGGCTCATTTTGTTAAGATGACTCAACGCGGCGTCCAAAGAATCCATAGCGTCGTAACAGAAATAAAAGGAGCGGTCTACCCTGTACATAAGGTAAGGGTGTTTTTTACTCCTTGGAGCGCCGCGCAAAAGCGCCAGAGCTGTTGTATACTGCCTGAGCTCATAGTGTAAATCAGCCATCTTCAGAATAATATCAAGCCGTTTTTCAATAGGCATTCCTGAGAGATTGAGCGATTGAAGAAGCCCAAGCGCGTGCGAACGCCCCTCACGGCGTATCGCTATCTCAACAAGAAGCAGTGTTATCTCCTGATTTCTATTAAGCTGCGGATGATCTTTTAAAAGGTCAAGCAGAATCTCCTCAGCTATCGCAAGATTATCGAGCATTATATGAGACTTAGCCACATATATAAACGAGGGCGGCACAAGCCTGCTCTCAGGAAACTCAGTCTGTAAATCACGCATACGGCTTATGGAAACATCAAATTCTTTTTTGTAAAAAGATGATCTTCCCATAAGGTAATGCGCCTTATGCTGATGTTTTTTAACCTTTGGATATACTTCCATCATTTTGAGCGATTTTTCTATAGAGCGGTCATAAAGCGCCTCCATCTGAGCGCTTGGAGTAACAACAAGGCTGTCCGGAAACTTTTTCATTACCTTGGCATGCGGCCGGCGAGCGCTGTTAAAAGCCTCTTCTGCGTTGTAAAAAGTATTAAAGTAAGCGTGGCAGCCAAAGAAGAACGCTATAAACAATAATGGAATGATTATTTTAAGTTTATTAGTCACAGTTTATCCGGTAACTTTTTGGGGTATAATTTTCAATATAATAATAAGTATCTCTAAAAACTGCCGTATCTGTGCTTCCCAACAACCTCACGACTGTCGTGCAGTCGATGGGGAGTACGGGCACGGTAGTTTTTAGAGGTACCCTAATGATTGAATATAAAAATATACCCTGCTGCATTGGAAATGTAATTTTTAGTCAGACTTTTTTATGAATATTGATTTAACGGTAACTCGCATACTCAGAAGGAACAATCGGACATTTAATTTGAAGCGAGTACATACGAATAAACTCCGCTCCCAGAAAAATTACCTGAGAGGTATAGTTAAGCCACAAAAGTAAAATTACCAAAGAGGCCGCCGCGCCGTAAATTGAGACGAGCGCTGTGTGGCTGAAATAAAAAACTAAGAAAACTTTAAGCAGCGAAAATAGTGACGCTGTAAAAAGCGCTCCAGCCCACACTACCCTCCACGCTACAACCGCGCTTGATACATATTTAAAAATAAGAGCAAATACAGCGGCAGTTATAGCAAAGTCTATAAAAAAACTTACCGTTTGAAAAATAAGAAAAGAACCGGGCGCCGCATTGTCAATTCTCAACGCTAAAATCCGCATTAACGTACTTATTACAGTGCTTGCCAAAAGCACAACACCGGACATTATAACAAGTAAAAACGGAAGCGCTCTCATCTTAATCCACTTAATAACAGGCAATCTGTTTTTTCGCTGTACGTTCCAAATGATATCAAGAGAAAAACGAAGCTGATAAAAAATGGTAGACGCGCCATAGATAAGAACAGCGCCGCTTATAATTGTGGCGGTAATCCCTGAAGCGGGGGTAAAACTCCGCAATATCAGCTGCTGTAAAAAGCGCGCCGTGCGCGGCCCGATATAATCGCTCAATTGATCTATTATATGTCCTTCCGCAGCGTCTTTACCGTAAACGAATCCAACAATCGCTACAGCAATTATGAGAAGCGGCGTTAAAGAGAAGAGCGTATAGTACGCAAGCGAGACGGCAAGCGTAGAGGCGTTGACTGAAAGATAATGATTAAGCGCCTCCTGCAATACCGCGGTCTTTTTTTTAAGCGATGATAATTTACGCGATATGAATTTTATCATTTCTATTTGTCAGATACGCAAACGACGAACCGATAAAGCGGAGATCTGGCTTCCCCTTTGCGTTATAATAATTTACCGGCATTTTTGCTGTAAGGAGGAGATATGATTTTTTTAAGGATAGTTACAATAATGGCTTTGAGCGCGGTTTTGTTTACCGGCTGCAATTCAAAAACAAGAGGGTATGCAAAATTCAGGGACACTGTTCCGCCTGAGATAGAAAAACTTATAAAAGATAAACATCAGGACGGTCTTTACGCTGTAGGAACCGCCCGCAGCGCGGATGAGATGTCCGCAATAAATAAAGCTTCAATGCAGGCCAGAGCTGAAGTAGCGCGTCAGTTTAAAGTTACTCTGAACGCGCTTCAAAGAGATTATCAGGAAGCGGCGGGAGAGCGCGCGGGCGGTGAGTATTCGCAGGTGATAGAGATATTTACGTCTCTTGAATTGAGAGGATCTCGAATCGTTAAATCAATGGTATCGCGTGAAAAAGACGGCCGATTTACCGCGAAAGTACTTGTCGTCGTTTCCGCTAATGAGATGAAAGTACTGCTTGACGAGAGATTTAGAGCGTATACATCCGTACGCGCGTCAAAAGCGTATAAGGAACTTTCCGCAAGAGCGGAACTGGAGAGAAAACGGGAAGCGCAATCAGAAAATGTTGACAACTGACAACTGAAAACTGAAAACTAAAAAAATCATGTTTCGCAGAAATTTACGCGCATCTTTCGTTATAACGGCGCTTATGATTTTGCCGGTGTTCTCTTACGAAGCGTGGCACAGCGGCGCGGTAGGCAGAATTTCAAAAAACGCCGCTTCATCCCTAATACTAAGCGCTTCTCTTGACAACACGCTCAAATTATGGGATTTGTCAAATGGTACGCTTTTAAAAACGTTTACACTGCCTGCCGAAGCAAAACATTCTGGACAGCTCTTTTCATGCGCGCTCTCTCCTAATGGTAAAATAGCCGCTGCGGCAGGGTGGCACAGCTCACCTAACGGCGTATCGTACCCGATTTATTTTTTTAATGTTGAGAGCGGTAAATTAATAAATATTATATCCGCTTCTGAATCGGCGGCGCTTGATCTGAAATTTAGCCATAACGGCGGTATGCTTGCAGCCGCTTTTAAACGCGGCGGAATAAAAATATTTGACAGCCGCGCAGGCAATTTACTTTCCGTATTACAGCCTCACAGCGCTCCGGTTTATATGATCGCTTTTTCTAAAAACGGCGAGCTTTTAAGCGCTGATTCTCAAGGGGTAGCGCGGCTCTATTCAAATAGTTTTAAGCTGATTAAAAGCACTACGATTGCAGGACGCAGAGTATTATCAAGTGTCTCTATTTCCGCTGACGGAACTCTTGCGGCCATTGGTTTTGAGCGTCCGGGCGGTATTGCGATTCTTACTTTGCCTGAGCTTGTTACCGTGCGTGAGACGCAGTTTAAAGATTCAAAAAGATGCGGCGCTGTTCTTGTGGAGTGGCAGCATAATTCTAACGCAATAATTGGAACATTTAGCCGCGCCTATGGAGAGATACAGACCTGCTTTTTCAAATGGGAGATATCAAACGGATACCGTTTCAAAGAGTGTGTGCTTAACAGCTCCGGCGTCAACGATATAAAAGCTCTACCTTATGGTTCTCTTGTTTATGGCGGGCTTGACGGCGAGTGGGGCAAAGTTGACTCTTTGGGGCGTATTGTCTATAAAATCAGAAAACTCTCACCGCAAAATATTCCGCAAAAATTTACTATGGAGCTTATCTCTCCTGTTTCCGCAATTTCAGTTTACGACAGTACGGTGTTTGTAGTTTTAGAACTGAGAGGCGCGGGAAAATTGCTTGACTTTGAGCTGTATGTGAACGGCGTCAGGCAGCCGGCAGTTTTTACAGATGTTTTTTTTGAATATCAGGAATCAAGAAGACGTGTTTTAGTACCTTTAGTGATTGGTAAAAACAGGATAGTGCTGTGGGGTACTACAATTTGCGGCCAGAGAGCTTCTATGGCGGCAGTTGTTTACAGAAGAAACAGGGTGAATTATTGAAGATACGATTAAGTGCTGCGCCGTACCGTCCGAAGACCTCACGGCTGTAGTGCAGTCTGAGGGCGGTACGGCGCAACACTTAATCGTGTGATCTATAAAGCGGCGGCGCATATATTATGAAAAAAAAATCTCTCTTTTATCTTTTACCCGTCCTTCTCTTGTCTTTTTATTTGTACGCCCAAGAATCTCCTCCTCAATGGGTAACAGGTTTAGGCAGAGATGAATACTTTTCACACCCTCGTTTTGTTACCGGTTATGCAGTCTTGCATGTAAAAGAGCAAAAAAATATGGGAGACGCTGTCAACAGCGCGCGCCAAAGCGCCTGCGCAATGCTTGTCTCATCCCTTAAGAGTACCTTTACAGTACACAGCAAATTAGAATCACACTACTTAAACAGCGGTTCTAATCATCGGATAACAGAAGAACTTTCAAGCACCATTATAATTGAGGGGGCAGTTGAACTTCAGAATTTGGGCACAGAAATCTTTTATGACAAAAAACACAAAAATGTACACGTACTTGTGTGGATTGATCGTGAAAAACAGCTGCTGTTAATCAGTTCGCGCTTAGCCGCTTCCGTATCGCTCATGAAAACATATACGGCTTTATTGCAATCTCATATTAATAACGGTGAGTTTGACAAAGCGTCCAAAACATATTCTCTCGCAGCGTTTTCTTTGGAAGCTGTGAAACGGGACTGTTTTCTTATAGAACTATTTGGGGGAGAGGCTGGCGTTTGGTACAAAGAATATGTTGAAATACTCTCTTTAATCGAACAACTTTATCATCTGATTAATTATCAAGCGGCTTCCGCTTTAGAGCAGGCTATAATTTTTGAAGTATGGACAGGTACACAGAGCGATTCGATTTGTCAAAACGAAAGCTGCCGTCTCTCAGTAAGCGCCTCCTCCCCTCTCTATTTGCGGATACTTTGCAAACTTGAAAACGGATTAACCCTTATTCCGGATCCAATGTACAAAAATTTTTTCCTTAACAGCCCGTCCATAAATTATCCGCTCCCCGGCCTTTTTCATTTTCCCCCCGCGCTTGGAGCGGTTTCAATAGAAATCCTCGCCGCCGCCGAACCATTTGACGAGTTAGAAGTATCTGTACTGATTATCGACGCAAAACCGTACTCTGTTGTCACCGGCAAACCCAAAATCAGCGCTCCCATACGCCGGCATATCCGAATCGTAAAATGTTTTCAATAGTACAAAGTCTTGCACTGCGCCGGCCGACAACTGCACGGCAGGGAGTGCGGGCGCGGTAGTTTTTAGAGGCGCATTATATAACATTTAACAGATATCTCAATGATATATATTTTATTTATGAATGATTTTGGTTTTCAGTGGCATATAACCGACCGCTGTTTTGGCAGATGCAAACACTGCTATCAAAGCAGTTTTCATAGCGTTTCAGAGCAGCCTGTTTCTGCGCTCAAAGAGATCGCTTCTCATATCATGTCTCAACTTGACGTACCGGTAAGTATTAATCTCACCGGCGGTGAGCCGCTTCTTTATAAAGATCTTTTTGAACTGATGACTTTTTTGTCAACATTTTCTAATCTCGATGAGCTTAATCTGATAACAAGTTCTTTGGGGATGGATTCATCCACGATTAAAGAACTCAAAAAAATCGACAAATTAAAAAGTGTAAAAATCTCGCTTGAATCCCATATCCCCGCTGTCAATAATTATATCAGAGGAGAAGGCCATTTTCAAATTGCTGCGGGTAATATAAACTCTCTTGCGCGCGCGGGGATACCGGTGATTATTATGGCCGCGCTTGGCAGCTATAATTACACTTGCGTTGAGGGATTATGCGCGCTTGCAGCAGAACTTGGCGCTTCCGGAGTGATTTTTGAGCGTTATGTTCCGATGGGACAAGGGGAAAAACTGCGAAGTGAGGTTTTGAATAAATGGCAGTGGAATGAGGTTCTTCGCGCAATCTGCCGGATTGGAGATCTGGACGCAGAAGAAGAGAGCCTGCCCGCGTATAAGGCTTTTTGGATTGATATACCGGATACAGAGATAGCTTTCACGGCTTCCTCAATATCTATAAACGGAGCGCTGTGTAATCTCGGTTCTTCATCAATGGCGCTTATGCCTGATGGTACGGTTTTCCCCTGCCGCCGTCTTCCTGTACCGGCAGGCCGTATTCCAGACTGTACTATGAAACAGCTTTTAGAAACGCTCTCTCAATACTCACCTGAAGTTTTGCGAAAAAAGATGAAAAACGTGAAATGCGGTTCATGTGATATAGAGGGCTGCGGCGGCTGCCGCGCGCTTTCCCACGCTTTGGGCGGGGGAATGCACGGCAGCGATCCGCTTTGCGCACATATTAAACCGCATACGTAAAGGCGAATAATTATTCGTACTTACAGGCCGAACTTTTATTTACTCTTGATGAGCATGCTGCAATTTTGGTGTACGCGCATCCATTGGATCTCTGTCTTTTGCTTTACTTATACGCAAATTGCGTCCTCCAAAGATTGTATCTCCAAGTTCTGTGATTGCGGACTCAGCGTTAATCTCTTCAAGTTCAATGAAGCCAAAGCCGCGTGAGCGCCCTGTTTCGCGGTCAGATATGAGCACTACAGAATGTATCGGCTCGTACTTTGTGAAAAGTTTGCGTACATCGTTTTCGGTAGTTCTGTAAGGGAGGTTACCGACATAGAGTTTTTGAGACATAGAACAGATCCTTTGCAATAAATGGTGAAGTTTGTAATGAGCGGGATAATAAGCTTATAACAGGAAAGAGGCGGGCTAATAGATTCGCCCTCTCAGCAATAAGCTTTCCAGCTTTTGTTTAAATGTTTAAGAGGGTATATGCAAAGGGTGTGCCATGTTGATATGGCTCAAATTAAACGAAAATGTTATAAATGAGGACGCAGTATTTTATCATTTATGCGAAAATAATTCTCAAAACAAGAATCATTTTTTATAAAAAGTGAGAAAATACAAATTGAAATTAATTTAGGGTTGATTTTATTAAATTAGGTAAAACGGATATGAAACCGAGCTATATGAAATGGCAGCGCGCGTTAGTAACTCCCCTTTGGGAGTTACTTTTTACTATATAACTTTTTTTTAGGCACAGAAAATATCTGTTTTTTTTGCAAATCTAAAAGACTTTGAAGCTGCATGAGCATATAATCCTGAAATTCTGAACTCAACTCATTAAAAAAACGGATTAATCTTTTGGCTCTTTTGTCTGGGCTTTGGACAAATATTTCACCATTACCGGTTTTTAACCACTCTTCAGACACACCGTAAGTCGCACAGATAACTTTGAGCGTCTTTTGAGTTACACTTTTCTTGCCGCTTTCAATCCCTGTCAGATGACCTTGAACAATTCCGATTCTGCGGCCAAACTCAGCCTGCGTTAACCCAAGATTTTTCCTAAGCTCCTTGATACGTTCATTAAGAGACATATCTTTTGAATCCCCCCTTATTTTAAGTCTAAGTTTTTAAAGATAAACGCAGGAAATAACAGAAATTACCAGCAATATAATCGCCTGGATTTATATTAAAACGTCTTTAATGTTTTTTGGGGCTTATTAAGTCACTGCACGCGAGATTAAGTTGCTAACAGCAAAAAACATGCCGTCTTGCTTTTTACAAAGATTTTAATGTATATATATAGAAGTATATTTCATTTTATTTTGGTTTTTTTATAAATTTTTCGGTTTCTGCCTCTTCAAAAGCAGAAAAAATGTTTTGTAATTATAAGTAATGGATCCGTGTATTAAAGAAGCAAATATTGTTTTCTACAAATAGAAACTTTTTTCACAAGGATATTTCTATGTTTTTTACACGATTGAAAAAAGCATGTAACAATAAAGAGATATCTGTGTCAAAACTTTTGCGTGAATTAAAGTTCAGTTCGTCAAGCGTTACCTATTGGAAGCGTAAAGGTACTATACCAAAGGGTGAGAAACTTGTAAAAATAGCAGAATACCTTGACGTTACTGTTGACTATTTGACCAGAGGTGAAACAGGCAGTACTACTAATAACTATAATGAAACCGAAAAATATCCCGTTACCGTCCGAGAATCCGGCCGCCTTAGTGAACCGCAAAGAGCCCCTTATAACTCCAATGGTATCGAAAACTCCTCAATCACCGGCCGCGAACTTGGCCGTCTTGAGGGCAGAATTGAGGAGTTAGAGAAAAAAAATGCAGAATATAAAGAGATAATCGAAAATCTCAGCAATCAATTGCGCAATGTAACAGAAAAAATGACCGAACAAATAGAAAAAATATCAAAAAGATAAAAACTCTTTTTGGTAAACGTGATAAATTGCCTCATCGTTATAATAACGTTATCCAAATTAACTATTGATTCACAGAGTAAGCGGGAAATGATATATTATCAAATTCAAAGCTAATTTCTGTTGAACGAATAACCTTTTTCAAATAGAATACTTGGAAAAATTGAGGACAAACCCAAATGATTATCGCGGCTTTTGCCGGCACTGGAAAGACAACAATGGCTAAACTCTATCCACAAACCGCCATCGACTTTGTCTGTATGCCATACAAGTACGAAATAGAATATAACAGTAATTTTGAAAGGGAATTAACGAATTGAAAATGACGAAGTTTTTTGTTACTATTTGCGGTATATTAGCGGTGATGAGGCTGAGTTTCAATAATCATCAATTTGCAACAAAATCTTTCATTTTACAAAAAACTCTTGCATTTTCTATTACAAGATGTTATTCTTATATAGTAAGCATTTCCGGTATTAAATTAATAGCTACGGCAGTACCAGTACGTCAGGCAGTCCAGTTACTCTAAGACCATAATAGAGTGACTTCTCGGCGGTAGGTTCTTATCAAACGGCATTTACATCTCCATTCTCATTATTGTACAAACAAAGTACAGTTGCTCTTTGTCGCAATTTATTAACAAAAGCAAAGTGCGCTTTGATAACTGATGACGCTGTCTGTTTTCATACTACAGCGTCGCATACGGTGCTTTGTTATGGCTTGTGTCCGTTTTTCGTGGTGTTTGAGCGAAACGGGGACGAGTTGAGCTTGGGATAGTTGTTTGGTTTTGCCTGCTTGCGGAGTATGCCTGCTACTGCTATTAATTATTGATAGATTAATTTTATACCATTGATTTGTAGTTTTAGTTTCGTTGATGTGGGGTGCTGACCTTTTGGGGTTGTGTGGTCTTTGGGATTTTGTTATTGTCAAAATGCAATATAAAGGGGGACAATATTATGAATAAAGTAAAGAAAGGTAACATTTTTGAAGATAAAGTTTTCAAATACATAACAACAGAGCTTTCAAACGATAGGCTTCACGTCAATAGTAGCAGAAGTAAAGCATATCAAAAGAAAGGTTATTTTTCAAATGACAGACAATCTGAAATAATTACAGATATATCTATAGAAACATTTTTACCGGATGCTCTAGATTACAGTCTATTGACAATAATTGAATGTAAAGACTACAATACCGAAGTTCCAGTGAATGACATAGAAGAATTTCACTCAAAAGTTCAACAAATAGCCGGTAATAATGTAAAAGCAATATTTGTTACAAGTGCAGCATTACAAAAGAGTGCTTTAAGTTATGCCAAATCAAAAAAGATAGGAGTAATCAGATACTTACCGGATAATCAAATAAAATGTCTATTATATTTTATGATGTCTTCAGATACAACACATAAAAAATTAAGCCAATCTGAATTTAATTCAGCATTTTTGAGCCAAAATCACGAAAGTGATGGCAGAGAATTTTATGCTTGTGACGATGAATATATTTACTCGTCTCTATTTTCGCTTTTAGCAAAATTTCTTAATTAGAATAATACGTGATGGAAGATGTCAGTTAAAATTTTTATAATCCCTATTTCTTCATAAACGGAGGTTTATTTTATGGATTTTAAAGTTTATATTGATTCGGACGATATGCGAGTAAAGGAATATGTCGAAAATACTATTGAGAAAATGAACGCTCATCAGAGCGAATTTAGATCGATTAATATGCAAGGCACAGTTGAGAATCAAAAAATTTGTGAGTGTATTCAAAAAGCTACAAACAAAATTAATCAGATTTCATACAGGCAGTCGGATATCGGATTAAATCAATTTAGCCTTTCTAAAAAATACATTATCGTAACAGATAGGCAATTTGATGATAACTGGTTTTCACACACCACAGCCAATTATTTGTTTATGTCTGTTTCAGATTGGGACGACTTGTATGCGCCACCGCACATGGATAAATTTATTCAGTATGAGTTAATCCAATTTTTCGCTATTTGTGCGGCTAGTTTAAGCGACTCTCAAATAAAGCAGGCATACAATACTCATCTTGCAATCACTAATGATTGCTTGTTCGATTTTTGTGCTAGAAAAACGGATATAAAAATTTCTATGCGAACGGGAAGAATATGTCCCGATTGCGAAAGGAAGTTATTTGACTTTGGGGTAACAGAAACACAATTTCAAGCGATAAATGTTTTGCTCAAATTAATGACAGATAAAGCTAAATTTGAAAGCGTTTTTATCGTTCATGGTCATGGCGAATATAGAAACACTGTTGCCCGTTACGTTGAAAGTATAGGCATAACGCCTATTATTTTGCTTGAACAACCTAACCGTGGCAGAACGATAATAGAGAAATTTGAAAAAGAATCGTCAAAAGCCGATTTTGCCATCGTTCTTTATACTCCCGACGACATTGGCGGTGTTGTCGGTTCCGCTCACGATACATTGAAACTACGAGCACGACAAAATGTTGTCTTTGAACACGGTTTTTTTACTGCTAAACTTGGCAGAGAAAATATTGTTGTTCTTTTAAAAAATGATGTGGAGAAAGTGAAATTAGAAATGGCCGGTGATAATGACGGTATAATTTATGTTTCATTTGATGATAATGGTGGATGGAGAGAACATATTAAACAAGCATTGAAGTTGTCGGGTTATCAAGTCGAATATGTGCCATGTGCTACGGTATAGGCATAGCTTGAAACCTTTATGGTTTAAGGATAGGAATTGTGCTTATTCTATATTTACCATGTGTCAATAGAGATGATTTAAATATTTTTTAAGTAATTTGTACAAATAAATCAACACTGTTTCTACTAAAAACACTGCTTTCAAAAAAAGGAATTTTAATAATGAAATTAGTAAAATTGAAAATTAATAATTTTAGAGGCTTAAACGGCGAAAACAATGAGATTGATTTTACTAACTCGAATATAATTTTTCTAATAGGACAAAATAATGTTGGTAAATCAACATATCTTAGAGCCTACGAATTTTTCACAAATTCTAAACAAATAGCATTAACAGAAGATTTTTACAATCATAAATCTGATAATGAAATAACGATAGAGGGTTGGTTTGTAAAAGAAGAAAATGACGATGCCGATGAAGAATTAAAAGGAAAATCAAAAGATGCCGATTGGCTTACCAAATGGATTGGCGCAGATGGGCTTATAAAAATAAAAAAAGTATGGAAAAATGTAAACAAAATATTTGACAAATACACATATAGCCCTATAGAAAATAATTGGGTTCCAAATGGGTTCGGCGGGATAGATACATTATTTACAAAACATGCACCCGAACCAATTACCATTAGTGCAATGGAAGATCAATCTACCCTTGAAGAAAAGGTCAATAAATTAATTCAAGATGACTTTATAAAAAAAGTAAAAGATACATATCCTGATGATTATAATGATTTATTACAGAATGTAAAAAACTTTCAATCAAAAATAACTGGTTCTGAATCTGTTGAAAACTTAAATGTTGAGTTGAATAAACATTTTCAAAAAGTATTTACAGATTTAACATTAAAGATTCAAGCATCAAGAGATGAAAATATAAAAATCGAAGATGCTTTTAAGAAAAATCATTCTGTGGTTGTTGAGCGAAAAGAAACACAGAGAAAAGAAACATTTTTACAAAATGGGCACGGAGTAATCAGGCAAGCGCTATTTAATTTTTTAGCTTTTCTTAAAAAAGATGAGAAAACTAAACAGAAACAATACCTAATCTTATTTGAAGAACCGGAAGTGTTTTTACATCCGAAAATTGCCTTTAAATTACGTGAAAGTTTGTATGATTTAGCAGAAAACAGTCCCTATCAAATTCTTTGTGCAACACATTCACCATTAATGATTGATATTTCAAAGCCGCATTCATCATTAATTCGTATAGTGAAAAACAATTGTGAGTCAACTTCTACATTCCAAATTGGCGAAGATGTTTTTGGGAGAGACGATGAGCAGAAAGAACAAGTACAGATGATAAATAGATTTAATCTGCATATTTGCGAAGCATTTTATGCTGATAAAGTTATACTCGTTGAGGGAGATACAGAAACTATCGTTTACAGAGATTTACTTAATAGGTTCTACCCAAATGAAGAAATTTTTATACTCAATACTGGTTCAAAAAATAATATTCCATTTTTTCAAGAAATATTGACGAAATTTCGCATTACTCATTTTGTTATCCATGATATTGATATAGAAATTCTTGATAACGGAAATAAAAATCCGGCATGGAGCTTAAATCAAAAAATATGGGATAAAGTAGATAGCGCAAATAAAGAGATGCAAGGGCTTGCAAGGCGATATGTTCACATCAAAAATTTTGAAGATGCTCATAACATTAAACTATCCGGTGGAAAAAATAAGCCACTACAGGCATATAAATTTGTAAAGTCAATAAACAGGGAAGATAAAATACCTGATTGCTTAAAATGGTTAGATGATATTACTGGCGAGCAAGCAATAACGCATGATATGGACTATATCGAATCTAATAAAAAATAAAAAGCAATATATGGACATCGGATATATGAAAATCGAGCTTTCAAAGCAAGACACTTTTCAGTTAATGCCCCCACCATCACAAATATCTTCACTCGCCACATTTCCCTTATATAATAACACCACAATCATTTATTTTATCTTAACAGGGCGAAATCCCAACAAAAACTCTCGCTTTCGGATTGTGTCATAAAATCAAAACACACAAGACTCTCAATCCGAAAGCGGAGCCGAATCAGGTTTTTGTGTTTTTTTATTTTTGTAAATGAGAAATAGGCTGGAGACATAATGCCGATATTAAGATGGCTGACAAGAGACGATGATCTAAAATCTGCCGGTAAAGCGGCGTACAGACTGCTGCGCGAAGTGCCGGAAATGGGCGCGGGCGATAAAGATTCGGGGAATATGATAATTCAGGGTGATAACTTGGAAGCTCTGAAAGCGTTGCTGCCGTTTTATGCGGGGCAGGTTAAGTGTGTTTATATTGATCCGCCGTATAACACGGGGAGTGCATTTACTCAATATGATGATAACTTAGAACATGCGATTTGGCTATCTATTTTATATCCCCGTCTTGAACTCTTGCGCGAATTGTTATCCGAAGATGGTACCATTTTTATACAACTTGACGATAACGAACAAGCCTATACACGAGTTATATGTGATGAGATTATGGGACGAAATAATTTTGTCGCAAGCGTAGTGTGGCAAAAGAGGACGTCTCCTGATAATAGACTCCGATTGGGAAATGCGCATGATTATATATTGGTATATGTTAAAAACAAAGGAACCGAAAAATATTTTAATCAACTGGATGTCAATAATGCACGATTGAAAGATTTCAAAAATCCTGATAATGACCCTCGTGGCCCTTGGGCATCAACTGATTTGACAGGAATGACAGGACACGCCACGCAAGAACAATTTTATACGATAGTATCACCAAATGGGAAAAAATTCCCACCACCGGATGGTCGTTGTTGGGCATTAGCAGAAGCAACATTCCATTCATTACTTGCAGATAATCGAATTTGGTTTGGGAAGAATGGTGATTCACGTCCGCGAGTAAAAAGATATTTATCCGAATTGGAAGGCCAAAACGCTTGGACTTGGTGGACAAATGAGGAAGTTGGTCATAATCAAGAAGCGAAAAAAGAGATTAACGTGCTTTTTGGAGCAGATAATCCATTTGAAACACCAAAACCAGAACGCCTTATTCAACGCATAATTCATTTATCTACAAATCCCGGCGACCTCGTGTTAGACAGCTTCCTTGGCTCTGGCACCACCGCAGCCGTAGCCCACAAAATGAATCGCCGTTACATTGGCATAGAAATGGGCGAACACGCAAAAACTCACTGCGCCGTACGCTTGAAAAAAGTTATAGATGGTGAACAAGGTGGAATCTCCGAATCAGTAAACTGGCAAGGCGGAGGCGGCTTCCGCTTCTACACCCTTGGCGATACTATTTTCGATGAAAACGGCCAAATCCGTGACACTATCACCTTTCATCAGTTAGCCGCTCATATTTGGTTTTATGAAACAAAAACGCCGTTCAACAAACCAAAATCAAAATCTCCAGCTCTTGGCGTTCATAACGATATTGCTTACGCCCTGCTTTACAACGGCATATTACACGACAAGCGAATTGACGGCGGCAACGTCTTGACCACTAAAACGCTTGAAGCAATTCGCAACGGCTTAAACAAAACCGCTTATGACAAGATTGTAATTTACGGCGAAGCCTCACGCATAAGTCAAGCTAAACTAAAAGAGCTGAACATCGAATTCAAGCAAACCCCTTATGATGTGAGGGCAAAATGATACTTAAAACCTATCAGCAAAATACACTTAACGTACTGCAGCGATTTTTTGAAATGTGCCGCATTAGTGGCGCAAAAGACGCGTATCGTTCCATAACAGGCGAACCGGAAATCGCCATGCGTCTTGGCCGCTTACTGCGCGGAGATTATCAGAAGTGGGAGTCTATACCGAATACGCCGCGCGTCTGCCTGAAAATCCCGACCGGCGGCGGTAAAACCATAATTGCCGCGCATGCGGTAAAGATTGTTGCGGATACCTGGTGCGAACGCGAAAATCCCGTTGTACTTTGGTTTTGTCCCAGCGATACTATCCGTAAACAAACAAGCGAAGCGTTAAAAAATCATCGTCATCCGTATCGTATGACTTTAGATGAACAATTCGGCGGCAAAGTCCGCATTTTTGATCTTGACGAAAAATTCAACATTCGACCGGCTGATATTGAAAACAACGCTTGTATTATAGTTTCCACCATACAGGCTTTTCGTCAATCCAACACAGATAAATACAAGGTTTATGCTCATAACGAAAACTTGGAGCCGCATTTTTCACACATTCCTAAAAAAGACGGGATGGAACTGAGTGATAACGGCGAAATCAGATACTCTTTTGCAAATGTCCTTCACTATCACCGCCCGATTGTAATCGTTGACGAAGCGCATAATGTTATATCCGGTCTATCTCAAGAGTTACAAGGCCGCATAAATCCGTCCGCAATTGTAGAGCTGACCGCCACACCGCGCCCGAACAACAACACTCTCTACAATGTCCGCGCAACAGAACTTAAAGAAGAGGAGATGATAAAACTCCCCATAGAACTGCGCGAACATTCAGGATGGGAGTTAGCGGTTGATGAAGCGATAGCAAAGCGCGCAGAATTAGAAAAAGCGGCGCAAAACGAGCGCGAGTATATTCGCCCGATTCTGCTATTTCAGGCACAGGATAAAAACGGTGAGGTAAATGTTGACGCATTAAAAGAATACCTTGTAAACACGGCAAATATCCCTGCTGCTGAAATTGCAATCGCGACAGGCGAACAAAAGGAGTTGGACGGTGTGAATGTTTTCGCCCGTGATTGTCCCGTGAAATATATCATAACTGTAGAAGCGTTAAAAGAGGGGTGGGATTGTTCTTTCGCTTATGTTTTATGCTCACTGGCAAACGTCCAAAGTAATACCGCGGTGGAGCAGCTGCTTGGCCGTGTTATGCGTATGCCCTACGCCAAGTCGCGCAAAATATCCGCTCTCAATAAAGCATACTCCTACGTGATCTCAAAAAATTTCGGCGAAGCGGCCAGCGCGTTAGTCAGTAAATTAGTCGCCAAAGGTTTTGACGATACCGAAGCGCAGTCTGCGATTGAGCAGAAGCAAAGCGAGCTTCCCGGTCTGTTCGGTCAATTAGATAATATGTACAAAATAGAATTAGACGAACCGCTGATTGTTTCGGAATCATCCGCAGCATCTTACGGATTGGAAAACGATGGCAAGACCATTGTATTAACACCTGAAACGACAGACGAGCATATCAAGCAAGTTATGAAATTGGTATCGCCGGAAAAAGCTGTTGAAATTGAATACAAGTTTTCAAACTACAGGCGGACAGATTTAACGCCTTCACCGGCACAGCAAGGCGCGAAGTTTGTAGTTCCGCGTCTTATGGTAGAATTACAGTGTGAACTTGTTTTTGCCGATTCAGACACGATATTTGAAGTTTACGACTGGGACATAGCAACTTTTTCCAAACCGCAGATGGACGCGGGAGAGTTCAGCATAACGCCGCAGGGAGACGGATTTACAATAGATATTGACGGTCATAGATTAGCTTGTTCGCCAACTGGAGAAGAACAGCTTTCGCTGCCGCTTGTAGAAGTTGAAAACTGGACGCCGGCAAACCTTGTTCGCTGGTTAGACAAGACGCTGCGTCAAGACGACATACCTCAACCGCAAATGGTAGAATGGCTGCGACAAGCAGTAGAACACCTGGCCGATACGCGCGGAATTAAATTATCTGCGCTCATGCTTGCAAAATACGCGCTTGCGAATAAGATTAAAGCGCGCATCAGTACTGCGCGGGAAAAGGCGCGGACAGAAGCATTTCAAACCGCAATGTTTGAGCGTGAAGCGCGTGTTATGCTTGATTTCCATAATGGATTTGAATTTCATGAAGATATGTACAAATGCGAAATGAAGTATACCGGTAACTACAGATTTATGAAGCATTACCTTGGCGCAAGCAATGTCCCCGTGATTGACGGCGAAGAAGAACTAAATTGCGCAAAGATGATAGACGCTCTGCCGCAAGTCAAATACTGGTTGCGCAATGTAGCGCGAAATCAAAGTTCATTTTGGCTTCCAACCAGCACAGACAAATTTTATCCCGATTTTGTAGCAGAGTTAGAAGACGGCCAGATTTTGGTCGTAGAATACAAGGGTGATCATCTAATAGACAGCCGCGACACAAAAGAAAAAAGAATGATCGGCGAGCTTTGGGAAAAGCAATCAGAAGGACGCGGGTTGTTTATGATTGCTGAGAAATCTAAGGATGGGCTGAATGTAGCGGAGCAGATTAGGAAGAAGATTGGGGAGTTGTGAATTTTTATGAAACTTAATCCCGATTGTATCAGAAAAATTTTACTGTGGTTGGAAGAAATCTCAAATGGGTTTATCATAGACAGGAAACAGTGTTTGTTTTTATTTTTAATGACAATTAAAACCGATAAAAAGAGGAAAATTATTGAAAACGCTATTCTCATTCCTTAAAAACGCCCCGGCAATCCCAGCTACCGCAGCATGGTATTTAGAATCAGTTGCCATATCAAAGGGAAGACAGGAACTATTTACCCGGCAATCCCCGCAAAAGCTAAAAACATTGCGTGAACACGCACTTATCGAAAGCGCGGTATCATCTAACCGTATCGAGGGAGTGACTATCGCACCATCGCGTGTTGCTGCTGTTGTACTTGGAAAACCGCCGTTCAAAAACAGAAATGAAGAAGAGATCGGCGGATATAGAGAAGCGTTAAATATTATTCATGAATGTAAACAAAACAATATCTTAGAAATATCCGAATCAACAATCCTGAATATTCACAAGATGACAAAAGGTGACATCGGGTATGCCGGAAAATATAAAGAA
>Ga0123356_10000507_pt1 | contig 43557 bp, 47 predicted proteins | sample TergutEmb28metaG_2_FD_92546 | JGI IMG/M metagenome (GOLD analysis project Ga0123356, IMG submission 92546) | Embiratermes neotenicus P3 segment gut microbial communities from Petit-Saut dam, French Guiana - Emb289 P3 | ecosystem: Host-associated > Arthropoda: Insects > Digestive system > Gut ...
CATGTGCTGTTGGGGCAATCGCTGTTGCAGTCTAAGTCGCATGAGCAATCACATTCACATTCGTTTCCGCAAGAGGGTTCACATGTGCTGTTGGGGCAATCGCTGTTGCAGTCTAAGTCGCATGAGCAGTCACATTCACATTCGTTTCCGCAAGTGGGTTCACATGTGCTGTTGGGGCAATCGCTGTTGCACTCTAAGTCGCATAAGCAAGCACAGTCACAAAGGTCACCGCATTCGGGAGTACAGCCCGGGTTAGACGGGCAATTGTTACCGCAGTCTAAGTCACATACACATACACAGTCACAAGGCTCACCGCAAACGGGAGTACAACCATCGTTAGATGTGCAGACGTTTTTACAATCAAGGTCGCATTCACAAACGTAGCAATCGCAGGGTTCACAATTTAAGCAGCTTCCGCAACCGCCGGGACAATCATTATCACATTCCCAGATTGCAACAAGAGTTACATTTCCGTATAATCTGAAGAAAGGAGAACCTGCAAATTCATAACCGCCGAAATGGGGGCTACCCGGTGTAGGACCGCTGTAATTGTCATAGAACTTATCCCATCCTTTGAATTTGTATCCGGAGCTTGCAACAAGATTAAACGCAGACGGGTCTAAAACTGTAATAGTTTCATCTTCCTCATAGAAGAACGAACCCAAAACTCTGCCGTTATCCATATAGGTTACTCTGTAATTCAACGCTTGATACGCACCATATTTAACGCGGCTCAAATTTTGACCATTGAAATTATAGGTTCCTGTTCCGTTGATATTAACTTCAAACCTTGTATAGGTGTTGCCATGTAAGCCGATTAATACGATTGTACCTCTTAAATTCGGATTATTGGACACAAGCGAGTATCCGTTACCGCTGTTAGTTAAAACAAGGTCATTAGGGTTGCCTAATGCACTCAACAGCCGAGCTGTTCCGGATTGAAGCACAGCACCCTGAAGTGCATTATACTCAGCCTCAGTAGAAGCTCTGTGTGTTCCGGTAACAGCAGCAGATGATGTCAATGTAAATGTGCTTGCAAACGATGCCACCATTGACACAGCAACTATAACTGCTAATACTTTCTTAAAAACTTTCTTCATAATTCTAAAATACCTCCATAAAAGATTTCTGTCTTTACGCCTCTTTTTTGGGAGTTGGGGTTCTCCATTGTTGGTTAGATTTCTTTATCTGTGTTCTTATTATATGTTCTATGGGTTACATCTTGGTTACAGATAGCGAAAATTAGGGATAATTTTTATAATTCTACTTTTTATACATAATAGCCTGTCGAATATCGCTTTTTTTGTATAATTTAACTAAGCATTGACAACCCTTGATTTATACTTTATAATTAACATGTAATAATTCACCGGGAGGAACAACCAATGAGAGCAATAATTACCGTCACCGGGAGGGACACCGTCGGGATTTTAGCGAAAGTTACCGCAATTTGTGCCGAGGCGAATGTTAATGTCGCCGATGTAAGCCAAACGATTATGCAGGACATATTCGTTATGGTCATGTTAGCGGACATTTCAAAAAGCAACATCGAATTTACCGAGCTGTCAGACAGATTAAAAATCTGCGGACGGGAGATGGCGTTAGAAATTCACGTAATGCACGAGGACATTTTCAACTCCATGCACAGAATCTAACGAAAGGTGTGAGGTACTCGGTATGATTAACACACAGGACATTCTTGAAACAATAAAAATGATACGGCAGGAGAACCTCGACATTCGTACTGTTACGATGGGGATTTCTCTCTTAGACTGCATTGACAGTGACATTGACAAGGCATGCAACAAAGTCTATGACAAGATTACCCGACTTGCCGAAAACCATGTTAAAGTAAGCGAAAACATCGAAAAACGCTACGGAATACCTATAATAAACAAACGCATTTCCGTGACACCGATTGCGTTTCTTGCGGGTGCAACCTCGTCAAACCCGGTGAAACTTGCATTAGCGTTAGAACGTGCGGCTGACACCACGGGAGTGAACTTTATCGGCGGGTACGGTGCTTTAGTCCATAAGGGGTTTTCGGTTGGTGACAAGGCGTTAATCGAGTCAATCCCGGAAGCGTTGTCAATAACATCAAAGGTATGCAGCTCGGTGAATATCGGGTCAACTCACGCCGGAATTAATATGGACGCTGTCCGACTAATGGGGGAAATCATTATCAAGGCGGCAGAGGCGACCGCCGATAACTCTTGCTTCGGTGCGGCGAAAATCGTTGTGTTCTGTAATGCGGTGGAGGACAATCCGTTTATGGCGGGAGCATTTCACGGAACAGGCGAGCCCGATTGCGTGATTAACGTAGGGGTGAGCGGCCCCGGAGTGGTACGCAGTGCGGTTCAAAAGCTGCCGAACGCAGATATAGGCGAAATTGCCGAATGCATAAAACGCACTGCGTTTAAGATTACACGAATGGGGCAGTTAGTCGGCACAGAGGCGGCGAAAGCGTTGGGAATACCTTTCGGAATAGTAGACTTATCCCTTGCCCCCACCCCCGCAGTGGGGGACAGTGTGGCATATATACTCGAAGAAATCGGGTTAGAGAAATGCGGTGCATACGGCACTACTGCGGCATTAGCGTTACTCAACGACGCCGTCAAAAAAGGCGGGGTAATGGCTTCGTCACAAGTAGGCGGCTTGTCGGGAGCGTTTATTCCCGTTTCCGAGGATGCGGGAATGATTGAGGCGGTTAAGGCGGGTGCGTTGTCATTAGAAAAGTTAGAGGCAATGACAGCGGTATGCTCGGTAGGGTTAGACATGGTGGTAGTCCCCGGGGACACGCCTGCCGATATAATCTCGGCAATCATAGCAGACGAAGCGGCAATCGGCATGGTTAATAATAAAACAACCGCCGTTCGTGTTATCCCCGCAATCGGCATGAAAGAGGGGGATATTCTCGAATTCGGCGGGTTATTCGGGAGCGGGCCTGTAATGAGCGTGAACCGGTTTTCTCCTAAGAAGTTCATAGAAAGAGGCGGGAGAATTCCCGCCCCACTGCAAAGCTTGAAGAATTAACAATCAATCCAACGCTTTAAAGCATTTCAATAATTCATCCATATCACTCTTTGTATCATCAGAATATGTCACGATAAAACAAACCATTTTTCTCCCGATTTTCTTTACGATATAATCCTGCCGAATTTCAATTCCTTGAACATTTGCCGTTGACGACATTTTCACATAGCTTTCCCCTGCAATGGTTACATTCGTCGTATCACTTTTAATCGTATACTTCATAGCAGTTTCTTGCTCTAAATTTGTTTTAAGTACTTCAAGGTATTGTTCTTCCGATAACAGTCCCGTAATCATCGACAGCTTTTCCACCACCAAATACACACTGTTATAATTATCAGGGTTTTCTGCCCCCATTTCATAAACCGTCACATCGTCCATCAAATCCTCAAGGTTTTTATCGGGAATCATTTCGTAACCGTCCGGCAGTGTGAATTTAATGTTTATGAATTCGCTTTCAAACCCTTTTGAGGTTTTCGTTCCTTGTTGATAATTGTCATCCCCACACCCTGTAAGTGCCAGAACAACACAGATAACAACCGATACAGCAATGAGTTTTTTCATATCATTCTCCTTAATATTACATTTTTAGCAAAGTATACTACAAATTTAATCCTCTGTCAAGGGTTTAGCAGATAACTCGATAATTAATTCGCCGTTGTCATCGTCAGCGGCGATGTTCTTTTTCTTAGTCCCGCACTTCTCACATTTATATACAATCTGCCTGCCTTTTTTATTAAGCTCCAACCCGATTGGACGCAGAACACCCCTGCATTCGTTTTGCCTGTCGCCGGGGTTGTTGTCCACGTGAATTGAGCATAAGCAAGCGTTACAGTGGTCACGGGAGGTGTAACCCAGCACAGGTACTTCAGCAAAGCAGACCGAACAGGTGAAGCCCTCGTCTACAACAGTGAATTTTTTAGTCATGGTGATTTCTCCGATTACATAAAATGTGACTATTTAAGGGTATGACAGCTTTTTAGTTTTCCGAGCGTTGTTTTCGCTTGTTCAATGGTGCTTTCAACTATTTCTATAAACTTATCAGAATCGAAAAGCTTAAAATAATTATCGTTATAATGCTTAAAGTCTATTTTATTATTGTCAAAATAAATATAATCCCAAGCTGTCCACCACGAATTCTGACCCTTTTTAACACCTTCAAACAATGACAAAACCTCATCGCTGTTAATAATATTGCTATTATTTACTCGTTCTCCGTTTTTTGCCAGTCCAAACCCCACGAAAAGATTGTTGTCAATTTCAAATCTAAAAATAATATCCATGTCCTGAAAACGCCCGACAATGTAATTAAACCCGGGATATTTAAAATCATTTACAAACCTTTCATTTGCGATGTAATCATGACTAACTGCGGATTCTCTCTCTAACCCAATATCATTTTTAATTCCCTCTTCAATTGCATTGAAAAAATCTTTAATTATTTTCGCTCTGCAAGCCTCGAAAACACCGTGAACGGCTTTTGCATTACGCATATTCTGTTGCGATTCAGATAACAATTCGAGCATTTCCATTTTCGGCTTGTCCTCCAATTGATTTGTATGTTTTTTTATTGTTTGGGAAAACTGTATAAGTATTTCACGAACCGGTGCTTTATTTTCAGTTTCGGGCAACGCTATGCATTTTTCAAGCCAGTTCAAAACATCAACGGCAAATGAAATCGGTAAAATGTCGTTCTCCGAGAGTTCCTTCGCACTATACTCTGACGGAAAGTGACCGTTTAATGTCAAATACACTACTTTCGCCTTTGCGTCACGGCTTTTAGCGAATTGGAAATAATCATAGCACTGAACATCGCCCTCCCTCGCATATATCTTAACTTCAATGGGAATAAATCGGCCGCCAACTTCTATCACAATATCAATTTTTCGTCCTTTGTCCGTGCTATACTCTCGATACACTTGTGCTTTATTTATCTCATCAGTGTCAAGATTGATTTTCAAGCAATCATGCAGAAACAATTCAAGATACGCACCCTTTCGACCGTGACGACCTGCGGGAGAAAGCAAGTCTGCTAAGATACGGCATACCGTGGTTTCTTTGTCATCAATATCGGCAATCTCAAAAATATTGTAATTCGCTCCGGTTTCATTAACGAATGTTTCATGGTTTTTAATAATACTTCCTGTTTTATCTAACAGCTCACGAACGACGTCTTCATTTAACCCTTGCATCATTAACCTCCTTATAATAACGAACCTACAACAACTCCCCTATAACCCTATTCGCCATCAAGAAGCCTTTCGGTGTCAGCGAAAGTCGTCCATTATCCACACATAAACACTCGGCAGGGATTAACTTCACCTGTTCACTTAATTCCTCGGTCAGCTCGACCCCTTTAGTTAATCTAAGCTGCAGCATGGTTTTCTCCTCAAGAGTACCCGGGCATTCCTCGGTGACATACGTTTCCTGTAGCGGTGAATTAATAAACCTTTCAGCATCACTTTCGACGGCGAAGCGTTTCCCTCTGTAATAGGAATGTGCCGCCGAGCCTATTCCGATATACTCCAGACAGTTCCAGTATTTGAGATTGTGCTGACACTCGTAACCGGGCTTTGCGAAATTGCTGATTTCGTATTGTTTAAACCCGTTTTGTTCCAATAATTCAACTGTACTTAAATACAACTCTGCCGTTTCATCTTCGGATAATACGTGTGAATATTCGAGAATATATGCAGAAATATGCTGAATAGGTAAATCACATAAATTGTGCATTGTGCATTGTGAATTGTGAATTGCAGGAATTCCCAGCATTATATCAACCGATATGTTATTAAACCCCGCTTGATGTGCCAATTCAACCGCTTTAACAGCTTCAGCAGAATCGTGTCGCCTTTTCAGAAAACGCAGTTCCCGGGCATTAAGCGATTGCACACCGATTGAAATTCGGTTGACACCGGCGTTTAAAAGTGCTTCGAGCATTTCGGAGTTAATATCACAAGGATTGGCTTCTACGGTAATCTCAGCGTTATCAGACAAGGGCAGTTCTGCTATAACTTCACTGATTTCCCGATACAGAAGCGACGGCGTCCCCCCACCGAAGTATACAGTGTCAAATTCAACATGTTCATGTTTTTTATATTCGTGTACATTGCGAATAACAGCAGATTTATACGATTCTGCTGTTATTTTGTTATACTTTATGGAATAAAACGAACAATATATACATTTTGTAACACAAAACGGAATATGGACATACAAGCCGATATTTTTCATAATAATCCTCTTGACAAGTTTTAAAAAAGGTGTTATACTGAATACGACAAGGGCAGACCTTTGCGGTCAGCCTAAAAAGATTTGGTTAAAAAACCGCAGTCTTATCAGGAGGGCGGTTTTTTATTTATGGAATTATTCAACCGGTGCAATTCAATAAGTATCGCAACGAGCAATAGTTTAATTAAAAACATATCCATAAGCCTCACCCCCTTTTCAAGAGGATTGGCTGACCGCCACAACCGTTATAGTTATAGGTCTACCCTTGTACAGCTTAATTATAACACATTATGACAAATACTGTCAAGCTACTCCTTCAGCACCGCCATAAACGCTTCCGGCGGAACCTCCACACTTCCGAATTTCCGCATACGTTTCTTACCCTCTTTTTGCTTTTCCAAGAGCTTCTTCTTCCTCGTAATATCGCCGCCGTAACACTTGGCAAGCACGTCCTTACGAACCGCTTTAACCGTTTCACGGGCGATTATTTTTCCGCCGATTGCCGCTTGAACAGGAACCTCAAACATCTGGCGGGGAATATTCTCCTTCAGCTTTTCAGTAATTCTTCTGCCGTGTGCGTATGCCTTGTCGACGTGGACAATAAACGACAATGCGTCCACAATTTCACCGTTCAGCAGAATATCTAATTTAACTAATTTCGACTTGGCGAATTCAATCAATTCATAGTCATAACTCGCATAACCCTTGGTGCGTGACTTGAGTGCATCAAAAAAGTCATAGACTATTTCGTTCAACGGCAATTCATAATGCAGGTCAACACGTTCGGCATCGATATATTTCATGTCTTTATAGGTTCCCCGGCGGTCTTGACATAATTCCATAATCACACCGGTATACTGTGACGGTGTAAATATATTCACCCTAACCATAGGCTCATAAGCCTCGGCAATCAAGGACGGGTCGGGATAATTCGAGGGATTGTCAATGGTGATTTCCGTCCCGTCGGTTTTGGTAATTTTATAAACAACGCTCGGTGCAGTGGTGATTAAATCAAGGTTATACTCACGCTCCACACGCTCTTGTATAATCTCCATATGCAGCAACCCTAAAAATCCGCAACGGAATCCGAACCCCAACGCAATTGACGTTTCCGGCTCGAAGGTCAAGCTGGCGTCATTAAGGCGAAGCTTCTCTAATGCCTCACGTAAATCGGCATATTTTGAACCGTCGGCGGGGTATATTCCGCTGAACACCATAGGATTGACATTTCTGTAGCCCGGTAACGGTTCGGGAGCGGGGTTGTCCCCACCCGTGATAGTGTCGCCTACCTTTGTATCACCGATTGACTTAATTGAAGCGGCGATGTACCCTACCTCCCCCGCAGAAAGGCTTTCTGCGTTTATTAACCCGTTAGCCCCCATATAACCTAATTCAACCACTTGGAACTCCGCACCCGTAGCCATCATTTTAATCTTGTCACCGATACATACAGCACCGTCCTTAATGCGGACATAAACGATTACACCTTTATATGTGTCATAATAACTGTCAAAAATCAACGCACGCAGAGCGTTATCGCTGTCCCCTACAGGCGGAGGAATTTTTGCCGCAATCTGTTCGAGGACTTCCTCTATATTCACGCCGTTTTTCGCAGAAATTAGAGGTGCGTCATGTGCCGGAATTCCTATGACATTTTCGATTTCCTCCTTAGCTAAATCGGGCTGTGCGGAGGCTAAGTCGATTTTATTAATCACGGGCATAATTTCCAAATCCTGTTCAATCGCAAGATAAGTATTCGCAAGGGTTTGTGCCTCTATACCTTGGGTTGCATCGACTATAAGTATTGCACCCTCACAGGCGTTGAGCGACCTCGAAACCTCATAGGTGAAGTCAACGTGTCCGGGGGTGTCGATTAGATTGAAAATATATTCCTCGCCGTTTTTAGCCTTATAATTAAGCCGAACTGCACGAGCTTTTATAGTAATCCCTCTCTCCCGCTCGATGTCCATGTTATCTAAAAGCTGTTCCTCCATATCCCGAAGTGCAACTGCTTGTGTCTTTTCGAGAATACGGTCAGCGAGAGTGGATTTCCCGTGGTCTATATGAGCGATTATGCAAAAATTGCGGAGATTTTTCATTGATATAATATTCCTTTATTAACTATTTATTAACTGCACCCGTGACCCTCACCACAGCACTCGTGGTCATCTCCCGTATAGTCACTTATAAACAGTGACGGGTCAACGCCGTTTCTCTTGTAATAATCGGCAATGGCGGCTTTAACCGCCTGCTCTGCCAAAACAGAACAATGCACCTTTGCAGGGGGTAGTCCATCTAACGCCTCAACCACCGCTTTATTTGAAAAAGCTAATGCCTCCTCAAGGGTTTTACCTTTAATCATTTGAGTAGCTATGGACGAAGTGGCAATCGCCGCACCACACCCAAACGTCTTAAACCGAACGTCCTCGATAACATTCCCGGTGACCTTGATATACATTTTCATGATGTCACCGCATTTCGCGTTCCCCACCTCACCTATGCCGTTTGCGTCAGGGAGGTCGCCCACATTTAACGGATTTGCGAAATGCTCCATTACTTTATCTGAATATATCATTGTGCTTCCTCTCTTTTTATATTTTCCCAAACAGGCGACAACGCCCGCAATTTTTCTATAATCGGCGGTAACTGCTGTAAAAAATAATCGATTTCATTATCAGTAGTATACTTCGACAGGGTAATCCGTAATGAGCCGTGTGCGATTTCGTGCGGTAAGCCTAATGCCAACAACACATGCGACGGGTCAAGTGAACCCGACGTACAGGCAGAACCGCTCGAAGCTGAAATGCCTTTTAAATCAAGCTGCAACAACAACGCCTCTCCCTCAATCCCCTCAAACGAAAAGTTGAGATTATTCGCCAACCGCCGTTGTAACTCACCGTTTAAGCGAACCCGTTCAATTTTCATAACCTCGTTATATATCCGCTCACGCTTTTTTAATAATTCTGCGTTTTTTTGCTCCATATCAGCGACTGCCTCTTCAATCGCAATACCCAGTCCGACAATTCCTGCAACATTTTCTGTACCCGCTCGCCGATTATTCTCCTGTGCCCCACCCAAAATAAGCGGAGGCAAACGCAGTCTCGAATTCACATATAACGCTCCCACACCTTTCATAGCGTGGATTTTATGCCCGGAAAGTGACAGCATATCTATGTTCATGCTTTTCACATCAATCGGAATATTCCCGACAGCCTGTACAGCATCTGTATGGAACAGCACATTATACTTCTTACAAATTTCGCCGATTTCAGATATGGGCTGAACCGTCCCGATTTCGTTATTAGCGAACATAATGGTCACTAATTTAACATACGGGTTTTCAGACAACGCTTTTTCCAAATCCTCGGGGCTGACTAAACCATTGTCATATACCGGAAGCAATATTGTATTATTCCCCAAAACGTGCAACACCGCATGATGTTCAAACTCGGAAGTAATAACTGTCCCCTGTCCACTGTCAACTGTACACTGTCTTATCGCCCAGTTGTTGCTTTCGCTCCCGCTCCCCGTGAAATATATTTCCTGTGGCAGACAGTTTAAGGCGGCAGCGACCCTCTCCCGTGCCTTTGTAATTGCACGCTCAGCGTCACGCCCTAATGCGTAAAGCGACGACGGATTACCGTAGCTTTCTTTAAGGTATACTGACATTCCCTCAAGAACGGTGTCGCTTATGCGGGTGGTGGCGGCATTATCTAAATATACTGATGTGTTCATTAAAATTCCTCTGTGAAAATAATATGCTTATGTAGTATATACTATTTTCATTAAAAAATCAAGGGGGAAATCAAAATTCCCCCTTGATTATTTGTAGGATTACAATAGAAGTGTTACAGTTCGTAAAAAAAGAGTAGCGGAAAAAGGAAATTTGTGTTACAGTATAAGTTACCCCGGTCAGCGGGTTTAGATTGACATAAAGTTTGTTCCTGCCGCCAACACTTCCCCCTCGTCAATTGTATGATTAATGAAAGGAGGCGAAACAAGTGGTAGAATCATTGTTGCGTACGGACAGTGAGATTGCAGAAATTTACAAGCGAAATGTCAACGTCGTTTACTGGGTTTGCTTTAATTACATGAAAAATCGACCGGACACGGATGATGCGGTATCCGACACTTTTGTGAAAATGATAACAGCTTCACCGATTTTTGAAAACGAAGAGCATGAGAAAGCTTGGCTAATCCGAACAGCGACCAATATTTGTAAAAACAATTTGAAGCATTGGAGAAGAAAACTTGAAAACCTTGAAGACTACACTGACAGTCTGACAAGCAAAAGTGGTTTTGAAATTGATGAAACCCTTGACATCGTCTGCCGTCTGCCCGAAAAATACAAGACACCGGTTTACCTGTATTATTATGAGGGATATACAAGTATACAAATTGCGAAAATGCTCCAAAAACCGCAGTCTACCATACGCTATTACTTGCATGAAGCAAGGAAAATCCTTAAAAAAGAGCTCGGAGGTAATTTCGATGAAAAATAATAAAATCGCAGAATCGATTAAAAAAATCATGCCGGACGAAATAGAACAAGACCGGATACTTGAGCAAATCCTCGTCCGTAAAAACAATTTAACAATCAGAAAGGAAAATCAAGATATGAACATCAAAAAACCGCATTCCGTTAAAAAACTCGCAACAGTAATTATAGCTGCTGCTTTTGCACTGTCCCTGCTTACAATTGTCGCTTTTGCGTACAGTGAACAAATCATTCAAATGCTCGGAGGAGGTCAGATTGAAATTGGGGAAGATTATGTCTCTATTTCTCATATTGAAATAACCCCTGTAGAAATCAGGGACGGGCAGGTATACTTTATATTAGACGGCAACAATACGGACATTACAAGCTATTGCACCGAATCAACCTACTATGAGTATGAGGTGATTGCCGAAAACAGTATCCGCCATGTATTTATAGTCGGCGGAACACCGGATAAACTTGGCTGGGCAGAGTATATCTGGGATAATAACGGGGTTTGGAGCGGGAGTACCTGCACATTCTTTGCGGATATAAACGACGAAAAGCCGGAATGGCTGAAACTCGCAGACGAAGCATTTTTACCCCGATAACAGACCGCATAACTAAAACAACCGCCGGATAATCCCGGCGGTTGTTTTAGTTTATTTACTTGCTTTCACCCAGTCAACAATGTCCTGCAAAACCTGTTCGTCTACCTTCCCTCTATACTTATATTCGTCCATAATCTCCGTAATATCATACCCTCTCGACGGCAAAAATAAGTGGTTCAACCCCGGATACAGCTTAAACGTCACATTATCTCTGCCCGCTAATATTTTCTGAAACTCGACATAGTCAATCTCAGCTAACACCTGAACATCGTCCTCGGGCTGTAATACTAAGAAAGGTATATGAATTCTCTCAATATATTCCTCGGCAGAGGTGACAAATGCGTCCTTGAAATAATAGGCTGTTATCCCCCACCCGGGAATCTCCGTAATTTTAGCGACATCGTCAGGCAGATTTATGAACTCACCGTAAAACTCGTCCCACATTTCCATTTCTAATAACATCGCTTCTTTTTCGTCACCGTCGTCCATCGCATAAATAACATCATAGTTTTGCTGTTTTACAATATCAATTAAAGGACGTGACGACCCCGCAAACATAATTATCCCCGCATAATCGCCCCCCTCCTCGTTAATTCTCGGAGCTAATAATCCACCCAAGCTATGCCCTAAAATGTAGACTTTACTTTCATCAATTCTTTCATCGGCTTTAAGCATTTCAGTGGCGAGAATGGCATCCTCTATTTTCTCATCCCACAGCATAGCGTCATGTGGCATTTTGTTCATATGGGTTAATTGCCGCATATTATAACGAATAACCGCAATACCGTTAGTTGACAAGTATTCAGCAATATCACGGAACGGTTTATTCCCGAATATCGTCTCGTCCATGTCATGCACACCGCTCCCGTGGACTAACACCACAGCGGGGACTTTGTTGTCCTTGCTTGCATTTTTCGGAAGCGTCAGCACCCCGTGTAACTCCCACTCACCCCCCTCACCGATGATAATTTTCTCGGTAATGACGTGTTGGCTCAGCTTAATTTTTGCGGGTGCTTCCTCCCCAAAGAATATCGTCACAGCCATGCCGACAGCCACAAACCCCGCAACGATTGAAACGGCTTTTACGTTCTTCTTCTTATTAAAGGATATAATCGCCGCCGAGGTCAGTGCAATTATCGCAATCCCCGTAATCGCTAACGACGGGTAAAACCTGCTCACTGCTGCATCATTAGAAAGCAATGACACTCCCCCGCTCGTAAGCGTATCGGGGTTATATAAAACAACATAAGGGATAAGGTTCATAATGTTTAACACTACTGCCAAAGCCCCTACGATTATCATACAAACGTAGTTTCTTTTAGTAACAGTAGCGGCGAACGCCGTAACAGCAAGCAAAAACACCCCATAAAACCACATACAGAACATCGCAAAAGCCAAATTATGGATTTTCCCGTCAGGGAACAGATAAATCGTGTATCCCCATGAGGTAAGGAACGCCAATAAAAAGCTGCCCGTCCAGATTACAACCGAACTTGTCAATTTCGCTAAAATCACAGTAGTGCGTGACAGTCCCTTAGTGAGTATAATCGTGAGTGTACCTTTCGATATTTCGGAGGACAGCATACCCGAGAACACGATTATTAAAGCGACAAACCCCATCAATCCCACATTCCCGTAGAACTGCACCCACGAATCCCACGCAACAGGCTCGCTCAGTAATGCACCCAAATCCATTCCCGCCATTGACGGGTCTGTTTCCATCGCCCATTTAATGATTTCCGGAGTGAACTTCGCAGTCAAGGGACCCATTAATCCGAGAATAAGGAACGCCGCACCCATTACTAATAATTTATAAGTTTTAAACGCCTCAATAAACTCTTTCTTCAAAAAGATTACATAATTTCTCATTTTTTTATCACCTCCAAGAACAAGCTCTCAAGGCAAGCCTCACCCGTTTCCACTCGTGACGGGGTGATATTATTATCACTTAATACCCGCAAAAACTCATCAGAATCTATTTCTTCATCAAACTCAATGGTAATGGATTTCGACTTATGCTTCAGTTTCAAATCGGATAATGCCCCGTCAAGAACCACTTTCCCCCCATGAAGAAATACCACTCTGTCGCATATGCGTTCCACGTCCGATAAAATATGCGTGGAGAATATAACCGTCGTCTGCCCTTTCAATGAAGCGAGAATATCCAATATTTCCTTTCTGCCCTTCGGGTCAAGGGCGGAGGTGGGCTCATCACATATTAACAGCTTAGGCTCGTTTAACAAAGCCTGTGCTATTCCTAAACGCTGTTTCATTCCCCTCGAAAAACCGCCGATTTTCCGATTAACCTTCGACAAACCGACTAATTTTAACAATTCCTTACTGCGTGCTTTAATCTTATCTTTCGACATTCCCGAAATTTCCCCGCATAACATCAGATATTCCCGAGGTGTCATATATGTGTAATACTCAGGGACGTCCGGTAAATACCCCACACACTTAACGGTTTTGCCGTATTCGACTTTTTCCCCGCATACGAATATTTCACCCTCGCCGATTTCGAGCAAGCCTAATGCCATATTCATGGTGGTGGTTTTCCCCGCACCGTTGACCCCGACGAACCCGAATATGCAGTTCTCCGGCACAACAAAGTCCAACCCCTGAATGACTTTTACCTCCCCGAAATTCTTCATCAGCCCTTTTATTTCAAGAACATTAGTCATCGTCGTATTCATCTCCCTCGTCCTTAGATTCACCCCTGCCTATTATAAAATACAGGATAGGCCCGATTATATCCACCAACAGAACAATCAAAAGCCAGATAACCATATTACCGACTTTATAGTTCTGGTTACGGACAATGTGAACTATTGCAAATATCATCAACCCTGTCTGTATGATAATCAGGGGAATCAATAACGGCAGCCAGTCTATCATTACCTGTAATTCGTCCATAATTTCTTGTCCCATAATAAATCCTCCTTAAAAACATAACTGTTATACATATAATATAACAGTTATAACTATTTGTCAATAGACTTTATAAAATTTTATTAATATAAATTAATACTCGCTTGCATGGATAGTTGACTAAGCGAGCTAATAGAAAGGATTTAATCAACATACTCGCCTATGGTGTATACGTTATCATTGTCGTCTTTTATAACCAACTTATTTATTCCGATTATACTATCATTGTCGCTAATAATATAACATTGAAAAAACAATTCATATGTTTTTCCGGAATCAGTCTCAATGTTTTTTATAAGCGGAATAACATTTAATGAAACAACGCGTCCATCTCTTATGGATTTTGTTCCACCCACTCCAAGTGATATATTATAAGATTCTACATTGCCTTCAAAAAACTCCCAAAAACTATTTACTTGTTCATCAAAATCACTTAAATTAATAGTAGTATTACTAAACATATTTTTAAACCCCTCGTCATCTCTGGTACTCAAATTCATCATTAATTCTTCTGTCACAGCATTCCCACTATCGTCAGAATTCTCACAACGGGTAAAACCTGTTATAAAGGATAATAAGCAAACAATTGCCAAACATAAAACCGCTCTTTTCATCTCACACCCCTCTCCCTCTAATACTCGAAGCTGCTCCCCCCGACAAACTCCCTCACTAATGAATGACCCGGGATATGCTCCTCATCGACATTTTCCAACTCTGCTAAAAAGCGAAAAATCTCCTCGGCGTCCGAAAACCCGGCAACCCCGCCGAGTTCTTCTGTCAAGAACCGCTTATACACCTGTGTTTCATAAGCAATAAGAGTATCAATATGATGCTCGGCACGCCCCTTATAAGGCAGAATAAACTTCTTCTCGCCACGCTGAACATTCGCAAAAAACTCCAACGTCTGCTCTGCTTTTCTCGCACGGAACAGCTTATCCCGAACCAATCTTCTCATTAACCGAATTTTCGACGGGTGCAAAAGCTTCCCGTTTTTACTTTTCAAGCGTGTGCGAACACTCACATAAACACCCGAAGCGTGCTGTTCAACCCGACCCGTCACCTCCGGATTTAAAGCGTGAATTCCCTCAATAATAACCAGTTCATTTTCTTTTCTTTGAAAGCGTTTCCCGAGCAGACTTTTCTGATTGGCAAAATCGAACACCGGCAATGTAAATTCCGTACCGCAGAAAAGCATTTCCAAATGCTCCGAAAGTAAATCCTTGTCTAATCTTTTCGGCGACTCGAAGTCGATTTTCCCGTCCTCCTCACGCTCGTTACGGGGGTCATCTATTGTGAGGAAATAGTTATCCATTGAAAGAGCATAGGTCTTAAACCCAAGCTCACACAGCTTGTCCCGAATTCTGAACGCCGTGGTTGTTTTTCCCGAACCCGACGGGCCCGACAATAGTATAATCGGTTTATCGGTGGCAGAATTTGCGATAACCTGTGCAGTTTTTTCAATCTGCCTGAGGTAATGCCCCTCAGAATTGCTGACGTATTCGCTGATGTTGTTTTGAACACAGCGGTTCATTGTTTCTATTGATAAAACTCTCATGATAATAAACTCCTTTGTTAATGTATTAACCACCCCGCCCTACGGGCACCCCTCCACGGGAGGGGATGGCAGGTTGCGAATGAATAGGTTATATTGATTTTTGTAACGCAGGGTGTTCCCTAAGCATTTTCATAACCTTGAGTAAATCGTTATGTACATCTTGTGCCTGTATGTGGATAACCGTCAATCCTAAACTTTGCAGAAAGCTGTTACGTTCACTGTCATAAACGTCTTTATTATCGTGAGAGCTACCGTCTATTTCAATTACAACGGCACAGTCGATACAATAAAAATCAACAATGTAATTCCCTATAATCTTTTGACGGTCGAAATCATAACCCTTAAACTTTTTATTGCGAAATTTCTTCCACATAATAATCTCGCTTAAATTATCCGCTTTTCTTAATTCTTTGGCTCGTTCACGCAGTTTTGGATTATACGGAAGATTATAATAATTGTCTGTGTTTCGCATAAAACAACCTCTTATTTCGTAGCCTGCCATCCCCTCCCTTGGAGGGGTGCCCGTAGGGCGGGGTGGTTGCCCCCACACATAAAATACTCACCGTTGCTTATGAGGATTCACTAAATAATAATCACCGATAATAAACTCTCTGCCATCTTCATCTCTAATAAAGATTTCGGAAACACCTATACGGTTTTTATAGTCGGAATTAATAACATAAGAGTAGTATCCGATTTCATATATCCTACCGGCATTAGTTTCTATATTTTTCAAATACGGCGAAATATCAAATCTTGTTATTTCCCTATTTTCTCTTACTAAACGATTACTTCCTCCGCCTTTTAAACCCCAGATTGAATCATAAGAAATAATCTCACCTTCAAAAAAGTCTAAAGCACCTTGTATTTGTTCATCTATATCGTCTAAGGATAGTATAATTGGGCAAAACATACTTTTTAGTCCATCAGCGTCTTTATCACTAAGAAAACCTAAAAGCTTTTCAGAGGTTTCTCTGCCTACAATACCTGTCTCAATATAATAATCTTCACATCCGCTCAATGTGCAACCATTTAACATTAATGTAAAAACTAATATGAGAATAAAGAGTTTCCTCATAACCCCTCCTAATTTCTATTAACCATTTCGTTTCAATCAGGATAACCACCGATATTACAACTTGTGCCATCATCGAAATCTACACGCAAACCTGTAAGTCCTACCCTATCTTCATTTTTAGCATTTGCAAGTTGACCTGCATAATATATACGATATATTTTACCCTCAACGGTTTCTATATTACTAATCCTTGGTTGAATTGTGTGGAGTGTAGCTTTTCCTCCGTCGGTTTGTTTGTGCATGTTATGGGCAGTAGGTATTCTATATGATATTATCTCGCCATCAATAAAATCAAAAGCGTTTTGAATTTGCTCATCAATATCATCATGCATAGTTAAAATCGCCGGGGAAAACATATTTTTTAATGTTTCAACATCTTTGTTTATAAAACATTGCATAATTTCTTCCGACATCGCCCTTACTTTGGCACTATCGGTTTCTACACACCCTGTAACGGTTATCATTGAAATCACAAGAATTATTGATAATATTATTTTCCTCATAACCCCCCCATTTCCTAATTAACATCTGATTTATTGAGCTTTTCTTTTTCAAGAATATTTTCACAAAACCGATGTAATTCAGGTATTTCAGAATTCAAGGTTTCCCATATGGTTTCTTTGTCGACTTTTGTATATTCATGGGCAAATAAATTTCTCACATTCCTCATTGCCGACCATGGTATTTCATTTTGTGTAGTTTCTTTAAACACCTCTGTTAACCCATTGCTTAATTCACCAATTTGCATAATTGACATAGAAATTGATTTATAGTAATCCTTATCGCCGATAAATACAGAATAATCTACACCAAACCTCTCAACTGTTTCATTAATCTCCTCGCAATACTCTTTTATCCGTTGAATACGCAGTATATCCTTATCAATCATAAATTGCAATCCTCTCTTGCATTACCCTTTCTCTGAACAAGGGTTCTTTTCCATTTTCGTTATCTTGTGAAAGTGCATAAGTTGTAATTAAATCAACCTCTTTCTTAAAAATTTCACACAGCTCATTATGAAGTCTGCTCATATCAAATAAACTCTTAACTTTTGAGCCGTTTTTATCAATAAGAATATCTAAGTCGCTGTCATCTGTCGCTTCATTGCGGGCATATGAACCGAAAACATATACAACAGGCAAATTATACTTAACCGCTATCGGTTTAATTTTTTGCCTTAGCTCATTTATTGTGTATAACATAACCCCTCCCATTTCCCTATAACCTCACTAAACCGTGCCACATACTCATACGGGTACTTGAAGTTATAGTGTTTCACCCCGCCGACTAACGATGCACCATTGCACCCCGCCGCTATAACATCATTGCTCCTGTCCATAACCTGCACGTTATACAACCCTATATGCTCTTTCTCCCGTGAATAACCTATGTTATCCCCCACACACTCTCTCAGCCTATATAAATAATACGGGAAATATCCCGCTTTTTTCAGTATATTATAAGCCTCTGCGGTTAAGTCATCTTCACAAGCCTGTACTGTCATTCCCGCACCGCGTTTCTTCGCTAAACTATGAACTGTTATGTTTTCGGGGTTCATTTTTATAACCCGCTCAAGACTGTCCCCAATATCATCATTCGGCAACCCCGAAATCAAATCCATGTTAATGCAAAAGCCATACCGCCCTGCCGCTTCATAAGCGTTCATAACATCATGTACAGTATGCCCCCGCCCGATTAATCTCAACGTATCATCGTTCATTGACTGCGGATTAATCGAAATTCGTGTCGCACCTGCTTGTTTAATCACACTCAATACTTCATCAGAAAGCGTTTCGGGTCGCCCCGCCTCAACGGTATATTCCATAACCCCGCTTAAATCAAAACACTCCCGAATTGTTTCATAAATGCGTTGTTGTTCTTTTATTGGGATTGCAGTAGGCGTTCCCCCTCCTATATATATAGTATAAGGCTTGCTGCGGGATTTACTTATCAAACGAAGCTCCTGCAGCAAACAATCGATATATTCCGACACAAGCCTATGCGACTTACTCACAGCCTCCGAAACAAAACTGCAATACTTACATCTCGACGGACAGAAAGGTATTCCGATATATAAGTTAAACATATTATCGGGAATTTCTAATTCTTGAACAGCGATGATTTCCTCTGTTAAAGCCAACTTGTCCTCATGAATTCTATACTCACTTATAATGCCACGGTTCTCCCGAATAAACTTCACAGGGCGAACACCTGTGAACATTCCCCACGGCAATTCTTTTCCCGTAATCCTCACAAGCTCATTATACAACAAATCGTATGACTTTGTTTTAAATTGAAAGTCACTTGGGTGTATACCGAAGCTTCGAATAATTCTCTCAGCGGTATATGAATTATATAATGCCATGTATTAAAAACAGGTTACTGGTCTGCTCACGTTTAAGCGTTGTTTCGCTTTCGTGTCCTGGAAGAATTTTAAAGTCACCCTCCATTTTTTTAATCCGTGCTAATGACCGTGCCTGCTCCTGCGAATCACCCGACCAGCCGTCGGTTCTCCCCACCGAATTCTCAAACAGGGTATCCCCCGAGAATATGGTATCCCCGCATATGAACATCACGCTCCCCGCAGAATGTCCGGGCGTGTGCATAACGGTGAATTTCATATCCCCGACCTCAATAACATCACCCTCTTTTATGAAGTTCTTGGTATCGAACAGTTTATACGACTCATTAATAAACGTCGCAAAGGATTTTTCCGGGTCAGACAGCATAGGTGCGTCACCCTCATGAATATAAATCTCAGCCCCCGTAGCCGACCTTAAATCCCTCGCCGCCGCAGTATGGTCATAATGCCCGTGCGTCAGCAGAATTTTTTTAAGCGTGCACCCTTTTTCAAGGAGCTTAAAACTAATTTTGTCTGAGCTTGCGGCAGGGTCAATAACCACTGCGTCCTTGCCTGAATAGACAATATAGGTGTTGGTTTGAAATGCACCTAAGATTAATCGGATTACGTTCATATTTATTTACCTGTCCTTTCAACGGAGATAACCCCGTCTATATTTTCCATTTTCGTAATGATGCTGCAAAGCTGTTCCGAGCCTGTGATTTCCACCGTCATATGGACATTTGCATTGCCGTTTTTGAGTATCCTCGCATTAAACCCGCTTATAGAAACCTTGTTTCCCGACACCATTGAGGTTATGTCAGCGATTAAACCCGTGCGTTCCTGAGCGGTAACATCTAATGTTGCGTTGAACATTTCGGTTACATTATCTGCCCATGCAACCGTGAGGAGTCGCCCATACTCTTCGGGGCTTCCCACTCTCTTAAGGGCGTTTTCACATTCCTTTTTATGAATCGACACCCCATACCCCCGTGTCACGAACCCGATAATATCATCTCCCGGCAACGGGTTACAGCAGTGCGAATACTTTATAAGGCAATCCTCAATCCCTTCAACAATAACCGAACGGGGGTGTCTCTTTTCCTTACCGTGGGCAGACTGCTCGGGAATTTCGGGCTTGAAGAATTCTTTAATCCAGTAAGACATCTTCGGTTTTTCCACCCCACCCGTCCCGATTGCCGCATATAAATCATCAAGGGACTTGAAACGGTGCTTCTCGGCTAAGTCCCACAGCACACCCTCTTCATGTAAAACAATCCGCTGTGCTTTAAGCTCACTTTTAACAAGCTTCTGCCCTTCCTCTATACTTTCCTCACGTTTTTCCTTTTTCAGCCAGCTTCGGATTTTCCCTTTAGCCTCGGTAGTTTTCACATATTCCAACCAAGAAATATTAGGTCCGTAGCTTTCAGAATTAGTGGTCTTTATTTCTACAATATCGCCGGTTTTCAATCTATGGTCAAAGCTGACCATTCGCCCGTCGACCTTAACCCCTGTCATCTTGTGACCCACCTGCGTATGAATGGCATAAGCGAAGTCTAACGCTGTAGAACCCGCCGGCAGATTAATAACGTCCCCCCTCGGCGTGAACATATACACCTCATCGGGTGCTAACCCAATTTTAATCGCCTCAGCGAACTGCTCAACATCGTCCGCCTCCTGCTGCTGCTCAAGCAGCTGTCTAATCCAGTCGAAGCGTTCGCCTGCCGTCGTCCTAATGTTTAATCCGGACTTATATTTCCAGTGTGCAGCAACACCGAGCTGTGCGGTATTGTGCATATCCTCGGTGCGGATTTGCACCTCAAAAGGCACACCCTCTCTCCCTAAAACCGTGGTATGCAGGGACTGATAGCGGTTCGCCTTAGGCGTCGCTATATAATCCTTAAACCGATAGGGAATGGGCGTAAACATATCATGGATTACCCCAAGCACGTTATAACAATCAATATCCGACTGCACGATAATCCGAACAGCGTATAAATCATAAATCTCATCAAAGCTTTTCCCGTCGACAAACTCTTTTTTATAAAGGCTGTAAATCCCTTTAACACGCCCCTCAATCACAGGAGGGGGTTCCATATCTGACACACGGGCAATAATTCTTTCCTTTATTCTCTCGATAAACTCATCTCTCGCCTCCTTATGGAGTGCTAACTTATTAACAATTTCCCGAAATGCATACGGGTCAAGATACCTTAACGAGGTATCCTCCAATTCTTCCTTAATGCGTGCCATTCCGAGTCGGTGTGCAATCGGCGAATAGAAGCTCATGGTTTCCAACGCAAAAATCTTCTGTTTCTCGGGAGCGTTGTGTTCCAGAGTTCGTATATTGTGAATTCGGTCAGCTAATTTGATAACGATTACACGAATATCATTCGACATCGCTATCAAAACCTTGCGAATGTTTTCCGCTTCCTCTTCTTCCTTAGATGTGTTAAGGGTTACATTGCTGATTTTCGTAACCCCGTCTACTAATGTTGCGACATCTTCACCGAATTTTTTACGAATAATATCAAGCTTAATATCAGTATCCTCAACCACATCATGCAACAACGCCGCCATAATTGTTTCGGTATCCATGCACATTTCAAGAAGGATTAACGCCACCTCAAACGGGTGCGAAATATACGCCTCACCGGAATTGCGTTTCTGCCCCTCATGGGCAGCGTCCGCCATTTCGTAGGCTGAGGTGATTCTGCTGATGTCATAGTTTTTTTCGCTTTGTGCCACTTTTTCCAAAAAACCATCAAGAGTATAGTTCATAAAAACACCTAAATCTTCTTTTTCAGTTCTTCCAAAATTGCCGATTCAGACAAGTCGATTTTCTTTATATTCTCGCTTAATTTCACATCACCGCTAACAGGGTTAAACTCAACCAACCCCATTTCACTGAACACATCAATGATTATTCTCATCATACAGTAATTAATACCGAAAACCATGCCCTTTTGAATAATTTCGTCAAGGCAGAACGATTTCTTAATAATGTCATACGCTTTTTTCATAACCACATCATCGGGAATAATTCGTGTGAGTAAGGCTTTGTCAATTTCCTCGTTTCGTTTAATCCGCTCATAAGCGTCCCGTGCGGCGAAATAACGCTCCTGATTAATCTTAGACAGCCTCATATCCAACATTTTCAGACTAACCTCGGTAACACCATTATACTCGCTGACCCCGAACGTCACAATTAAATCGACATAATCACCCACACTATACCAAAAATCAACGTAAGGTCTGGGCGAAAAATCAAGTATTTTAAATTCCATACCCTTGTAATCAACCCGAAACGCCGTATACCTACCCTCTTTTAACGGACGTTTGTGCTTTATCACACAATCGGGCAAATAATACACAAGGGCGGGGTTCCCCTCACCGAACGGTTGAAACGCTTCGGTTTCTTCGATTTTCTCAATAGTTATATCACAGGGTAATGGCGGTTCCTCTGCGACAATTTCAATCACCGGCATAACATCATGGTTTATTTCAGCAAATTTATAAATCCGCTGTTTTAATTCATTGATGTTCTCGTTTAATACCGACAACCCCCCCGCACCCGCATGACCGCCGAAACGGGTCAATAAATCCCCGCAAAACTTAAGCATTTCATGCACCGAAAAACCTTTAACGCTCCTGCAGCTGCCTTTCGCCGCAATACTGTCATCACTGCTGTATGAAATAACAACACAGGGCTTCCCGAAACGGTTCATCATTTTTGAAGCGATAATCCCGATAATCCCGTGGTGCCAGTTCTCCCCGCATAACACCAGCACCCGCTGATTTAATAACTCCCGCTCGTTTAATAATAAGGCTTCTATCTCGGCGATTATTTTCGCCTCTTCCTCCGAGCGTTGTGAATTCAGCACATTTAACTCGGTTGCCTTAGACAAAGCTACCTCGGTGTTCTCACATAATAATAACTCTGCCGCCTTTTTCGGGTGTGAAAACCTGCCCGCCGCATTAATCCTCGGACAGATTATATACGCCACAGTAGTCGAATCAATCGACTTCCCCTCTTTTTCAATCAACCCCGCCTGCTTCATAAGGCAGTACAGTCCGAGGTTTTCAGAACATTCCATACCCTCCAACCCTGCGGAAACTATGAGGCGGTTCTCATCGACAAGCGGAACAATATCACCGATTGTACCGATTGCGGCTAAATCGCCATACTGTTCAATCACACTTTGAATATCGCTGTTTTCCAAAGCACAGATTAACTTCAAAACCACTCCGCACCCGGCTAATTCCCTGAACGGATAATCACAGTCACCTTGCTTGGGGTTAATAATCGCATATGCTTCGGGTAATTCATCAAGCGGCGTATGGTGGTCAGTGATTATTAAATCAATGCCTTTTTCTTTGATTAACAACGCTTCTTTAACAGCGGTGACACCGTTATCGACAGTGATGATTAACTCTGTACCGTTACGGGCGAGCAGCTCTATAACCTCGGGGTTCAGCCCATACCCCTCTTCTCGTGACGGAATGTACCAGTCTGCCTCCCCGCCGGAAGCGATGAGGTATTCATAAAGCATAACCGTTGCGGTTATTCCGTCACAGTCATAATCTCCGTAAACAGTGATTTTCCCGCCCCGTGTCAGCGTTTGCCGAATAAGCTCAACCGCTTTATCCATATCCTTCAACAAGAACGGGTCATAAAATGCACAATCATTCAGGAAACTGCGGTCGGTTTTTTTAACAATCCATTTTTTCATCTTCACTCACCGTTTTTTCCTGATTGCTTCTTTAAAATCTCTTCGGGGGATTTTCGACAGCCTTTTCATCATAACAACGAATATAATAATAAGCATAACATCGGCTAAGAACCACGCAATGGGGTTAGCAAAGGCGATTGCATCAAACCCGAACCTCGGGACAAACACCCAAGCAATAACCGCTCTTGCGATTAACTCGCTCACCCCGGCGAGAACCGTTACCAAGCTATACCCCAACCCCTGCACCGAATTCCTCAGAATAAACAACACGCCCAAAACACAGTATAACGAGCCGTTTACTAACAAGAACCGGTTTAAATATACAAGTGCTTCATCTAAATTCGGAGCGTCAGAACCAACAAACGCAATCGCAATATATCTGCCCAAGAATATCACGACTAATCCGGCAATCACGCTATACCCCGACACCATCAGCAGCCCCGACTTAATCCCCGACTTTATTCGATGGAGCTTACCCGCCCCCAGGTTCTGGGCACAGAACGTCGCCATGGTTATTCCGAGTGCCTCCATAGGCTGCATCATAAGGACTTGTATGCGTGAGGACATTCCCACAGCAGAAACAGCCACAACTCCGAGCATATTTACCGCTCTTTGCAGAATTATACTGCCGACTGCCGTTATCGAAAACTGCAACGCCATAGGCACACCGTTGATTAATAATTTCCCGCAGCGTTCCTTTGAAAAAGCGGTTTCACCTTTTTTAAATCTCAAAACAGGATAATTAATTCTGATATACACAGCACATAAAGCCGCCGACACTGTCTGTGCAATAACCGTTGCAAAGCCCACACCCATTGTCCCCATTTCGAGAACGATAATAAACACCAAATCAAGAATTATATTAAGCACACAGGAAATAATGAGAAAATACAATGGGGTCTTGCTGTCCCCCAAAGCTCTCAGAAGTCCCGCAAAAATATTATACAGAATAATAACGGTTATTCCGCCGAAAAGCACAATTATGTAGTCGAAGGCGTGGTCGAAGGTTTCCGTCGGCGTTTCCATAAGCTTAAGGAGCGGTCGGGTGAACACCATTGTAAGCGTGGTCAAAACCACTGCAAACATCGCACAAAGGTAAAAAGCGTTGGCGACTCGTTTCCGCATTTCCGAAACATCACCCGCCCCGAACGCCTGTGCAATCGGGATACTGAACCCCGCAGTCAACCCCAGCACAAAGCCGATGACAAGAAAGTTAATCGCACCCGTCGAGAAAATCGCACCCATCTCGTCCATGCCGATGAACCTGCCGACAATAATGGCGTCAGTTATGTTATATACCTGCTGAAACAGGCTTCCGAGGAGGACAGGCACACAAAACCGAATAATAATCGGAACAGGCTTGCCCTTTGTCATATCTTTAACCAATTAATCACCTTTTTCGTCTGCTTGACTTTATGAATAATCAATTATAACATATTATGATATAAATATCAATGGAAAAAGGCTGTTTTTAAATATATATTTTTATAAAAGAGAAAGACGCTTATAAAAGCGTCTCCTCGGTTACCTAACAGCATATTAGATTTAAAGATTTATCCACATAGCGGGGCGAACGCCGCCACCGTCGTCGACAATACTACCACCCACATTGACGCCACCGCTGTAGTTGACAAAAGCGGCAAAGAAACCGGAGTCGCCGGGCGACCGAAGCCACCACCAACGAGCTGCAAAATATGCGTTTTTGGCGATTCTCGCAGAATCGTCTGTGAAGTAATTGTTTGCTTCGTCAATACTGAGCAAGAAAATATTATCGTTTGTATTGCTTCCGCCCACCGTGTCGTATTCGGGATTATTGTTGTTGACTATGTTTGTGCTTATAATTCTGTTTTGGTCTTCCGAAGAAAAGCTATTATAAAACTCACCGTTTAAGTATTGGCGTATGGCACTGTGTTCCCATGTGATTTCTTCCAAAGTTAAATGGTACTCTCGTTCTTCTATGATTTCAAGGCTTAAAACTAATGCTGCACTGTCGCTTTTTTCAAGAACCAACCAACTATACCCGCCGAATTGAATGATTTCATATGTTCCTGTTATTTCTGACGGCGGTTCTGTCACAGTCGGTGATGTTGTTGACTGTTCGGCGGCAGTTGCCGATTGTGTTCCTGTTATTTCAAACAACGGTTCTGTCACAGCCGGTGAAGCAGTTGTCAGTTCGGGGATTTCAGTTTTGCCGCAAGCTGTAAGCAATACTGCAACCGCAATTAATAGAATTGTTTTTTTCATGTTTATTTCTCCTTTTTAATGAAACATCTGCATTTCCGTATCAAAAACATATTGATAATAATCATCCGAAATAACCCATATTTTTATTTTATTCTCCGGCGTAATAAAAGGAGCGGGGTGCGGGGTCACATTCCTGTCAATAAACTCGAACATCGTGCCGTATTCATCAATATAACTGCATTTTACGGTATATGTACTTGTTAAATCCCCGTCCGAATCAATATGCTGTTCAAGCGAGATAACATCTGCCATTATGAAATGCCCCTCGTTAAAAATGCGTTCTCTTAATTCTGCCCGCTTTTTACCTTGTTTTTGCATATACACAGCCAATAAAATAAGCAGCACACCGAATATCGTACCTATCGGAAAAGCTAACATTATTAAACCTGCGAATATATATAATACAATAACTGCGATATTCGTTGCTTTTTTCGGATTTGAAGCCTGTATTATTTTTTTATTATCAAAAGCCGGAATTTCATTAAAAACATTATGAATAACAGAATGACCGTTAAACTCACTTCTCGGATTTTCCGGAAAGCTGTCAAAATCTATATAATACTTGGTGAAGTCCTTCCTGTCCACCCAAACCTTGATTTTGTTATCCGTCGTTATGTATAACTCAGCATTAGGGGCTTTTTTGCTCACAAATTCATAAGTTCGATACCCCTCTTTGTAGGTACATCTGAGAGCAAATATAGCTATACCGTTTACTCTTATATTCCGATTTCTCAATTCAACAACATCAGCCATTATATAAAAACCTGCCGACACAAGGCGTTTTCTGAGCCTTGTAGTCCTCACATGATTAACAGTACTGATAACTCCCCCCGTGAACATGGCAATCCCTACCCCGCCGCAAACAATCACCGCAAACGCTATCGCTCCCCTGTCATTTTGAATGTACGGGACATCAGGGTTATCGGGGCTGAACAGCCCGTCCTCGGTTTCAATTGCAGTTTCCATAAACTGCCGCTCCTGATAGAGTGCGACAACAGGTGCGACTATTCCGACAGCCATAAAAATAATACCGGTAATAATCAAGGCAGATGCCGCCGATGAATTCCTCCGTCTCACAGAATCCCCCCTCTATAGTAACATTTATTCAAAACAATTATATCACATTAATATTTTCCATACAAGAAATCTGTGTAATATCCATGTAAAATTACTCTATCAACCCCAAATACATCGCCACCCCTTGAATTAACTGGCTTCTCCTCCTATAAAACTCCCTCCTTGAGAAATCGTCAATCCCCAGCACCTCATAAGGGTATTCCTTATTATTCTCGATATTCAGTATAACCGCAGTGCGTAACCTCTCTCGTGAATCACGGGGGAGGTCACTCCCCAAAACCGCTAACGATTGCTCCACCGCCCGAACAAACCGAACGTTCATGCTGTTTTCCAATTTTTCTAACCGCTCTGCCTTTGCCTGCGTCGGAGCAGAAATATTATTATTCGGGCTGAACTCGACATTATTCCCCGAAACAGTATATATAATATCCAACCGCTTTTGCTCATAATCCTCTCTACGCCGCTCATAACCCCGTATAACCTCTTCACAAATCCGCTGAACGTCGGGTGGTAATTTAATCTTCATATGTATTCTCCTCTTCTTTAATATACTCTTTTAAGGGATAGTCACCGCAATAAGGGCAGTAATAAAACGGGTCATAAATCGCAAAAGGGTCGTTGGTGAGCAGGTTCATGCTTAACTGCGGGGCACGGGTGATGTGGTTATTCGGACAAATGTACTTCATATAAATTATTCCTTTCCGGCATATTCCGTATAGGAATATTATCACAGTGCGTGATATTTGTCAATATGAAATATCACAAATCGTGATAATCAATAAAATTTATTATTCCATATTGACATATTCCACAAAACGTGATAAAATAAAAAAAACGTGAAAGGAAGATTTATTTATGTTGGCACAAAGGCTAAAGCAATTAAGGGCAGAAAAAGGCATAAACCAAATCGAACTGGCACAAAAAATGGGGGTCACACAGGGAACAGTCGGAAAGTGGGAAACCGAGAAGCGTGTTCCCGATGTCGAAATGCTTCATAAATTGGCAGCATATTTTTCAGTTCCGATTGATTTTCTGCTCGGTCCCGACACAGGATTAATTCTGTTAGCACGAAACCTTTCGGGAATTCCCGAAAAAGAAAGAGACGAATTAATAAATGTGTTTAACAGCACAATGGAAAACTACTTGAAAAACAAAGGGATAAAGAATGACTAAATGTGAAAACAAAGCACGGGAACTGCTGATTAAGCAGAACATTACCGGCTTTGCGATTGACGTAACAAAGCTACAATTTAATAAAACGGTTATCTTTGACACTTTCGAGGGTTATGCACAAGCGGCAGGTATTCCCGATTTATTCTCGGAAAAGTTTAAGGACGGGTGTACACTCATAAAAGGCGATATTCATATAATCCTCACCCATGAGCCTCACCCGCAATCGTTTCACCGCCACAGCCCGAAAAACCGTTCCTGTGCTAATCGCCTTAACTGGACATTAGCACACGAAGCGGGGCATGTTGTATTAGGGCACAGGTGGGATGGCGAGCGGGAGGAGCGGGAGGCACATTGCTTTGCCGCAGAACTGCTCATGCCCGAATTAATACTGCTTGAATTATCCAACCGCCTCAAACGAAAGCTTGACATTTATGAGGTCAGCCGACTGTTTAATGTTTCCGAAAGTGCCTCGGCGGCTCGTTTAGCACAATTCGAGCGGAAAAACCTCTACTCAGCATATTTAAGAAAAGAATTATTGAAAAAATACAAGGATTTAATTGAAAATTATGAGCAACATTGTCGCAATCGTCGGACGCCCGAACGTGGGCAAATCAACCCTTTTTAATAAAATAACGGGGACTCGTTCAGCAATTGTTGACGATACCCCCGGAGTCACCCGTGACCGTCTTTACGGGGAAGCCGACTGGAACGGGCGTGAATTCAAGTTAGTGGACACAGGCGGACTTGAACCCCGCTCAAAGGATATAATCCTGTCGAAAATGCGGGAACAGGCACAGGTTGCCATTGACAGTGCAAGTGTAATAATTCTTGTCACGGACATTCGTTCCGGCTTAACCGCAAATGACGAGGAAGTGGCAGACATTTTATTAAAAAGCGGGAAACCGGTAATCCTGTGTGTTAACAAATGCGACAGCACCGGCAATAATTCCCCCGACTTCTACGAATTCTATAACTTAGGTCTGGGTGAACCCTACGCCGTATCAGCCATACACGGTCACGGAACAGGCGACTTACTTGATAAAGTGGTGGAATTACTTCCCGAAATATCCGACAATGATTTGCAACAGGAAGATGATATAATAAAAGTCGCAATAATCGGCAAGCCCAATTCCGGGAAATCATCATTAGTTAATAAAATCGCAGGGTATGAACGTGTGATTGTCTCCGACATAGCGGGAACTACACGGGACGCTATTGACACCCTAATTGAGAGGGACGGTGAAAAATTCCTGTTAATCGACACAGCAGGGCTAAGGCGTAAATCGAAAATCAACGAAGGCATCGAGCGTTACAGTGTCCTCAGGGCGTTGAACGCCGTTGACCGTGCTGATGTCAGCATAATTATGATTGACGCAAACGAGGGTGCTACCGAGCAGGATTCTAAAATAGCGGGTTATGCCCACGAAAAGGGCAAAGCGTCAGTCATAGCAGTGAACAAGTGGGACACAATCGAAAAAACCGACAAAACCATGAACGAATATATCGCACAGCTTTCGACAGAATTATCGTTCATGTCATACGCCCCGAACGTATTTATATCGGCGTTGACAGGTCAAAGAATTGACAAGCTGTTCGAGTTAATCAAGCAAACCCGTGAGCAGAACACCACCAGAATAGGCACAGGCAGGCTGAACGATTTATTGGCATACGCCACTGCAAGGGTTCAACCCCCATCAGACAGGGGCAAACGCCTCAAGCTGTATTACATGACACAAGCGTCCTCCTCCCCCCCGACATTTGTGGTTTTTTGCAACAGGATTGATTTATTCCATTTTTCCTATCAAAGATATATCGAAAACCAAATCCGAGAATCGTTCGGACTGACCATGACCCCAATCAGAATAGTACCCAGAGAACGCGGCGAATAACTGTATGGCACGCCGCAATCCAAAATAAGGAGAATAACATATGTTTTACATCTGTCTTGCCATAGCAATAATAATCCCATATCTCATCTGCGGGATTAACCCTGCGATAATCGCCACAAAACTAAAAACAGGGAAAGACATTCGGGAGTTCGGCTCAGGCAACCCCGGACTGACTAATACCCTGCGTACCCAAGGAAAAGCGGTTGCGATTGCAGTTTTATTGGGTGACGTGCTGAAAGGCATAATAACAATCCTTTTTATAAAACTGCTTTTCCCTTTTTTAATCGAGGGTGATTTAACGCTGTTCGTGTGGGTTGCCGCATTATGCGGAGTAATCGGGCATATGTTCCCGATATACCACAAATTCAAGGGCGGGAAAGCCATTCTCGTAACAGTTTCGGTTTTATTTATGATTGACTGGCTCTCAGCAATAATTCTGCTGTCCCTTTTTATACTTCTCGTAATCATCACTAAATACGTTTCAATCGGCTCAATAATTGCGGCAACCTGTTACCCCATCTGCGTATATGTAATAGGCAGCCTGGTTCATAATAAGTCTAACATTATTATCGACACTGCTTTTGCAACGGCAATCGCATTATTATTAGTATATATGCACCGCTCGAATATTCGGCGGTTATTCAAAGGAACCGAGAAAAAAATCACCGACCGAGCAAAATTCATGGAAAAGGACGAATGACGGACAATTGACAATTGACAGTTGACAATTGACAATTATTGGAGGAGCTATGGCGAATATCGTTATTTTAGGGTGCGGGTTTGGGACGGCGTTGAGCGTATTATGGCACAACGCAGGTCACAATGTAACAGCGTATACCAAATTCCCGGAGGAAGTCGAAGCGATAAAGCGTGACGGCGAGCATAAAAAACTGCTCCCGGGCGTACAAGTCCCCGCAGGAATTAACTTCACCACCGACATAACCTGTGTGCGAGGAGCGGATATAGTTGTGTTCGCAATCCCGTCGAAATTCGTATACGAAGTGACCTGTGAAGCCGCCGAACACATTCAAAAAGACACAGTAATCGTAAACGTCGGCAAAGGCTTCGAGGAAAGCACCGGCAAACGCCTTTCCGAGGTCATACAAGCGAATTTACCAGATAATTCGGTAGTCGTCCTGACAGGCCCCTGCCACGCAGAAGAGGTGGGTAGGGGCGTTCCCACAACCGTGGTGAGTGCTTCGTTAAATCGTGCTTCAGCGGAATATATCCAAAACACACTTCAAACCAAGCGTTTCAGAATATACGCAAACGACGATATAATCGGCAGCGAATTAGGCGGAGCATTAAAAAACCCCATCGCCCTCTGCTGCGGAATAGCATTGGGAATGGGATTAGGCGACAACACCGTTGCCGCACTGATGACAAGGGGTTTAACGGAGATTAAGCGGCTCGGAACAGAGTTAGGTGCAAAGTGGCAGACCTTCACAGGATTAGCGGGCGTAGGCGATTTAATCGTCACCTGCACATCAAAGCTCTCACGAAACCACCGAGCAGGGTTATTAATCGGACAAGGAATCCCCGCCCAAGAAGCGATTGCACAAGTCGGAACGGTAGAGGGGTATGACTGTGTGCGGATTGCACTTCGGCTCGCTAAAGAAAAAAACGTAGATTTACCGATTTTTGAACAGTTATACAAGGTTTGCTATGAGGGGTTAGAGCCGAAAGAGGCACTCACCTCCCTAATGGAACGTCCCCAACGTGAAGAACGGGAATACTACTGGGACAATTAATTCCGATTAAACCGTCTTGAGAAAAACTCATAAATAGCGAATTTAATTTTCGGTGTATCATTTTCGGAATTATCTGCGAAATATATTGTTTCCACTTCTTCGTCGTTCGCAGTAACAGCGGGCAGGCATAACGGCGGGAACATCACGCACCACCAATTCTCACCCCCGCCCGAACCGACGGTAATCCGCAACGCCGCATAATTCCCCGCAGGCATGGTAACACTTTCATAAACCCGTGTAACGAAATACATGTCAATTACATCGACGACAATCTCACGGTCATAATTTCGAGACTGTGCGAACCCATTCGCCTCCGCCCGAATTTCATGAACAAGCTCAACACTTCTCGCACGGGCAGCCTCAACCGAATTGCAATCGGCTAATTGCGGCGAAAATGTTTCTAAGATATAGTCCCTCAGCTCATACTTGAACTGCTGGTCTTCAACAGAATCAGATTCGGCAATAATATGCAGTCTTAATACATTATCGGAAATCTGCTCACACTCCTCGGCGAAACCTGCAAATGCAGAAACAGACACAGCGACTAACGCCCCGATAATCATGGCTAAATCAATAGTAAGTAATTTTTTCATAATAATTTCCTCCGTGATATGATTATTGGAAAAAATTACCGATTTAAACTTGTGCAATATGCACAAAATTATAGTAAACAATTTTTTTACAAGTTTTGAAACTTTTTCCCCCTTTCCCCGTACTACTTAAACGAAGGAGGCGTATATGGACTCGACAACAGGTCAAAGCACAAGCAAATATGAATTAGATAATTATTTCAACCGTATATACGCCGAAACCAGCACCAACATTTCCAGATTTGTAGTAAACAAGTGCGGGAATATATTAGATGTTGAGGACATTCTGCAGAACATATACACGAGGTTTTTCCGCAGAATAGTCAAAAAAGGTCACAAGGATATAGAAAACCCGGAAGCATTCCTTATAAATATAGCCAAGTTCGAGTGCAAGAACTATTTCGGCGGGCTGAAAAAGCGTTCAGGTGTTTCCTCATTCTCGGAATACTCCGACGAACAAATGTCGATTATCGAATCGGAAATGTCGAAAAACTCAAAAAGGCTTGAGGATGTATTGTGCAACGAGTTATTGGCACGGCAGATTTTTGAGGACATTGCCTCACAGGATGCGGCGACAGGCAAAATTTTTTACCTGCATTTCGCCTGTGACAAGAAATTAGATGAAATCGCACAAGAATTAAACATGAGTCTATCCTCGGTAAAGAACAAGCTCTACCGAACCATAGAACGCCAGAAGAAAAAATTCAATATTTAAAATCCGTCGCCGCAGGCGACACAAAAATTATTCATTATTCACTATTCATTATTAATTATCATGAAAGGAGGTAACGTTATGGACAGACGAGAATTTTACAAACAGCTTATGGAAGAGTATACGTTCGATAATGACAAGGTGCGTCGTGTGTCGAAGCGTTCCTCTTTACATTCTGTCAACACCCGAAAATTTGTGAGGTATATTCCGACTGCCGCCGTTGCCGCACTCGCATTAACGGTAGGATTATTTGCGTATTTATTAGGGAGCAACAACGGTTCACACGGCGTTATCGCAGACCCCGATTCAACAGTGGTGACTACTCAGCAGCGTGTCCAAAACGCACAGGACGCATTGTTGCTGTCCAACCACAGCATCGGGAACAAGCCGATGTATCTCTCATTCGGCAGCGAGATGACGTTTTATGAACTGCAAAGCACATTGGAATACGTTTCGGACACCGGAAACATCGTAGTCGAAGCGTTGTATATCCTCGACTATAAGGACGAGGTCATCTGCATAACCGACCCCGCACAAATCAACGAAATCAAGAATGATGAAACCGTCCGCATTGTCGGTGCAAAAATATCCGCTCCCGTCACATTGATTGAGGAGATTAACCGGCAAGAGGAAATTCTGCTTGTTGAATTAGACACAGAAGATATAAACACAGAGGATTTTGTCCCGTTAACGTATGACGATATTGTGGAATTCATGACCACTGAACCCGTCGTAACCGACGAACCCGACGCAACTGACGAACCCGACGCAACCGACGAGCCCGACGCAACTGACGAGCCCGCTGTAACTGACGAACCCACCTCAGATAACACACCTGTTGTTGTCCCGCATGACCGGTTCATTCAATTGAATATTGACGGTGTTTTAGAAGCCGACTTCATCAATGATTACAGTTTTATCGCAATAACAAAAGGCGAAATCGCACTTTACACAATCGAACCGCAGGACGGCGACTATGTTCTCAGGCAGGACGCTGTATTCGGTATCCGCAACTACAGGAAGCGTTATTCCTTAAGCGGCGACTCGCTGTTAATCAGCGGGTGCGACGAGAATAACCGACGCAGGCTGTTATTCCTCGCCGACGGTGAAGCAGGCACGCTTGAGCAGATTGATATAAGCGGTATAATCGGCAGAGGCGGCGAATTAATGTTTGCGTTCTACGATGATGTAAATGAAAAAATTATCATAAGGCTGAGAGGGAGAGACTCTAACACGATTTATATTATAGACAGAGCTGCTTCAACAACAACGCAGATTGCGAACAATAAAGAGGATATGGCAATCCTCGCAATGTCCAAAACCGCTGTGTACTACTCGGTTGCTTTAAGCGACAAAAACGAAACCGCTGTATACCGTTATGATATAGATAGCGGACTGACCGAACAGTTATACACCTTTGAAAAGCCTGTCAGCTTTGAAAGAAGCGATGATTTGTCCGATTTCGTAATAAACGCAGAAGAGAGTTATGTGTTCAATATCACAACAGAACAACTCTCACCGCTCACAGAGGATTATGCGTTATACCGAATGGCTTCTAAAAATATATCGAAAATCTTCTCAATTAACGAAATCAACTCAGAAAGAGTAAAAATCCAAATAAAAAATTAGTTCTCAGAACTTTTCCGTAATAGACAAATCCTCCATCAGACTACCTGATGGAGGATTTGTTTTATTAAAAGGGGTTGACAATATAGGAAATATACTATATAATAGAACTAAGATATAAGTGAGGAACACATGAAAGAATTTGAATTTAAAGCTATTTTTTATGATAAACCGGACGGTTCAATACCCACTAAAGACTTTTTAAAGGATTTAGACCCGAAGATGAGAGCTAAAATGGCATGGACAATTTCCTTATTGGAAGCCGGCGGAAACAACCTCAGAGAACCGTATTCAAAGCATTTAGATGATGGAATTTTCGAGTTAAGAGCAAAGGTCAGCACTGATATATCTCGCGTTTTATATTTCTTTATTGTCGGGAAAAAAGCGATACTGACACATGGATTTATAAAGAAAACAGATAAAACCCCACCCGAAGAAATAAACAAGGCAAAACAATATCGTGATGAATACTTAAACAGAGAGGAGAGTAGCAAATGAACGAGTTTAAAGATTTTCTTACAGAACAATTGAAAGACCCCGAGTTTAAAGCCGAATGGGATGCACTTGAGCCTGAATTTACCATTATTCAAGCAATGATAGACGCACGAAAAAGCTCCGGAATTACACAAAAACAACTTTCAGAAAAAACAGGAATAGCACAGGGGGACATCAGCAAAATCGAAAAAGGCGAAGCTAACCCATCACTAAAAACGCTTAAACGTCTTGCGTCGGGAATGGATATGCAGTTAAAAATAGAATTTCTGCCTATTGCTGACAATCGGTAATTAATCATAGACAAATCCTCCATCAGTCTACCTGATGGAGGATTTGTTTTATCTTGTTTTACACCACCAATAAATCACGTAACAAGAGCGTTGCCAGCGAGAAATACACAATCAGTGATAATGCGTCAACAATAGTGGTAATCAGCGGAGCCGCCATAACAGCGGGGTCAATTTTAATTTTCTTTGCAACAATCGGGAGAAATCCGCCGACAACATTCGCAACAACAACCGTAAACAATAGGGTCAAACTTACTGTAGCCGCTATTCTGAAAATCTCCGTACCATATTCCTCATTATTCATATAAGTCAGCCATATCCGAACAAAGTTTATAACCGAAAGAATAGACCCCACTAATAATCCTGTCCGCATTTCTTTCCAGATGACCTTGAAAAAATCACTCGGAGTTATTTCCCCCAACGCCATACCGCGTATGACCATTGTCGCACTTTGACTGCCCGAGTTACCGCCCGTATCCATAAGCAAGGGAATAAAGAACATCAATATAGAAACCTGTGCCAATGTCGATTCAAAGAATTCAAGGATTCCGCCTGTCACCATTGCCGCCACCATCAGAACAAACAACCAAACTATTCTGTTTCTCCCCAGCCTCGGAACGCTCGTTTTCAGATAAGGCTTGTCTGAGGGGAGCATAGCTGCCATTTTTTCAAAGTCCTCCGTTGCCTCTTCTTGAACAACGTCGATAATATCGTCAACGGTAATAATCCCGACTAACCTATCCTCGGAATCCATAACGGGAATACTCAAAAGGTCATACTTCTCGAAGGTTCGCACAACCTCTTCTCTATCGGAATCGGTGTGGGAGAAAATGAGGTTGGTGTCCATTATATCATTAATCACCTGCTCCGGCTCGGACAAAAGCAGACTCCTCACCGAAACAACGCCTTTTAAAACCCGTGCAGAATCAGTGACATAACAAGTATATATGGTTTCCTTGTCCAATCCCGTTTTGCGAATTCGGTCGAACGCCTGTGTAACTGTCATTCGCCGCTTCAAATCGACATACTCGACGGTCATAATACTACCCGCCGAATTTTCCGGATATTTCAAAATCTGATTAATCTGCTCCCTTGTTTCGGGTGCAGCATGTGCTAATACCTTTTTTGCGATAGCGGCGGGCATTTCCTCAATAAAATCAACCGCATCGTCTAAGAACAGCTCTTCTATGACGTTGTGGATTTCCTTAGCGGAAAGCCGTTCTATTAAAGCTTGCTGAACCTCGGAATACAGCTCGGCAAAAACCTCCGCCGCCATATCCTTAGGCAAAATTCTGAAGAGCAAGACCCCTTTTTCAATGGGCAGCTCTTCTAACATAACCGCCATGTCGGCAGGGTTAATCTCGCTCAACCCGTCACGCAAGAGGTTGAACTGCTTCTCATCTATTAATTTTTCGAGTTCTGAGTAATCCTTAGTCATTACACTGCACTCCTCTCGACAGAAATTCACAATATTTTATAATTCTATCATATTATAAACAGTTTGTCCAGTGTTCTTGAGTAAATTTTGTGTGAAACTAAAAATCAACCCCGTGTTATTAAGGTTGATTAAATGGGATTTATTAAAAACTATTTATCACTGTAATGACCCCTACAACTGAATATTTCTATTCGCTTATCATCGTGTATCATATAAGTCAATCGGTTTTTATCATCAATTGTTCTGCTCCATTGCCCCGACAAATCATGTTTAAGGGGTTCGGGGTGTCCTATACCCTCGTGTCCGTTTCTGATTATATCATTAATTAATTTATTAATTTTATTCAATGTTTTCCTGTCCTGTGTCTGCCAATATATATAATCCTCTAATCCCGCAACAGTAAAAATAATATTTTCAATTTGGGGCATTATTATTATCTCCCTTGTGTTTATTCAAGAAATCCAAGGCACGTTGCGGTATTTCGCCCGTTTCCATTGCTTCAAGCTCCGACATAGTAAAGGAAATAGTTTCCCCTCGATTAGACTGTGCCATGCTGCGTTTCAACTTTTTAAGATTTTCACCGGTGTAATAATCATCATACGGTTTTAATTCAAAAGGTATAGCCTGCTCACGGATAGCTTGACGGAAAAACACATTAATAGCAGAAGACATATTAAGCCCAATATTATTAAAAAGTGTTTCAGCTTCTTGTTTGATTCCCTCATCAATGCGGATAGTTAAATTAGTTTGTGCCATAAATAACACACCTGCTTTCATTTTTACTTTTCTTGGTTGCACTAACATTATAACATATATTATGTGCATTGTCAATGCATTTAAGAAAATTGTTTTTGATTTGACAAAACCAATTTGATGTAGTATTATTATATGGCAAAGCTATAAATTAAGGGAGAATACATAAAACATGCTCGAACTCAAAAACATCAAAAAAACCTATAAAGTCGGCGAATTCTACACCAAAGCATTAAGGGGCATAAGCGTAGCGTTCCGTGAAAAGGAATTCGTGGCAATCCTCGGAGCGAGTGGCTCGGGGAAAACCACCTGCCTTAACATAATCGGCGGGTTAGACCGTTACGACGAGGGTGAAATGGTCATAAAAGGCAAAAACACCATTAATTTCAAAGACAAGGACTGGGACGCTTACCGCAATAACTCGGTAGGCTTCGTATTCCAAAGCTACAACCTTATAACTCACTTAAGCATAGTCGCAAACGTCGAACTCGGAATGACGCTCTCCGGCGTAAACAAAACCGAAAAACGCAGACGTGCCATTGATGTTTTGAAACAAGTCGGCTTAGAGGAACACCTGCATAAAAAGCCAAACCAGCTTTCCGGCGGGCAAATGCAGCGTGTCGCTATCGCCCGCTCCCTTGCGAATGACCCGGAAATCCTCCTGTGTGACGAACCCACGGGAGCGCTTGACAGTGTCACCAGCCGCCAAATCATGGACTTAATTCGTGAACTTTCAAAAGACCGCTTAGTCATCATGGTCACGCATAATGCGAGTATAGCCGAAGCCTATGCCGACCGAACAATTAGATTCGAGGACGGGCTGATTGCCGCAGACTCAAACCCCCACGTCGAAAGCGACAAACCCGACATGTTCAGCTTAAAGAAAACTGCCATGTCATTCTTAACAGCGTTGAACCTCTCCGGTAATAACATTCTCACCAAAAAAGGCAGGACGTTTTTGACAGCGTTTGCCTCGAGTATCGGTATAATCGGTATAGCAGTAATTCTGAGCCTTTCTAACGGCTTCCAAATGCAGATTGACAAATTCCAAGAAAACGCCCTGTCGGAATTCCCGATAATCATTCCCTATGAGATTACCGACTTCAACCACGAGGAAATGGAGGCTAACCAAGCCCAACGAGGCGAGAACAGGCGTGACAGGGACGGGACACCTCCCACCGAAATCCGTGTTTTCGACCCCTCAAGATACTACACCCACCACAAGAACGACTTCACCGCAGAATACATTCAATACATCGAAAGCATCGACCCGAATATATGCTCGTCAATCGGCTACCAACGCATGGTTGCCATGAATGTGCTGAGGAGGGACGGTGACACAGTCGCCCCGATTATATTCCCGACATTGGTATCCATGATGATGGGTGGAGGAGGAGAATTAGGCGGCGACAGCATGATGGGCATGGGCAGTATGGGGCTTTCCTCTTACCCCATGACCTTAGGCGGAGGACCGGGTTATCTCGAACGTAATTATGAACTGCTGTATGGCGAATACCCGAGTCAACCCACCGACATCGTTCTTATAATCGGCAGAAGCGGCAGACTTAATAAAAGCGTGCTTGATTCATTAGGTTTCGACACCGACCGTGAAATAATCTCATTTGAGGAAATTATAAACACTGAATTAAAGCTAATCCACAATAATGATTATTATACTGAATTCGGCGGCTTTGATATTCCCGAAGGCTTCGACATTCCCGAAGGCTTTGAAATCCCCGAAGGCTTCGACATCCCCGAAGGCTTCGACATTCCCGAAGGCTTCGATATTCCCGAAGGCTTCGATATTCCCGAGGGTTTCGACATTCCCGAAGGTTTCGAAATCCCCGAAGGCTTCGACATTCCCGAGGGCTTTGACATTCCCGAAGGCTTTGACATCCCCGAAGGCTTTGACATTCCCGAAGGCTTCGATATTCCCGAAGGCTTCGACATTCCCGAAGGTTTCGACATTCCGGAGGGTTATGAGGTCCTCGGCGTATCGACTGACGGCGGCTTGACGTATTACGTTCCCTCCTCCGACTATGACGCAATGTGGAACAGCCAAGAGAGTGTTACATTAAGAATAGTGGGAATTCTCCGTTCAACAGACGAATCGGGAATAAGCCTGCTCTCCAACGGAATAGTCTACTCTGACGAATTATGTGAATATGTTGTAAACCTCGCACAAAGCTCCGACATAGTCAAAGCACAGTTAGAGCGTGAGGAGAGCGTGTTCCCTCCCACCGCAGGAATGAGGATTGCGAAAGACGTAATGCTGTTAATCTTAGGCAGTAACGCTGTTCCGGCGGCGATAACACTATACCCCGGCAGCTTCGATAAAAAAGATGCACTTGAGGACTATCTCCTTGAATGGAACGTCGACAAACCCAAGGACGAGCAGATTCATCATATCGACTTAGCGGGCGGTTTATTAGACTTCATGTCAGAAATCACCAATGCCATTACAATTGTCTTGATTGCGTTCGCCTCAATTTCACTAATCGTGAGTTTGATTATGATTGCAATCATCACCTATGTATCTGTTTTAGAACGCACAAAGGAAATCGGAATACTTCGTGCCTTAGGTGCGAGGAAGAAAGACATAACCCGTGTATTTGACGCAGAAACTTTTATAATCGGCATATGCTCGGGACTGTTAGGGGTGGTCATTGCATATTTACTGACGTTCCCTGCCAATATAATCATCGAGGACATGACCAACCTGCCCGATGTTGCACAATTGAACATTCTCCACGTAATCGGGCTGTTAATACTCTCAACCACACTAACAGTATTAGGCGGGCATTTACCGGCGAGAATGGCATCGAAAAGAGACGCAGTAGAAGCGTTAAGGAGTGATTAACACAATGGGTTTTCAATCCGCTCTTTCTTGACTTTATGCGTATTTTATAATATACTTAGATAAACAATAGGGAGTATAAAGGCTTAATGATTATTGAAAACTATAAAACACTTGCTTCAGCTAACAAGATTTTCTGGACAGAACACGTTGCTTTGCGGCTTAGAGGGCGTAAAATAAAACGCATTGACGTGATTGCTTGCATACAAAACGGCGAAATAATAGAACAATACCCTGATGACACCCCTTTTCCGAGTTGCTTAATATACGGAAAATCGACAACAGGAAAACCATTACACATAGTATGCGGGATTAACGAAAATACTAACATATACGTTATAACCGCTTATTATCCGAGTTTGAATAAATGGGAAGATGATTATAAAACAAGAAAGGCAGGAAAATAATATGACTTGTTTCTATTGCAAAGGTGATACCGAGCAAAGGTTAAAAACCCACGCTGTCACGCTTGATAACTGCGTTATCATCATTAAAAACGTCCCCTCTCTCGTATGCACCCAATGTGACGAGGTGTATTTTGCCGATGATATAATGCAGAGCTTAGAGGCGATTATTGACCGTTTCGAGAATGTGATTAAGGAAGTTGCTATTATTGACTATGCGGACAATGTAGCATAACAAAAAAGTACGGTATAACATCATGATGAAAAAACAAAACAAACAAGACCTCGGACTAATCAAAACAGTCGCAGGAATTTTATTAATCCTGTCATTCATAATGTCATTCTCGGCAATCAACAGCGTATCCGCCGACACAATAGCCCTGCGTTCTAATGAGGCGGATTACCTCACCGGAATAACCGGCTTACTCGGGCTGGGGGGAGGCTTTGCGGAAACAGTTTCGCTGAGCATCGACCCGACAATCACCCTTTCTGTTTTGTCGATTACAGGCTACTTGGCGAATGCAGAGGTCATCGACTTAGGCAACTCGTTCCTTTCGAGAAGGCTGACAGATTTACCCATTGCCAATTTACCGGCGGCGATATTCCTCACGCTCATTGCCTTAACTAAGCTGTTCCTCAGCTCAACCCTAAGCACACAGATTGCCTCAGACGCATTTATTGCAAAAGCAGAACACGTTGTAGGAGCGGTTTCGGTCTGCGGGATTAGCTTCCTCAGTTTATTTTCAATGACCTCATTCGCCGCAGAAACCGCAGTAATCCTCACCCCCGATAACTCAGTGGCAACAGCGTTGCTGACGGGCATTTCATTCATAACATCATTTTTCAGCTTTATCACTTTCTTTGTAATCCGTGTAATGATAAAAGGGGCAGAGGCGGCAATTGCCATATCCTCGCTATTCCCGGGATTATTCCAGTTTTTACAATTCGGAAAAAACGGATTAGTCATCACCTATGGCGTATTAAGCGTAACCGAACCTATGGTTTCCTCGGTTATCGGAGGAGTAATCGTCGTATCGGCGTTCCTGCTTTACAGAGTTACCCGCCGTTTAGAACGCTACTTCCGCAGAATATATGTCGCACCATTTATAAATTCGGTGTTTATGTTTATTCTAAAACAGGACGTGCCGTTAGTCATAAAGAAAACCCCGTCATACATAAAAGAGAACTTCCCCGACCTATGGCTGTGTCAGGAGGCGTTTGTATTAGGCGGAGTGAACGGCGTCGCCAAGAGGGACATGGTTTACCTTGTTTGCAGCGGGCATAAGACTTACTTATGCCGACGACGAACCATTCCGTGGAAGTGGCACATATGGGATTACCCGATGGAACACCTTTACGGAGAAAAGCAATTCAGATTTCTAATGTTATATTCCGGTGAAGCGGGTCACAAGAAAGCCTACATAAAAATCGTCATGCGTAGGGAGCTTAATAAACAATATGACACGCTTATGCAGATGTGCAGATTTATGGAATCCCCGAGGGACATTGAAAAAAGAGAGAAAAAAGAATTAAAGCGTGAAGCAAAAGAAAAAAAGAAAGAAGCGAAACGCTTGCAAAAACTCGGTAAATAAAATAACGGTGTCACTTTTTAAGGGTGACACCGCTTTTTATACTTATAGAACTTATTATTTCCTTTTTTTAACCGCACAACTGATTAATGTTGCTGCTGCTGCGATTGCAAAAGAACCTGTGAACGCTATAACGCCGGTAGCGGGGTTGTTCTCGTCCGGGAAGAAAAGGTTAGCGAAAGGTGTGGGAGTATTTTCTATTTCAAGTGACGGGTCATTTGAAATAACCGGAGTGGACAGAGTATCTTCATAGAACAATTCGGGAACTTCTGTCGAATTCTCACTCACAAGTGAATCCGGTGTTCCGGTGGGATTACCTGTGGGTGTTCCGGTATTTGCGGGTGTATTTGTATCTGTGTTTGCTGTATTATCATCGCCGTCTGTAGTGTTATCACCGTCATCGCCGTTAGTAGTATCGTCGTCGCCGCCGTTAGTAGTATCGTCGTCGCTACCGTTGGTAGTATCGTCGTCGCCACCGTTGGTAGTATCGTCGTCGCCACCGTTGGTAGTATCGTCGTCGCCACCGTTGGTAGTATCATCATCGCCGCCATTGGTAGTATCATCATCGCCGCCATTGGTAGTATCGTCGTCGCCACCGTTAGTAGTATCGTCGTCGCCACCGTTAGTAGTATCGTCGTCGCCACCGTTGGTAGTATCGTCGTCGCCGCCATTGGTAGTATCGTCGTCG
>Ga0123356_10000508_pt1 | contig 43511 bp, 28 predicted proteins | sample TergutEmb28metaG_2_FD_92546 | JGI IMG/M metagenome (GOLD analysis project Ga0123356, IMG submission 92546) | Embiratermes neotenicus P3 segment gut microbial communities from Petit-Saut dam, French Guiana - Emb289 P3 | ecosystem: Host-associated > Arthropoda: Insects > Digestive system > Gut ...
ACTTTTTTGTCACACAAAAAAGTGACTCGCCGGGAGGCGAAACCTGCTGCACCCGCGCAGCGGAGACAGCCGGGCCGCAGGCCCAGCAATAACCCCGCACGGAAGGGCAGAAGAATTGTTTTTCACTAAAACCACACCCCGAAAAGAAATGCTTTTAACCCCCCCCGGGCAGGGGAAAGAAATGTTTTTAAGGCCTAGTCCGCCGTTAACACATTCCCCGCATACATATTCTCTAAAATAGCCTTATATTTATTCTCAATAAACTTACGCTTCAGCTTTAGGCTATGCGTTAGCTCCCCACCCTCAACGCTAAACTCCCCCTCTAAAATGTGAAATTTCCGAATTTTTTCAAAATTAGCCAACCGTGCGTTAAACCGGTTAATATAGGAAATAATTAACTCAATAATTTTAGGGTGGTGGAGGAAGCCTTTGGTGATAGGGACATTGTTTTGGCGGGCCCAGCGTTGAATGGACTCGCTTTCGAGGGTGACGAGGGCGGAGCAGAAGTTGCGGTTATTGCCGTGCACCAGCACCTGGTTGATATAGGGGCACAGGGCCATGAGGGAGCTTTCGAGGGCCTGCGGGGCGATGTATTTCCCACTGGAGGTTTTAATCAGCTCCTTCTTCCTGTCCACAATTTGGATTTTGCCCTCCACCAGGCTGCCGATGTCCCCCGTATGCAGCCAACCGTCCCGAATGGCCTCGGCCGTCGCCTCCGGCTGGTGGTGGTAAGCACGCATAACCCCCCTATTTTTAATGAGTATTTCCCCATCCTCTGAAATTTTAATTTCGGTGCCGGGCAGGGGGGGGCCGACGGTGCCGAGTTTGAGGTTATAGGGGAGGTTTACCGAGGTGACGGCGCTGGTTTCCGTCAGTCCATAGCCCTCTAAAATAAGGACATTGCAGGCGTTGAAGAATTCGGCCACCTCCAAGGAGAGGGGTGCGCCGCCGCAGAGGATGAAGTGGAGGCGGCTGCCGAAGAGGGCTTTCACTTTGTTAAGGACGAGTTTTTGGGCGAGGTTATGTTGGGCGGTGAGGAGGGGTCCGGGTTTAGGGCGCGCGTGGAATTTTTTACCCACGTTAATGGCCCATTTAAACGTCCTATATTTAACAGCGCCGCCCTGTTTAGCGTTTTGAATGACTTTATTGCGTATTTTCTCTAAAATACGGGGGACGACGGCGAAGAAATTGGGCTGGAGGTGGGCGATGTTGTCGACAATTTTGTCGACGCGGCCGTCGACAGCGGAAGTAAACCCAATACGCAGTTGGGCCATTTCGAGGACTTTGCCGAAGACGTGGGAGAGGGGCAGCCAGAGGAATTGGATGTCCTCGAAGAAGAGGGCATTAACGGCCTCAATGCCCTCGGCCTCATAAAGCCAGCAGTCATGGGTTAGCTCCACCCCCTTGGGCACCCCGGTAGTCCCCGAGGTATAAATAAGGGTAGCCAGTGAAGAAGGCTGCAAGTGTTGCCAAACCTGTTGAAACTCGGCCAGGCTGGCCGAAGCGCCGAGGGAAGCCACCTCTTCCAAGGAGAGGGCCCAATTTTTCTCAAGGGGCGGGTTGGGCTCCTCCAGGAGTTGTTGGGCCTCTTGAAGGGGCTGTTGGGCCTCTTTGAGGAGTTGTTGAAGCTCTTCAGAGGGTTGTTGGGGCTCCTCCAGGAGTTGTTGGGCTTCTTGAAGGGGTTGTTGGGCCTCTTCGAGGAGTTGTTGAAGCTCTTCAGAGGGTTGTTGGGCCGCTTCGGGGGGTTGTATTTGGAAGCAAATAACGTGTTGAAGGAGGGGGAGTTGAGCCCTATGGGCCTCCAGTTGGGGGAGGGGGATATCGTTTTCGACGAAGAGGAAGCGTATGTTAGCGTCCTTCAATATATAGAGGGTTTCCTCCCAAGTGGCCGTAGGATAAATGGTGGTGGTTACCCCTGCGGCGCAGTTGATGGCGACTTCGGACAAAATCCACGAATAGCACGTAGCGGCCTGAATGGCGCAGCATTCGCCGTCTTGGAGGCCGAGGGCGCGCAGGCCCATGGCGAGGGCTTGGACTTGTTTGCCGAATTCCTCCCAGGAGACGGACTCCCAGGCTTCGCCTTTGGGATAGAGATAGGCGGTTTGTTGAGGGGAGGCCTGGACGCGGTGGGCGAGGAGTTCAGGAATGCTGTTAAACTGTAATGGCATAGAAGACTCCTTAAGCGAGGGGTAGGGGGCCCACGGACAAACCTGTCACCGAAGAGAGGAGAAGACAACATTTCCTGCATTTCCGACAGGAAATTATTTGCGAGCGGCGGCTTCGGCGGCCAAGCGCTCCTTATAGGCCTTTATCATCGCCTCCTGCTCGGCCTTGGGCACGGGCGCATATTTCGCAAACTCCATCGTAAACTCCCCCTTGCCCTGCGTAGCCGAGCGCAAGTCCGTAGAATAGCCGAACATGTTGTTGAGGGGGACTTCGGCGACAATGGAGACATAGTTGTTTTCAATGGCAGAGGTTTCCACAATGGTGCCGCGCCTCTGGTTAATTTGTCCCACAATGGAGCCTTGGAAGTCCGAGGGGCCTTGGACTTCCACCTTCATCATCGGCTCCAAAATGGTGGCTTTGGCGGCGGCATAACCTTCGCGGAAGGCCATGAGGGCGGCGGTTTTGAAGGCCTGCTCCGAGGAGTCCACAGGGTGGTGGAGGCCGTCGTTAATAACGCAACGTACGCCGACGACGGGGAAGCCGATGAGGGAGCCTTTTTTAATGGCTTCCATAAACCCCTTGTCGCAAGCGGGAATAAACTCCCTGGGAATGGCGCCGCCCACAATTTCGTCTACAAACTCATAAGTCATGACGGCATCGGCGGGCAAAGGCTCCATATAGCCGCAGACACGGGCAAACTGGCCTGCGCCGCCGGTTTGCTTTTTGTGCGTATAAGCAAACTCGCCGCGTTGACTAATGGTTTCGCGATAGGCGACTTGGGGTTTGCCTGAAACCACCTCGCAGGCATATTCGCGTTTCATTCTCTCTATATAAATTTCAAGGTGCAACTCCCCCATGCCGTCAATAATGGTTTGTCCGGACTCTTCGTCTCTGCGGACGCGGAAGGTGGGGTCCTCGCGGCAGAAGCGGCCCAGGGCTTTGGAGAAGTTGGCCTGGCTGCCTCTGTCCTTGGGGGCAATGGCCAGAGAAATGACGGCGTCGGGCACATGCATGGACGTCATGGTAACGTCCACCTGCCCATCGGTGAAGGTGTCGCCCGAAGCGCACTCTACGCCGAAGAGGGCAATAATGTCGCCGCAACGCGCTTCTTCCACGTCATGCATTTCATTGGAGTGCATGCGGACGATACGGGGCACTTTGACGCGCCTTTGCTGGTTGCTGCAATTAATAATAAAGTCGCCCTTCGCCAGTTTACCCTGATAAATGCGCATATAGGTAAGCTGGCCATAACGTCCGTCCTCCAGTTTAAAAGCGAGGCCGACGAAGGGTTTCTCAGGCTCATTTTCCAGGACAATTTTGGCTTCATTGTTTTTCTGGTCATGCCCATGGTTAACAATTTCCGTGGGGTTAGGCAGATAGTGGGTGACGGCCTGCAACACCAGTTGAACGCCTTTGTTTTTATAGGCGGAGCCGCAGAGGACGGGCGTCATTTTGAGGGCGATGGTGGCGCGTCGAATGGCCGCGCGTATGTCCTCAGCGCTGCAAGGCTCCTCGTTGAGGAATTTTTCGGCCAAAGTGTCGTCGACTTCGGCGACGCTTTGAATAATTTCCTCACGTGCGGCTTTGGCGGCTTCTGCATATTCAGCGGGAATGTCAAACTCGCGGACATTTTCTCCGTTGTCGCCCTCGAAGGCATAGGCTTTGCCGACAATGGGGTCCACAATGCCGTTGAAGTTGGCCTCAGCGCCCATGGGAATTTGGATGGGGACGGCATGGTGTCCCAGTTTTTCTTTCAACATGCTGACGACGCGCAAATAGTTGGCGCCGACTCTGTCCATTTTGTTGACATAGGCGATGCGTGGGACGCCATAGCGTTTCATTTGCCTGTCCACCGTAATGGACTGGGACTGGACGCCGGCGACGGAGTCCAACACGAGAATGGCCCCATCGAGGACGCGCAGGGCGCGCTCCACCTCAATGGTAAAGTCCACGTGTCCGGGAGTGTCGATGAGGTTAATGTTATAGTCGTCCCAAATGCAATAGCTGGCAGCCGACTGAATGGTAATGCCCTTTTCGCGCTCCAAGTCCATGGAGTCCATGACGGCGCCGACGCCGTCTTTGCCTTTGACTTCGTGGATGGAGTGGATTTTGCCCGTATAAAACAGGATGCGCTCCGAGAGGGTTGTTTTCCCCGAGTCAATGTGGGCAGAAATACCGATGTTACGAACTCTCTCTATTGGAATAATGGCCATAATGGTGAATGTGTTGCTGTTGAATGAAATACCGAGCCACGAAAGCCGCTCGGTGTGCAATGCATAAAAGACTCAAGTGTGTGTTGCCCCAAAAGCAACCATGAAAAAAGGCCTCCGCTGACCAACCCTCTCCTATGACGCGCCTTTCAATCTTCATCGCCGCTTTGTGTCAAGCCCCATTCTTTAAGACGTTTGAATAATGTCGATCTCGCGACCCCCAATTCCTTGGCGACGCGCTCCCTATTGTTTTTATGGCGCTTCAATGCGGTTTCAATGACATTTTTTTCGAAATTTTCAATAGCTTTATCAAGGGTTAACCCAGCGGGCAGCTCCGTATTAGAAAGGGGGAGGCCCTGAGGGTGAGGGGGCAGGGTGGTGGGGCCGTCGAAGAGGATGTCCTTAACGTCAATAACGGCGCCATCCCTCAGCAAGAGGGCCCTATGGATAACGTTGCGTAATTCGCGGACATTACCGGGCCAGGGGTGGGACAAGAGTTTTTGTTGGGCGGGGGGGGTGAGACAAACGCGCTGGCCGCTGGGGGAGAAGGCGGAGAGGAAGGCTTCGGTGAGCATTTCCAAGTCCCCCAAGCGTGCGCGCAGGGGGGGCAGGTGGAGGGGGATAACGCAGAGGCGATAATAGAGGTCCTCCCGGAATTTTCCTTCTTGGACTTGTTTACCCAAGTCGCGGTTGGTAGCAGAAATAATGCGGACGTCGACGGAGATGGGCCTGGAGGTGCCGACGCGTTTAATTTCGCCGGACTCAAGGGCGCGAAGGAGTTTGGCTTGCAAGTCCAAGGGGAGCTCGCCGACTTCGTCGAGGAAGAGGGAGCCTTGGTGAGCCTCTTCGAAAGCGCCTTTGCGGTGGGCGGCGGCGCCGGTGAAGGAGCCTTTTTCGTGTCCGAACAATTCGCTTTCAATGAGCTCTCTGGAGATGGCGGCGCAGTTAACGGGGATGAAGGTATTGTTAGAGCGCAAGGAGAGTTTATGGACGGCGCGGGCAATAAGCTCCTTGCCGGAGCCGGACTCGCCGAAGATAGCGACCGTAGCGTTAGAGGGTGCGACGCGCTCGACCATTTCCAGGAGGTGGCGCATGCCGGGGTCCGCGCCGATAATGCCATATTTGGTATGGACAGCAGGAGACTCTTTTTCGACAGGCTCAATGCTGATGGTGGTGTCGCCCAGCCTCAGCTGGGCATAAATAGGCAATTCTGCCTCATAAATACGGACATTGCCCAGCCAGGTGCCGTTGGTGGAATGCGGGTCTGCGACGATGAAGACGCCATTGCGTTGGGTAAGGCGCAGGTGTTTGGCGGAGACATATTTGTCTTCAATAATGACGTCATTGTCTTCTGCGGAGCCGATGCAGCTGATGTCGCGTTTCAGGGGGAAGACTTTTTCGCCTTTGGAGGAGGAGACGCGGATTTGGGCGGGGACGTTTTCGATTTTAGAGTTAGGGTGGAAGAGGGTACGAGGCCCCTGATAGAGTTGAGCCCCCTGGGCGTTTTGGATATGGAAGACGGCCTGCAATTTTCCGAAGGTGAGGATGTCGCCGTCTTTGAGGATGGTTTTTTGAGTGACGGCGCCTTGGACTTCGGTCCCCTGTCCTGACAAGTCTTCCAGGACATAGTGAGGCGGCTCAAAGCGTACCATGGCCTGTTGTGCAGCGACGCCCGGGTCTGCCAAAATAACGTCGCAATTGTTGGCGTGCCCCAGAATGGTATTCCGCGAAGCGAGCTTAAAGCGCATGACTTCAATACCGCGTCTGAGGAACAAAAGCTCAGCGTCGTCTTGCGAGGGCTGCTCGTCGCATTTTTGCAAATCTATCCTCGTCTCCATTCTCATAAACTATGCGCAATTGAGGCAAACTCAAAGTCCGAAAAACCGAAGGCAGGGTGTTATTTCATTTTCAGGCGTGAGAGTTGGCCAGAAAACTGGGCGCTGCGCCATTGAGCGTCCTTTGAGTCCACCGGGAGGGCGGCGACGGCGCCGCCATAGATGCCCAAGCGTTTGAGCAATTCGGGTTGTATTTGCAGACGCAGCGAAAGGTTGGTTTCTGAATAAGCGAGTTTTTTAGCCAGTTGAATGTTGGCATTGACTTCACACGTCAACTCATTGCTTTGGGTTTTGATTTGGGCATTTTGGATTTGTCCTTTTTTGATAGAAGCGGAGCTTTTAAAGTTTCCGAAAGCGACTCGCGGCAAGTCCAGGGGGGAGAAGTCAAACCCGGGGACAGCGATGCTGCCTTGTTTCAGGAGGAAGTCTTCCACCTCGACATGCCACTCTCCATTGGTTTCAGGGAGGTTTTGGTTTGGGGGAACGGAGAAGGAGATTTTTGCGTGGGTTAAAACGCCCTCCATTTCCAGTTTAGGCGTTAGCGTCCCCTGGTTATAGGTTTCAGGAGAAAGCAGCCACAGGAGGGCGGGAAAATGGATTTGGGACAAGTCCAGGTTTTTAGCTTCTGCGGTGAAGTGGTTTTGGCTAAAGATTCCGGTTATAAACTGGATAGTTCCGTTAGCTATTTTGGCATGGGCCTTCAGTTTCAAGAGCAGGGGGTTAGGGCTGATGGAGAGGGCATCCACATAGAAGGCTTCTATATGGGTTTGGGCCTTAGGGGAGAGGGGGCCGATATAAATGCCTTTGGCTTCTATTCCGAAGAGGGAGGGTTTGAGGGAGGCGATGCTCAGGGAAATGTCGGCTTGTTTGGCCTGGGCAGACAAATAGTTGGAGAGGCTATGGTAGGGGAAGACGAAGAAGAGGCTCAGCAGGAATACAAAGCTTGTGAAAGCCGCATAGCCCAGGAGTCGCAAGACGGTTTGGAGATATTTCTTCAGCATAAGCTAAGTCTTCTTCGAATAAGTGGCGACCGTAATCCAACAAGTCAACACATTTTGAGGGCGTGGTTCCATTCTCAATTGTTTAACGAAGACGATACCGGGGCCTATTTCGCAAGCTTTTAGGAATGCGACGAGGTTTTCCAAGCTAACGTCCGTCAGCGTCAGCTCCACGGAGCGCTCCAGAATATTTTCATCAATGGAGGCATCGGCCCTGGGGGTAATGGAGCTGATTTCTATATTGGCTTGTGCCGCGGCCTGCTCGACGTGGCTGGTAAGCCCTGGGATGGTTTTTTCGAGTTTATTTTCAAAATATTCGCGGCGTTTTTGTCCCAAATAATAGTTGCCGGTCAATTTCTCTATCTGCTCAAGTCTCTGTATTTTATCAGTTATTTTGCGTTGAATGGTTTGGGCTTTGCGTTCAATTTGCAGATGGATGATGAAGAAGACAGCCACCAGGAGAGCTGCCGCGACAGCCAGCAGCAAAATCCGCTCTCTGCGAGTAAGCCCCCAAAAGCGTTGGCTGAGGAGGCGGATATTGTCATGGATGGCCATTGTCAGGCTCCAAAGGGGGTGGGCAGGCGAGTTTAATGTCCAGGGGAAAATTCTTTTTGAGGCCGTCGCGGGATTTTTCGACTTTGCCTGCGTTGATTTCGCCGACGCAGGGGATGGTTTTGAGGGCTGCGGAGAGGGCGTCAATATCGAGTTTTTGACTGGCTTTGCTGCGCAGGCTGATGCGTTCGGGTTGGATGAGAATTTGTTCGAATTGGATATCGAATTGTGGAGGGAGGTATTGGACGAGGTGGGAGAGGAAGTCTGCTGCGGAGGGGTGGAAAAGCTCAGGAGCGGGGTTAGAGCTGCTGAGCAAAAGGCTTTCTGCGCGCACATAGTCGCGCTCGCAAGTGCCGAGGACGCGTGTGGTGAGAGCGCACAGTGCGTCGTCTATGTGTTGTTCATCCGTTTTCAGGAAGGAATTTCGGACGAATCCGCCGGCCAGGAAGAGCACGACGGCGCACAGGGCAAAAATGCTCAAAGGTTTGAGTTTGTCTTTGAGGAAGTCCAACTCACTTTTATAGGCAAGCTCTTTCTGGCGAAAATTAAACCGGCGCGTACGGGGTGCTGTGAGCGAATAAAAGGACAGCAAGGAAGCCACTTGGCCTGCGGAGGGGGGCAGGTTTTCTCTAAAACCTGTGAGGGGCAGGAGTTCCACAGGGAGGGCGAGGGATTTAGAGAGATAGGAGTCCAGTCCATGAAGCTGGGAGCCTCCTCCGACAAGGAAGAGGGTTTCGATGGGCTCCTGGCCTTGGGCCTCTCGCATTTTAAGGAGGATGCGCAATTCTCTTTCCATGGACAACAGGGCTTGCTGCATGACTTCTGCGGCTTTATGTGCTGCGGGGGGGTGCTCATTGGAGGGGAGCAGGGTGCCGTGTTTTTCTTTCCATGCAGCGGCTTCTTGTTCAGAGATTCCAAAGGCGCTGGAGAGCGCGGCAGTAATTTCCTTTCCTCCGCTTGGAAACACGCGGGCTATGTCGCAGCTGTTGGAGGCGTTGACAGCAAAAAAGCAGCAACGCTCGTGTCCAATGTCTGCGACGGCGAAGTTTTTTGGCAAGGGTTGGTGTTTTCGGCGTGCAGACGCGGAGGCCAAGAAGCCCAACTGAAGAGCTGGGTGTGCAATCCACCTGGGCTCGACAGAAAGTCCCGAGAGTTGTTGAATCCAAGGCACAAGCTCCTGGCGGAGGGCCATTCCCACCAGGAGGCGGTTGTCTTGGGAAGGGTTGGCAATGGGTTGATAGTCGAAGGCGAGCGCTGCCATATCCATCGCTGAAATATTTTCTATTTCAAACCCAAGGGTAGCTTCAATGCGTTTATGGTCCGCGAAGGGGAGGGGGAGTTGGTGTGTTGCGATGGAGGTGCCGGGCAAAGAGAAGAAGACTTGGTCCACGCCGGAGATTTTGGATCCAAAAATGCGGCCAAGTGCTGCGGACAGAGTGTCCAGGGGTGTGCCTTGGTTCAAAAATTCTTCAAAGCGTACGGATGGAGTGGCTTTTCGCATAGACTCCATCATCGCCAGCTTTAGGCTATAGGCTCCGACGTCTATGGCAAGGATTTTGGCCATGGCTTATTCCTCTCGATAATAGACGATTTGTCCCAACGGCTCTCTGTCCATTCGCATGACAGCCGTCAGAGTGCGTTTTGTTTTTCCGGAAGTCCCCACAGATTGGATGCGGAAGGTGGAGCTGGTGTCTCCGAGGTAGCGTTGGGTTTTCATGTTGGCGGTGACGGCGCTGTTGGTAGCGATGCCTGCGGCTTGCATCAAGCCGACGAAGTCTTCTATGGAGAGAGCGAAGCCCGACATGACTTTTATTTGGCGGATATAGCCGATGAGGGTTTCGACGAACAACGGGTCCTGCAGCCGCATATCGGGTTTCAGTGGGTCTGCAATGCTGCGGATGGCCAACTCCAGCAAGACAGGGTCATTCGTATTAATATTAAGGCGGGAGTTCATATCAGGGAAGACGGTGAGGCGGTCTCGGAACAAAGTCATGAAGCGGTCATCCACGCCATGGACCATATACAGCTCATCCAAGCTGTCAAACCGTGCATTTTTGGCATAATAATGAGGGACATATTTGGAAGCATAATAGAAATTTTCATCTGCGAACCCATCGAGGAAGGGGGCGCCTTGTCCGGAGAGGTTGAGGGTGGAGGTAGAGGTATTTTCATCAATCCAGTCGCGGATATTTTGGATAATTTCCGTAGGGGTAATAGGGGAAGCGCTCATATCCATAGGCTCATAAATAAAGCCATATTTTTTATCACCGATGAGGGCGAGGAGTTGGGCGACGGCGATGGTGGTTTTAAGGTTAGGAGCATCCAATTGATTGAGGTTAAGGCGTTCCTCTTCGTCGCTGATTTTGACGTCAAAACAAGCCGAAGCGACAGGGTCGGCCTGGTGCATGTCGAGCGAGGGTTCCCAAAGCATATGGGTGAGATAGCAGTCTATTTTGGCCAATCTCCACAGTTGCAGGGAGAGGTTTTGGGGCATAAACCCGCCGAACTGGCTGGTATTGGCTGTTGGGCCCAGAAGTGCGGCTAAGCTTGGAATTTTGATTTGCTCTACTTGTTTTTGAAGAACCAACATCAACCTGGAGAACTGAATTCCGCTGCGGGCGAGATAATGGGCTTTCAATTCGTCGCGCTGGTTGGTGGCCAAAGACAACTCCACGGAGCTGCGATAGGCCATTTCTTGAATGAGGACTGTCAGGATGGTCGTACCGACCAAGACGATGACGAGAGCGACGCCGCGAGGTGAGATTCTTTTTTTGCGGCGGGAATTTTTCATTCATACCTCGACAATTCTTTGGTCAACATCAGTTGCGCCTGCGTCACATAAGTCCTTTCAATGCCGTCTTCATGCAGGGTGATAGCAATTCTCACACGTGAGGGGAGGAGGGATTTTCTCTCGGGTTTTCTTGTGTCCCATTCGTCGACCCAGTCTTTTTGAAAAACATCCCAATAAGAGAATACAATGCGCTCCACATTTTCAAGAAAGACGCCCTCTGTTCCCCCCTCGTCGATACGGCCGCTGAGGACGGTTTTCTGGCGGCGCATAAGGTCTTTTTTCCCGGGGTTATTTTTTGAATTTTGAAGGTGGTATTCCACGAGCACCTGATCCGACTCTTTGGCATCCTGATAGAGGCGTTGGTGGGCGAAGGTTGTGAACAGCAGTCTGTCTTTGGTTCCGACGAAATTGGTTGGACGTCCATAGGCATCCTGATAGCGGCGGATGTCATATCTGTCGCTGACGAAAGAGGAGCCCAATTCGCGGCACAAGCGAGAGAAAGCGACTCTCAAGGAGCGGGCGTTTTCAGCGTCTTCTTCGAGAATTTCAGACGAGTTGATAATGGCCGAGAACGTAGAGCCGATGGACAAACTCATGACGGCCAGCAAAGTGATGGCAATCATCAGCTCAATGAGGGTGAGTCCTCGTTTCACCGGATATTTCCCCTTCCTGGGTTAAGGTTGGTGTTATTAGAGGGGAGGTTGGTGGGTTGTGCGGCAGACATTCTCTGGGCGAGGACGTGGGTAACAACCTCAAAGCTTTCTTTATTTCCTTGGTTTAACCAATGGATGGTGAGGCGGATTTCTCGGACTTGCCTTGTGAGGGTTTGTACCATTTGGGCGAATTGGGATTGCAAGGGAGCCAGGAGGGGGGCGAATGCGGCCATGGAGTTGGAAGCTGCGCCGGGCATAAGGGTTGAGAGGAGGGAGGTTGTGTCCAAGTTTTGTCCCATAGGAAGGCCGGCGAAGCCTGCCAAAAGTTGCTCTGGGGACAAGTCTTCTGTCTTTGGAATGAATATTTGAGCTGTCCATGAATAAGCAGGCCACCCTTCCTCAGAGAAGTCTCCAGAGTCCTCTTCATCGGTTGCGGGGAAGCCGTCTATTTGGAGTTTTTGCTCCACATCTGCCATTTTGGAGCGAGCGAGCAAAGTTGCGACGGTGAGCGAGCGGGCATAGCTTTGAGAAGTTGCTGCGGTGGAGCTGATTTGAAACAGCGACACGAGCACAATTCCCAAAATGCCCAAAGCCACCACCACCTCAAGCAAGGTGAATGCGCGGTTCATTTTTGCCATGTTGGCGGCTCCAATTCTTCTGAGACGACTTGGACTTTTCCGGTGAGTCCTGAGACAAGCAAAGTCCACGCATTGTTGGACTGCCTGACAACAATTTGAGCATTTTCGGCGAACCCCTGCGGGAAGAAATAGAGATAGGCCTTTCCTTGGGTTGTCGCTTTGAGTTGGTGCTCTGTCCAAACGGACAGAGTGACGGAGGAAGGCAGCGTGCGGGGTTTTGTTTCTTGCTCAGAGAAACCCGTTTGCAAGAGCAAGGCTTCAATTTTTTGACGCTCTTCTTTTTCTGTAGCTGTTTGAGGCGCCATGCTTTGTTTCAATTCAAACCGGGCTGTGCTTTCTCGGCGTATGGCCGTGGCTTTTTCAGAGCATTCTGCTTGATAGCGGGTCCCTGGCTCCATATCGTCGGCCAGAGAGAATGCCAGTCTACAAGTTCGACCTGTCAAAGCGGATGTGTCATAGAGTGTTCGAATGGCGCCTGCCAACTCGTTGGTTACGGCTTTTGCTTGAACGCCCGTAAGCGCTCCAATGCCCACGACGGTGAGTCCGAGAACAACCGCGATGATGGCCATTGAAACCAGCAATTCAATCAATGTCATGCCACGAGACACGCACACTCCAACGGCGAAGAAGTATTATTTAAGCTCTTTGCTTGAAATATCCGCATTGTCCCCTTGGCCGCCTGGGGCTCCATCTTTCCCATAGGAGATGATGACAGGGTTACCTCCTTCGTTGATGTAGACATAGGGGTTATTCCATGGATCCATCGGGATTTTTTCCAGAGCCCTCGCTGCAACCAATGCTTGCAAACCGGCTGCCGTATCAGGGTAGTTCCCTTTTTTGGCATAATAGATTTTGAGAGCATTCATGATGCTGCTGATTTCAATTTTAGCAGCCTCTCTTTTAGAATCTTCCAGCTGGGGGATAACCGCGACAGCCACGAGAGCGGTGAGGATAGCGATGATGGTAATAACGACAATCACCTCAATGAGCGTCATGCCTTTTTGAAGTCGTCGACGAGAGCTACGCGAATATGTTGTATGTTTTTTCATATAAAATGGCCTCCACGGTTTAGGTGAAAAACGCAATTCCGAGACTGGACAGCACCAAGACAAGCCCGAGCAAAACGCCCAACAGCACACGTTGCAGCCATAAGTCTGCTTTTGAAAATTGGGGTGTTGTTGGCATTATTTCACCAAGGTGTTGAGAGAAAACATGGGTTGTAAAATAGCGATGGCGACGAAGAAGATGACGCCTCCCATGGTGAGGATGATGAGGGGTTCCAAAATAGAGGTGAGAGCGCCGATGCGGACTTCGGTTTGTTGCTCATAGCTTTCTGCGATGCTGAGCAACATTTCCTCCAATTTTCCGCTGCGCTCTCCGACGGCAACCATATGGAAAACCAGAGGGGGAAATTCTCCTGAGCGTTTGAGAGGGGCGGAGATGCTTTCGCCTTCGCGAACGGACTCGCGCACATCCTTAATGACATTTGAAATGGCAGAATTTGAAATGACGTTTTGGACAATTTCGAGCGCGGTGAGAACAGGCACGCCGCTTTTGAGCAAGGTGGCGAGTGTCCGAGAAAACCGAGCCACCGTCACCATTCGGACAAGCTCTCCAACCACAGGCAATTTCAATTGCCAGCGATGCCAAACGGGTTGGCCGGATTTGCTTTTGCTCCATTTAAAAGTGGCAAAGGCAATGAGGGCAATCAGTGGAAAAATAATGAACCAATAATTTTGGAATATACGGGAGGTGAACATTAAAATTCGAGTGGTTATGGGCAGTGTGGACTGCATGTCCTCAAACAGTTTTGCCACCTTGGGAATGACATAAGTCATCAACACGGTGAGGATGAGGCCTCCCATAATAACCATGATGATGGGATAGGTGAGGGTGCCCAAAATCTTTTGTTTGAGGCGTGCTTGTCCCTCAGAGAATTCTGCCAGGCGCAAAAGCACGGCGTCCAAGGCGCCGGAATGTTCTCCTGCGCGAATCATGTTAATATAGAGGTCGCCGAAGTCCTTCTTGTGGGCTTCGAGCCCTTTGGCCAGCGAGGCGCCTTCATTCACACGTTGTTTGATGTCCGACAAAATGCGTTTGATGTTTTCTTCGCTGGCTTGATCGACAAGCGCAGAGAGTGCTTCTACCAGGGCAACGTCAGCAGCGAGCAATGTTGCCAGTTGGCGTGTGAAAGTGGCAAGTTGGCCGACGGAGATTTTGGATTTAAACAGTTTTCCAAATTTGACTTCTCGTTGAAGCATGCCTGCTGCAGACGATGGGCTTTGAGCATTTTTCCCTTTGCTGCTGACGTCTGTCAGGAAAATGCCTTCTTTGCGAAGCAGCATTCTCAAAGCTCGTGGCGAGTCTGCGTCTCGCAGCCCACGAATTTCTTTTCCCTCTTGGGTGAGTCCTTTGAATTCAAAAACAGGCATCAGGTATCTTCCTGTGTGACAGAAAGGACTTCCGCAATGCTGGTTTCTCCGGTAGCCACCTTTGCGGTTCCATCATCAAGCAACGTTGTCATGCCATTGAGAATGGCTCTTTTTTTAATTGCACTGGAGTCGGTGCTTTTGAGGACAATTTGTCGAATTTCATCATCCACCAGAAGAAGCTCATAAATACCCGTACGTCCCCGGTAGCCGCTTCTGTTGCATGCGGCGCATTCAGACGCTTTATAGATGGGTTTGTTTTGGCTGAGCACCAAAAAATTTTCGAGAGAGACACCCAATTTTACAACTTCTTCTTCGGTAGGCTCATAGGCTACGCGGCATTTTGTGCAAAGCCGTCGCACCAGCCGTTGAGCCAAGACAGTGGTGAGGGAGCTTGCGACGAGAAAAGGCTCAATGCCCATTTCAACCAAGCGAGTGACGGCGCCTGCAGAGTCGTTGGTATGCACAGTAGAGAGGACGAGGTGGCCGGTGAGGGAGGCTTCAATGGCGATTTGTGCGGTTTCCCGGTCGCGGATTTCACCCACCATAATAATATCCGGGTCCTGCCGGAGGAATGCGCGCAGACCCGCAGCAAACGTAAGCCCTATTTTGGGTTGAATGGCCATTTGGCCTATGCCTGGGAGTTGGTATTCCACAGGGTCTTCCACCGTAAGAATATTGACATCCGGTGTATTAAGGCGGTTAAGGGCGCCATAGAGGGTGGTGGTTTTTCCCGAGCCCGTAGGTCCGGTAACCAGAATAATTCCGTGGGAGCGTCGAATGGCTTCATCCATGGTGCTGAGAATGGATGTGCCCATGCCGATTTCACCCAAGTCCAGAATGGTTCCGGACTTGTCAAGCAAACGCATGACAATGCGCTCGCCGAAGGCGGTGGGGATGACGGAGACGCGGATGTCAATGTCGCGTCCAGCGAGGCGGATGCGGATGCGGCCGTCTTGGGGGAGGCGTTTTTCGGCGATGTTAAGGCGCGCCATAATTTTGACGCGGCTTAATATGGAGTTTTGATAGCGCTTAGGCGTTTTAATAATTTCTTGGAGCACGCCATCCACGCGAAAGCGAATGGCGACGCCTTGTTCCATGGGCTCAATGTGGATGTCGCTGGCGCGCTCTTTGGCTGCGCGGAACAGCAGCGAGTTGACCAAGCGGATGATGGGCGCTTCGTCGCCCGCATCCAGCAAGTCCTGGGTTTCTTCAAGCTCATGCCCGACAGTGTCTAAGTCTTGGGCCTCCATTTCGTCGACCACTTCTTCGGCTGCATTCATGGAGCGTTCAAAGCTGACGTTAATGGCTTCAACAATGGCGTCGGGGGCGGCGATATAAATATTGAGAGCAGAGTTAAGACACAGTCTGGCTTGATCTAAGGCGGAGAAGTCGAGGGGGTTAGCCACGGCGACGGCGATTTTTTCACCTTCCTTATGCAGGGGGACAAGCAGCGCCTGCTTGGCAAAGTTAATGGGAATCAGTTTAACCAACTCATAGTCCAGGGTATTTTTAGGAAGCTCTTCCAAGAAGGGATAACCCAATTGAATGCTGAGGGCGCGCCCGAGTTGCTCTGGGGCAATGGCTTTCATTTCCAGGAGGATTTCACCGAGGAACTGGCCTTTGTCTTTTTGAAGCAGAAGGGCCTGGGAAACAAGCTCTCCGGAGACCCCATATTCCGCTTGAAGAATTTCTCCAAGGGAGCTTCCTTTGGCCAAGGGTAGGCGGCGGGGAGGGGAAGCAGAGGGGGAATGGGGAGAGGTGGGGGCTTCCATTATTCAACCACTCCCATATTTTCAGGGGGGGGGAATGTTTCTGGTGAAGAGAAGTCCAAGACGGAGGGGTTAGAAGGGGGGGAGGGTTCCGTCGGGAGGGTATCTGAAGAGAACGTCAAAATTTTTGAATTTTCCGTTTTTGAATTTGCCTTTTGCGAGTTTGGCTTTGGAGAAATCAGCCGTTCTCCATCCACGCCTTGTCCGCCGTTTTCAAACTTACTCAATTCCCGGCTGGTCAGTTGAGCGATGCGGGCGATGGGGCCGGGTTTACGGGCATAGTCAATGAGCAAGTCATAGCCGGTTGCAGCGCCATAAAACTGCTCGACGAAACTTTGGCGCTCTTTGAGTTTGCGCTCCAAAATTCGTCTAAAGTCGCTGGAGTCTCGGATGATATAGGGGGTGAGAAACATGAGGAGGTTGGTTTTGGTTTTTTTCTTTGTTTGGGTTCTAAAGAGGTGGCCGAGGATGGGGATGTCTCCGAAGAAGGGGACTTTGGAGATATTTTCTATGTTATGGTCGCGCATCAGTCCGCCGATGACGACGGTCTCTTGGTCTTTAGCGACGACGGTGGTTTTAGCGACGCGTTTAGAAGTCGTAGGGCCGAGCATGGGGTCTACGGAAGCGATGTCTTCAATTTGTTCGTTAATGACGAGGCGGATATAGTCGCTCTCGTTGATATGGGGTTTAACGGTCAGTTTAAGTTGGACGTCCTGGCGGTTGATTTGGGGTCCATATCCGCCGAATCCGCCGAGGGCGCCCAAGGAATTTGTTGCGCCGGAAGCAGCGAGGTTGCCGAGGAAAGGATTGATGGAATAGCCTGCCTGCATGGGGACGTTTTGGCCGACGACGATTTCGGCTTCCTCGTTGTCCAAGGTGAGCAGGTGGGGTGTGGACAGCACATTGACATTCGAGTCTGACTGCAATGCGTTGAGGATGATTCCGAAGGCGGGGAGGTTGATGTTCAGTTTAGAGAGGGCGGGGACATTCAAGTCAGGCCCTTGGAGGCCTGCGAGGAAGCCGCCATAGCTGGCGAGGCTGGAGATGCCGGCGATGGTAGGGGGGAGGCCTTTGCCATAGTTGGTAGCGACAACGCCGGGCACGGTTCCGTTTTCCAGAGAAAAGCCTTGGTGGGCTTGAATGCCGAATTCGGTAGACCTGTCGAGGCTGACTTCCATGATAACGGCTTCGACGAAGACTTGTCGGCGGCGGATGTCGAGTTTTTCAATGACTTTCACCAGGGCGCGATAGTCGGCCTGGTTGGCCGTAATCACCAGCGAGTTGGTGGATTTATCAGCGGAGATACGGACTTCTCCCTGGAAAGTATCCGTGGTGGAGGAAGCTCTGGAACCTGTACGGGAGGAGGTATTGGCGCGTCGTGTTTGGGGTGCAGCGCCGCCGGCGGAGGAGAGGGAGGTTTGGGCGAAGACTTGGAGGGTTTGGGCGATTTCCTCTGCGGTTGCGTTTTCGAGATAATAGACGTGGATGCTGCCTTCGCCGGCGACGGGGATATCAATCTCACGGATAAGGGCTTGGATGGACTCCAGGGCAGCGGGGCTAGCGATGATGATGAGTTTATTGGTGCGGTCATCCGGAATGAGTTGCGTCAAGGTAGAGGGGGCGAGGGATTCACCGGAGGCAGGGGGTGGGGGTGGAGGGGAGGAGCTTCTGCCGGAGCTACCGGAGCGTCTGGCAGGGGAAGAGGCAGGGGAGGAGGGGGAGGCGTCGAAGAGTTTTTCTATTTTTTCGGCGATGCTGGAGGCGGTTGCGTGTTGGATTTGGAAGGCGCGGATTTCTTCACCGGAGGGGCGCAAGTCCAGTTGTGCGAGGATTTTTTCAAGGCGAGCGAGGTTGGAAGCCAAGTCGTTGATAATGAGGCCATTGGGGGGGACGGAGAGGACGTCGCCGGAGGGGGAGACCAGCTGTTGGAGGACCGTGCGCGTATTTTCAGAGTCGACATATTTAAGTCTAAACATTTTGGTAATCATCTGATCTGCGAACGCGCTGGAAGTATCGCTGCCGGTGAAGGTAGGGATGGGATAATTTTTAGCGCGTTGTTTTTCGATGATTTTCTGGAATTTTCCTTGGCGATAGACGGAAAAGCCATTGGCGTCGAGGGAGGCGAGGAAGGCGGCATAGAATTCATCGGCGGAGACTTCGACTTTGCCGTTTTCGGGGCCGATGATGGAGATTTTGCCGCGTACATTTTCCGGGAGGATAAACGTCCTGCACGTAGCGTCCGAGACGGTTTGGACGAGTTTATCAATATCGACTTTGTCGAAATAGATATTGAAGCGGGCCTGTTTTTTAATTTCCTCACAACTGAGGACGGAGGGGTTAAGGGGGCCAGAGGCGCTAGGGGAGGGGGAAGAGGGGGGGGCAGGGTCAGGGGGGGGCTCTCTTCGGCTGGGCGTAGGGGTTTGGGGAGTCGGGGAGGGTATGGGCTGGGCCGGTGGCTGGGCGGAGCTGTTGGGCGGTGTTTTGCTGTTGCGTTCTCTTTGCATGCGCCGGCGCATAGCGCGGTAGCTTTCACCGGGGAGGGGGGTAGGGGTATTCCCCATGGCCGGCGTGGGGGCATTTTCGGGCAAAGCATTTTCGAGCACTGTCGGAATGCTTTCGGGCATGGGGGGAGGGTTTTCGTTTCCCGGCAAGGGGAGTGGGGGGGGTTCGTTTTCCGGTGAAGGCGCGTTTTCGGTTTCGGTTTGAGCGCCGGCGGGGTACGCGGACAACAGGAGGAGGAGGAAGGGGATGGCGGTGAGCTGTCTCATGGATTGCTGATGTTATAGGTTTTTTTAAGGGAATTTCCGCCGCGTTCAATTTCCAAGTCCACGCGGGCGGAGTCTTTGAGTTTCGAATAAAGCTCCAAAGCTTTTTCGGGGCTATTCATGTCAAAGCCATTAATCCGTTTGACGATGTCGCCGTTTTGTATGCCGATTTTTTGATAAAAGGAGTTGGGGCGGATGGAATAGAGGCGGAAGCCCTGGGAGACGCCGTCCTTAAAGGCGGGGACGATGCGGGCCTGCATAGCGACTTCGTTGAGGTTGCCGAGCATTTTTTCAAGCTCATTGCGAGGGACTTCATAGTTGTTGGGGGAGACCTCGCGTATATTGGAGGTAGCGTCGGCCTGGGGCATAGAGGGGGGTGGGGTGGTTGGGGCGGTACCCGGGGCATTGGCGTCGATGTATTCTCTTTGGCCGTTGTTGACGATGATGACTCTGTTGCGCTCAATGTTGACAATGGTAGCGCCCTCAACCGTATCGCCGACGGCGAGGCTTAAGGGTTTTTGGGTTGTGGTATTTTGGAGGGAAGCGAGGGACCATTGAGGGGGGAAGGAGAGGAGGGTGCCGAGGAGTCGAGAGGGGAGGCTGCTTCTGGGGAGGTTGTTGTTGTCTGCTTGGACGGAGGTTTCGCGGGCGAGGGGGTTTTGGCTGGCCAACTCGATGCCGAGCAATTTGGCCAAAGCGGCGGTATCCAACAGGGGTTTACTTGGGCTAAAGTTGGTTATGGGTTGATGAATCTCTTGGGGTTGGGGTGCGATTTGGAGGGAGGAAGCGATGAAGAAGGAGACCAGGCGTGCCGAGAGCCAGGCGGCGATGGCGAGGAAGAGCAGCCAGACAATCCAAAAATTTCTTTTAAATAAAAACTCCACCCTCCACGTCGTTGCAAATGTGGTGCCACGGATTTTTTCATAACCCATTGAATTTTGGAGGAGGCATTGAAGGCAGGGCCTCGGGGTTTTTGTCAAAATGGCGCGTTAGCGGGGCATTTCATGACGAGCTGTCATTAGGCTTGGGGGGCATAGCTAGAGGCGAAGCTGGGGGAAGCTCATTCTCGTCGGAAGCGAGTTTACGGTAGATGGTACGTGTAGCGATACCGAGGAGGCGGGCGGCGAGGTTTTTATCTCCCCGGGTATAGCGCAGGGTTTCGTGGATGACGCGGCGCTCAATTTCTTCCATAGGTGTGCCCATGGGGATGAGCATTTGGCTGGCATAGCCCTTGGGGCCTTTGCGTACGCTTTCGGGCAAGTCCGACAATTCAATGGAGGTGTTGCGGCAGAGGACGACGGCGCGCTCCATGGCATGCTCCAACTCACGCACATTGCCGGGCCACGCATGGTTTTCGAGGGCTTCCAAGGCTTCGGGTGTGAGCCCTTGGAGGGTTTTGTTGTTTTTGAGGCAGAAGCGTTTGAGGAAGTGCTCTGCGAGCAGGGGGATGTCTTCGCGGCGGGAGGCCAAAGAAGGCACATGCAGCTCAACGACGTTGAGGCGATAGAACAAGTCCTCGCGAAAGCGCCCTTCCTGGACTTCCTTGTGCAGGTTTTTGTGGGTTGCGGCGATGAAGCGCACATCGACTTTAATGGCTTGAGTCCCCCCCAGGCGTTCAATTTCGCCCTCTTGCAAGACGCGCAAGAGTTTGACTTGTGCGGTGGGGCTCATATCCCCCACCTCGTCTAAAAAGAGGGTTCCCTTGTCGGCGCGTACAAAGCGCCCATCCCTCTTGCTGACGGCCCCCGTATAAGCGCCGCGCTCCACGCCAAACAGCTCCGCCTCCAGAATGGACTCGGGCAGAGCGGCGCAGTTAACAGCGACGAAGGGGTGTTTGGCGCGAAGGGAAAAGCCGTGCAGTGCGCGCGCCGCCAACTCTTTGCCTGTGCCGGACTCTCCTGTCAGGAGGACGGAGGCGGTGGAGGGGGCAATTTGCAAAAGGCTTTCATAGAAGGCGCGGAAGGCGGGGGACTGGCCGACGAGGGCCTTGGAGTCCAAGACGCCGAGGCGTGCGCGCAGGGTTTGGTTTTCTCTGACGAGGGCTTGTTTTTCGAGGGCTTTTTCGACGGCGCGGACGAGGGAGTGGCGTTTGAGAGGTTTGGTAATAAAGTCATAAGCGCCCTCTCTCATGGCGGAGACAGCTGTTTCCACGGTAGCATAGGCCGTCATGAGGATGAATTCCACATCCGGCCGCATGGAGCGGCAAGCGCGCAACAACTCTTGGCCGTCGACGCCGGCCATCATGAGGTCGCTAACGACGACGCTGACTTCGGGTTTCAAAAGCCATTCCAAGGCTTCCTTGCCCTGAGTGGTTGCCAGGGTTTGGAAACCTTCTCTTTGGAATATTTTGCAGACGGAGTCCAAGTTTGCCTTATCGTCATCGACGATGAGCACCGTTGAAGAAGGAAGAGCGTCAACATCCATGGCCTGAGTCATTTATGAAGAGGATGTGTGAGGAGCAGAATGCCGGCGGCTTTAACGGTGAAGCGAGAGGGTTCAGAAAGGGCAATAGGGTTTCAAAAAATTCTACGGGGAAGATAGGGTTATTTCAGGAAGAGCAACAGTGTTATCTGTCCATATAAGAAAAAAGCTCAGCGGTGGGACAGAGCTTGGCTTTGTGCTACACATGGAGCAACTGCATGAGTTCACCTAAAAGTTCAAGCCTAAGGTCGTCGCAGAAGGGGAAATTTTCCAAGAGGGAAGATTTGACTTCTGTCCGAAAACAAGCTCCTCTTTCTGAAGAGGACCCTACCCACAGCAAGGCTTCTTTGGCGCAAGTGGAGAGGGGACACCAACAAAAATCCTCTAAGCATTCTTATTCAAAAAGGAAAAGTCAATCATCCCTTCCGAGCGTTCAGCTTTCAGAATCGTTTGATGAAGAGAGTTCGGCGATGGAGGCGGCGCTTTTGGAGAGGGAGGATGCCGAAGAATCGGGGGAGAGGTTGGGGGCGCTTGAGCCGGATTTGGATGAGCTTCGGGAGCCTCATACGGAGCGAGCGTCTCCCGGCTATGACGACAACCAGACGCGTGTGGCTGTATTGGCCAAGTTGGTTGTTCTTGAAGGGCCGGATGCGGGGAGAGAAGTGCCTTTTATTGGGATTCGCATGGTTTTGGGGCGGGCGCCCAATTTAGAAATAACCCTCAAGGACCCAGCTGTTTCTCGGCGTCACATAGAGTTTATCCAAGGCGACAAGGGTATGCTTTTAAGGGATTTGGGGAGTGGGAATGGAACGTTGATAAATGAGGAGCGGGTTACGGAGAAGATTCTCGCCCATCATGACGTCATTACCGTAGGGACGACCCGACTGCGTTATATCGACAACGGGGCCAAAGCTGTTGTTGCTGCATCTGAGGACACATCCGCAAAATCGGTTTCTCAGCTTGCATTGCGCAAGAAAGAGGAGCCCGCGAAGGAAGCGGAGCCGGAGCCGGAAGCGGAGAAAGAGCTTGTTCGCCAGGAGCTGCCGCCCATAGAGCGTGTCCGGCGAAAACGCAAGAAAGGCGAGAAACAGGAAGGCGTTAACAAGAAGAAGCGGCTTATTTTGATTTTAGGAGGCGCCGGCGTTTTGTTGTGTGGGTTGTTGGCTGTTTTTCTTGCCAGTGGGAAGAAAGAGCCGCCGCCGGAGTTGGGCAACGCTGTGGTTGTCACTACAGAAAGCCTTATAAGCCAGGCGCGCAAAGCGGTTCGTGATGGGGAAGATGAGGAGGCATTGCGTTTGCTGGAGCAGATAGCGGCAATCAGCCCTCAAACGGATACTTCTCATTTTCGCAAGCAGGTGGAGCTTGAGAAAGAAGTGAAAACAAGTCTTCAAGAGGTTGAGACTTTGGTGGCTCGAAAAGAATTTGAGTTGGCCAAAGGCAACTTGGACAAAATTCCCGAAGCCAGTGCGCGTTTAAATGAGAGGAAGAAGGAGCTTTTGGAGCGCATGCTCAAAGAGGAGCAACAATTTCACCTGCAGCGTGCAGAAGAATTGTTGATGTTGGGTGATTTTGATGCAGCCCTAAAGACATTGAGTGTGTTGCCAAGGGCCATGCAGGCAGCGGTGGGACAGAAGGTGGAAGAAGGGCGAGCTTCCTATGAAGAAGCGAAACGGCAGGTGGGGAGGAGAATAGATGATGACAGAAGAAACGACAAAATCAGACGCACAGAAGAACAAAAACAGAAAGTCGCTTTAGCGTTTGCGGACGTACAAAGAAAGTTCAATGGAGAGGAGTGGAAGCGTGCGGCGGATGAGTGTGACAGAGTTTTTGCTTCACATCCCAAGGAAGCGGAAATCAAAAATTTGGCGAAGAAGTTGCAGAAACAAATTCTGGAGTTTGGGTTTGCTTATGATGAAGGAGTGAGAAAATACCGAGCGGGGCAGCTTGCAGCTGCAGCCAAACCTCTGTCCAAAGCATATGCCTTATATAGCAAAATGAGTCTCCATTCTGCGGCAGGCGAGTCGTTGAAGGAGATGTTGAGCCAGGCTGCGTTGTTGGCAGGAGAGGATGCTTTTTCAAGAGGAGATTTTGCAGCTGCCGCCACGCATTGCAAGGAAGCCAAACAAATACAGTCTTCAAGCGAGAGAGCCCAAAGGTGCATCCAGAGGGTGGCCGAGAAGGCCGAGGATTTGTTTGGGATGGGCTATACTCTCAAGTCCTCAAACGCTAGGGAGGCCTTGCGTTATTTTAAATTAGTCATGGAGATTACCCCACGAGGCTCCATTTGGTATGAGAAAGCTAAAAACCAGATAGATTCCATGAGCGTCAAGAGTTTGGAGCAGAGGTTTGACGAGCGCTGGAACTAGACCGCTTCAAAGTTTGTGTCGCAGCGGCTCATTTCAACTTTGAACCGGTCTAGCGTTTTTTTCGATTTTTTTTCTTGTTGGCTTTTTCTCGTTTTCGGCGCTCTCGGATGGCATCGCGGGAGAGGGCGTTGGGTGTTTTGTTTTGTGCTTCGGGCGCATAGCCCATCAGTCTGGCGCGTGCCAGCGCCGAAGAATTCATGGGAGCGCTGATTCCGGGGGCTATTTTCGGCGCTTCAAAAGGAGAGGGGCCCTCAGCGCCGCCCATGAGTTGCTGCATTTTTTTGGTGTCGCCCCCAAACAACGCGCCCAAGTCCATGTTTTTCATTTGGGACAGTTGGCCAAGCTGTTTGAACCCGGGAAGCCGGCCCAACAGCCCGGGATTTTTGCCGATGCCCCCCATGACTTGCTGCATGAGCTGAAATTTTTGGAGCAGCCCAAGCACGTCTTGTTTTTTGTGGCCGGAGCCTTTGGCAATACGCAAGGCCCGGCTGTCGTTGATGAGCGCAGGGTTTTTTCTCTCGGCCGCTGTCATGGAGTTGAACAGCACGACAATGCGCTCCAACTCTTTGTCATCCGGGTTGAGTTGCTCTGAAAAATCTCCAAAAAGAGGAAACTTGTCCAGCAGACTCTTCAGCGAGCCCATCTTCCGAATGGTTTGAATTTGCTCGACAAAGTCGCGCATGTCGAATTTGCCGGAGAGCAGTTTTTGAGCGTCCTCTTCGGCTTTCTGCTCATCCACAACGGCCTCAAAGTCCTTCATGAGGCCAACAATGTCGCCAAACCCGAGAATGCGGCCTGCCAGGCCTTCTGGACGAAATTCCTCAAGGAAGTCCATGGTTTCACCCATGCCGAGGAATTTGATGGGTTTTCCCGTCACTTCTTTGATGGAGAGGGCGGCGCCTCCGCGCGCGTCGCCGTCCAGTTTGGTTAGAATAAAACCATCCATGGAAAGACGCTTGTCAAACTCTGCCGCCGTGCGTACAGCATCCTGGCCAATCATCGCATCACAGACGAGCAGAATGTTGTCGAGCTCGACGGCCTTTTGAATGGCCTCAAGCTCCTGCATCAGCGTTTCGTCAATGGCCAAACGGCCTGCCGTGTCGACAATCACCACATCCAACTTCTCTTTTTTGGCAAATTCCCAGGCTTTGGAGGCCAACTCGGGCGGAGAGGCGTCGGGCTCATGGAAAACAGGGACGCCCAGCCCTTCTCCGAGGATTTTGAGTTGCTCCACCGCAGCGGGCCTATAAATGTCGGCGGCTACCAGGAGCGGTTTTCTGCCTTCGCCCAACAGACGTTTGGCCAGTTTGCCTGCGGTGGTCGTCTTGCCGGAGCCCTGTAGCCCCACCATCATAATTCCACTGACTTGCCCTTTGGGTTTGAAGGACAGGGCGGTGTCCACAGGCCCCATCAAAGCTTCCAACTCGTCGTGGCAGATTTTGATGAAGTGGTCTACCGGGGTGACTTTGCGTTTTTTCCCTCGTTTGTCGGTGAGAGAGACGGAAACCACCTCCCCCACGGCTTTTTCACGCACACGTGCGACGAATTTTTTGACGACATTAAAGGCGACGTCGGCTTCCAAAAGGGAGATACGGATGTCCCTTAGGGATTCTTCGACGAGGGCTTCGGTTATCTCAGACTTGCCTTGGAGGCGGTTTTTGGCAGAGCGAAAACCTTTGGTGACGGTTTCAAGCATGGCGCGTAACAGGTTGTTTTAAACAGCGTTTATAACATAGCCCGCAGTTTATTTTAGACTGCATGGAGGATTTGGGGAGTGCTAGCACGCTATTCCCCATGCGTCCATAGGGTGTTGAACCCCCCCTCCCCCAGCTGTGGCCTTAGGCCCCGCAGCTTGGCCAAACAAAAATACGGCAACAGGGCTTCGGGGGGGGTGGGGTGGCCCTCACCCATACCGGCGAGTTGGGCGAGCAGGCCTACCAGTTGCGGCCCCGTCATACCGCGCTCGCGCAGGGCCGCTATGGAGAGGGCGCCGCCGCGTTTGGCGAGGCGGCGGCCGAGGCTGTCTTCAACACAGGGCACATGGGCATAGGCGGGGGTGCTCAGCCCCAGCGCCCTCTGTAACTGTATTTGGCAAAAAGTAGCCCCCGCTAAGTCCGCACCCCTCAATACCTGGCTAATACCCTGGGCCGCGTCGTCTATAACCACCGCCAGCATGTAGCTGTATTGCCCCTCCCGGCATAACACAAAGTCCCTGGGCGGGGGGGGGTGGGGGGTTTGCAAACCCAATACAGCGTCCTCAAAGGAGGGGTAGGGGGGCCTACAGCGAAAGCGTAGGGAGGTGGGGCGGCCTTTGCCCGGGCTACAGCGGCCCGTACACGAGGGGCTGGTTTCGTCGACATGGGGCGCCAGGGCGATTTCCTTGCGGGAGCAGTGGCATTCAAAGCAATGCCCCGCGGCCTGCAGACGGGCCACGGCCTGCGCATAGAGGCGGTGGCGTTGGCTTTGCAGGAGGGGCTGGGCCTCCCAGGAAAGCCCCAGAAAACGCAAGTCCTCCAGCAGCAGGCGCGCATATTCCGGTTTGCAGCGTTGGGTGTCCAAGTCTTCCATACGTACCAGCCAGTAGCCGTGCTGTTGTTTGGCCCAAAGCCAGGACAGCAGGGCGACGAAGGCATTGCCCAGGTGCATGGGCCCCGTAGGGCTGGGGGCGAAGCGTCCCACAGGGGGGGGAGGGGGCATAGGGGGGGCTATAGCACAGAGCGGCGGTTAACCCAACCCTGGCCTGGCCTAAACCGGCCCTTGCCCCCCTGCCCTGAGGCGGAGGAGGGCGATTTCCGGGGGGGCGCCGACGCGCAGGGGGGGCCCCCAATAGCCGGCGCCGGGGGTAACATAGAGCAGGGAGGCCCCCTGGCGATAGAAGCCCTGTACCCTAGGGGTAGTCCAGGCTACCATAAAGTGAAAGGGCCACATTTGCCCCCCATGCGTATGCCCTGAAAGCTGCAAGTCCACACCGGCCTCCTGGGCCTGTTTCCAGGGGCCCGGCTGGTGGGAGAGCAGCACCAGGGGTGTTTTTTTGTCCCAGCCTTCGAGGGCGGCAGGCAAGTCGCTGCGCAACCCGGCGCCGGTAAGGCGGTTGGCCATCAAGTCATGGATGCCGGCAAAGGCGAGGCGGGCAGGGGGGTAGCCGGGGCCCTGGGGGGAGGGGAGGGTTATTTCCACACGCTCATTAGCGAGTACACGGAAGCCCAAGGCGCTCAAATGGGCCACCCAGGCCTGCGCCCCCATAAAATACTCGTGGTTGCCGGTGACAAACAGCACGCCGTGCTTGGCGCGCAGGTTTTGGAAGGGCGCAACGGCCTCAGCGAGGCCATATACGCTGCCGTCCGCCAAGTCCCCCAGCACGGCAATAACGTCGGCGTCCAGCGCGTTGAGTTGGGCCACCACCTTTTCACTGAAGGCGCGCCCCAGCGTAGGCCCCAGGTGCATGTCCGAAATGACGGCCACGCGAAAGCCGTCGAAGGCCGGCGAAAGTTTGTCCAACACCACCTCGTGCTCCACCACCCTAGGCCCCCGTGCGGCTACCCAAGCCCCATAGGCGCAGGCGCTAAGGACGCTGAGGGCGCAGGTGGCCGCCACACACTGGCGCAGCAGGAGGCTGGGTGTACAAAAAAAGTGCGCAAGCCACAGGGCGAGGCCTGAAAGCGCGAGGGCGCAGGCGGCATAAAACAATACGCCTAACCAGAAATAGCCTAGCCAGCTAAGGCCAGCCGCTAGGGGGCTAAACCGGGTATGCCCCAGCAAATGCCAGCCTACGGCCCCCAGAGGTACCGAAAGCCACAGGGCCCACATGAGGGCGAGCACGGCGGTTTTGGCCTCAAAGGGCCAAATGGGGGGCCTAAGCCACCGGGAATAGACGAGGTAGGTACCCAGCCCTGGAATGAGGCACATGGCGGTGGAGAAGAAAACCAAGGAGCCTAGAGAGGGGCGCATGGGCCATGGCTAGCAAATTGCCCATGCCCGAGCAAACTTTGGGGTGGGTATTTTTTTCAAAAGCGGAGGAATTTTCCTTGAAAAAAGTGTGTGAGTTATGAGTGAATATAGGTGGGTTCAAAAATATGGAATGATGGAATTGAGAGGGGAACCGAGGGGGCCTTGAAGTAGGGGGGGGGAGAGCCACGGAGGAGAGCACCGATGGAAGCAAAGAGGCTTTGTACACTGGTTGCGTTGTTCATCCTAACAGCTTGCGAGTCCTATACCGGCACGTGCAAAATGGGGAGTGTTGGAAACTGTCCACAGGGGACGGTTTGTTATGCGCAAGGGAGCACACAACCGGGGGCAGAAGGCGAGTGTGTCGTAGGAGAGTTGGACGCGGAGGGGCGGTTGAAAGTCACCATCAAAAGCTGGAAGCTTTTTCGAGCGAGCGAAGAGGTGACGCCTTTGCGTTTTGACAAGAGCGATGCGGAGTGGAGCCCGGGGGACAACCCGAATGCGGACTGGGTGGGCAATGGGGAGGCAGAGCTTCGTTTGTTGGCGACAGACAGCATTGAAGCAGAGAGGGGTTTGGAGGTGATGGCGCAGGGGACGACTTATGCCTGCAAGCATGTTGCCGGGAGATGCAGGACAGCCAACTGCGAGTGGTTGTGCAGCTTGCCCAAGGGGTGGGCAGGCGAGGGGCCCGAGACGGAGGTTGCCATAAGGCTTGGGGAGCAGGGGTTGGAGCGCAAGCGCACCTACCGTGTCAGCGCGGCGTCTCCCGACATTCGCATAGGCATGAATGCTTCGGAGTTGCTTGCGGGGGAGGAGTTGAAGTTTTGCGCGACGCTGGAAAGCGATGGGGGTGTACCCATAACGAGGTGGGGGATAGAAGAGACGAAGCTTCTGCAGGATGGGTTAGAAATACCCATGGAGTGGAGGCAAGAGACCCAAGGGACGGAGCCTCTTGAGGTGTGTTGGCGTGCTGTTTTGCCGTTGACGGCCCCGTTGGGGGCCTTGAGGCAAAACGCAGCGCAGTTGAAGATTTCGCTGGCGGTCAGCAATATGGCGAGAAACACCTTTGACTTTCGAGAGGAGATGCCGCTTCGTCTGACGCGCATTGCTTGCCAAACCGAAGCCGTCAACGAGAGAGGCTATGTCACCCAGCCTTTGGTTTATGCGAATGGCCGTCTCCTGTTTGCGAGCAGTGGTTGGAAAGATGAAGACCCGGGGGTTGCAGCGGCGCCTGAGAACAACAGCCTCTATCTCTACCATCCGGATTGTGAAGCTGCCGGAGAGCTTTATACCGGTTCCATTCAAGGGCCGATGGTGGCGCTGGGGAATACGGGGCAAGTAGCTATAGCCATTGTAGCGGGGGGGCCTCGTGGAGGGAATGCGCGTTTAGCGGTGGTGAATACGACGAGGACGCCTATGGACTTTCATTATTCGGAAGCGGAGATGGATTGCAGCAATCTCCTCAGTTATTATTATGGCGAACCGCGATGCAGCAATTTGGCTTTGTTCGCCACCCCTCCCATTTTCACCAGGGGACTTGCGCTGGTCCGCATAGGGAGTGGGCTGCCCAACCCCTCCAACTGGCGTTTGGTGGCTCCTGGAACCCCTGCAACCAGCGGCGCCGTCCTTTTTGCTTTTGCGCCGGAGAAGACAAACACTTGCCTACGTTGCCAAGCAAGCCCTCCCGGCGCCCTTAATTCCCCCGTACACCTGACGCCTATACAAGTGGGGAGTGGTGAAAATTTTGTGGTACGCTCTTGGACTCAACACATTGCTTATTGGCAAATCTACCCTGAAACCACCTACCAGGTTATTTTTGGCGACAACATCCCGCCTCCAAGACAAGAAAGCGGGAGCTTTGGAGCATTGCTGGCGCCCACAGGCATTGCGACAGCCAATCAAACAGCAGGGACTCGAAACATTTGGCTGAGCGGCCAAAACACCAACGGCCCAACCCTTCAGCGATGGGAGTCTTGGAGGAATGAGGTTTTGGTGGATGTGCAGACAGGATATGCGACAAGTCCTGCAGCTGTGGATGCCAATGGACGGCCCTATGTGGTGGTGCAAACAGGGCCCCATGCCTATGAGCTTCGTCGTTTTGGCGCCCAGGCGAGAAAAGACGAAGCTCCGGAAAGCATAGAAGCGTTTCCTGCCGGTGTTTCATGGCCTGTAGGCAGTCCCATTTTGGGTGAGCCCATGGACGGCAATACCCCTGCAGAAGTCTATGTTGTCACCACCGATGGCAGCGTGCTGGCCTTCCGTGCGGACACGCTGAAGCATTTGTGGACACTGCGGTTGGACATGAGCATTTCAGACGCGGCGCAGCCGGTGTTGGTGGACAACACGCTGTGGGTGGTGAGCAAGCGTGGCGAACTGCATGGCCTTCGTGTAGCCAGCAAGGGTTTGAACCAAAGGGCGCATTGGGCCAAGGCTTTTCGCGACAATTGCAACAGCAGCGCTCAAATTTCCAGGCCTACGCCCGCTAACGCCAGCAATGTGATGTTAAATTGCTTCTAGCATTAGATTATTTATATATATTGTCTCAAGAAAACAGCCTTTAAGGAGGGGCCGCTCAAGCCTCCAAAGCCTCTTGCCGTTTGGCATTGGCCTCTGTATTTCTGAAAAACCTTCCATAGTTGCGACAAGCTGTCACAAAGCCTTGGTTGGAGCGTCTTGGATTTTGAGAGGCCTGAATTCCCCTATTTGCAAAGTCAAGTGGGCGTACGGATGTGCAGAAGGTGAAATAAAAGCGTTCATGGGATAAGCTGAGGGAGGTTTTAGGTGCAAGGGAGGTTGTGATGGCAACAGAAGGAGAGACGAGAGGGCATGGGTTGCTTTGTGGGGTATGGGGTTTTCTGCTGATGGTGATGGGCATAGGGTGTGGGTGTCCCACTCCGGAGGGGGTGTGTACGCAGAAGCAAGGGTGGGCGTGTCCGGAGGGCAGCTATTGTTTAAAAAGCAGCAGCCATGAAGGCATATGCACATGGGGGAAGCTGGGCGAGAATGGGATGGTGGTGCCGGACGTACGCATTCACCTTGTTGAAGGCAAGCTGAGTGCAGGCAAGCGCAGCAACAGTGCTGCAATGAAAATCCAAATAGAAATTTATGGCGCCTCTAAAGGTGTGGAGACATGGTTTGAGACCCCCGGTATGGGGCAATTCTTTTTTTGTACAGAGTTGAGTCAGGAGGCCAAAGGAGAGCGTCGACGTCTCGAATGCGTGCTGCAGAGCGAGGGTGAAGGGAAGCATGTGTTGACGGTGGATGCTACAGGGGCAAGCGGCAGGACGGTGGAGGCATTTTCGTGGACTTATGATGTGACGCCGCCCAAAGTTAGCCTAAAGCTTGCGAGCCAAAGGGAGTGGGGGCGAGACGACACACTCTATGTGCAAATGGAAAGCACAAAAGCCGACATGGATTGGGAGCGAACGGAGCTGTTTTTTGACGCAGGCCAGCAGCACCGCGCCATACGTACGGCTTGCCCTGGGAGTTTGCCTGTCAAGCCTCAGGCCGAGTGTTTTGCGGTGTCGCTTGCGCAGCTGCCCCAGTTGCCGCATGGGGACTACCCGCTGAATTTGACAGCCAGGCCTGTGGATGAGGTAGGCAACACAAGCCTCCACGTGGCGAGCTTCAACATACGCATCAACCGCCGGTTATGGAGTTTGGACTCTGTCAGTGGAATAACTTCAACTGGGGTTGTAACGCGAGAGGGCAACTTGGTGGTGGTGGTGGTGGAGGATAGGAGTGGGCAGCTGGAAGATTTTCTGGTGGCCATAGATACCGAAGGAAGAAGGGTATGGGAGCGAAGGTTGTCCGACGTTGTTGTCGAGAGGAGGTTGTTGTTGGGCAGACACCGAGACACCGACGTGGTGGTGGCCAGTTGCGCTGCTCCGGATGGACGCAGCGGTTTTTATGCGTTTCATGCGGGCACCGGAAAAGCATTGTTTTCAGATTGCGAGGAACCCCGATGGGACGGCTCACATTGGGCGCTTTTGCAGGGGGGGCCCGGCAAGGACTTGGTGGTGGCGCGAAGGGGTTCATCTGGCAACAACTATATTTTAGAGGCGTGCCGCTTCATTCAAACGACACCCACATGGAGGTTGGATTGTCTTGCGTCAGGCATTTTTCCGGATACAGGAAACAGCGGTCTCTGGACGGAGCTTTTGGTGCGCCAAACACCTGGAGGAGCTTCGAGGGTATTTGCGGACTCTGAGAGTTCTTATTGGTGTGCGAAGGAGTGGAGCAACGGAAATTGGAGCCCCACCCCAGACTGTGCGGAGGAAGGCCCTTCTATGGGCCCAGGTTTGGAATGGGCGCAGACACATTTCCTGGGCTCTGAATCCCGGTGGGTTCTTTATATGGATAACACCCTCACAACCGGGCTGCGGGGTTTTGACTCCAGCAACCGTCCGGGAGCGACTGTGGGCGTGGGAATGCGTCCTTTGTTGATGGGGGCTGACGACGAGTTGATTGGAAAGAATGGCCGCGAAGCCATTCAACGGTTTTCCCTGGCAGGCGTCTCGCTTGCCGAAGGGACTTTTGGGGAGGCTGTGGAACTCAACCAGAGGAGGGTTGCGTTGATAGAGAGCGGGGACAGGTGGGGCAACCTGGTATTTCCCAGCGCAGACGACGTTGGAGAGACAAGTGTGGCCTGTTTGGACTCTGGCCTCAAAGGGTGTTGGGAGGGCGGCTCCACGGAGGGTGCTTCTGCACAGTTTTTGGGCATTTTGCCCAAGTCGTCCACGCGGGGTGTTGCGGTTTTTGGCTATGATACAGACACGCTTGTCGGCTTCCTCATAGACGCGCCGGGCCTCAAGGCAAACGTGCCCTGGCCCCTATGGAGGCATGACCTATGCCGCAGCTCCAACGCCAACGTACCCATTGACAACTGTTGGGACGGCCCAAGGCCCTAGAGCGGTTTTATGTTGAAGTGCGTGCAGGCAGACGTTTCCATGCTCCATTGGACGGGGGCGAGGGGGTTTCTGCGGGCAGAAACTCCCTTGCCCCCAGCTCGCTTTTCCTCCCCATTTCCACCCGTCGCAGCAGCTTAAGTCAACATAAAACCGGTCTAGGTGTTCTGTCCCGGCATGCGGAGAGGGGGCTTCGTCGCTCATGCTATAGGCCTATATTCCTTCGTTCTGTCCCGGCATGCGGAGAGGGGGCGGCCATCAACCTTCCCCAGTATGGGGAGGGGCCGAGCAGGGAGGCCAGGGGCTTATGTGGCTATGGGGGTGCAGATGTTGTGGCGCCGAAGCCCTAGGCCAATACATACATAAGAGTGAACGCTCATTTAGAAGACATAAAAACAGGGAGACTGTGGGGCCTAAGCATACTTTTGGCCATAGGTACCGGTTGTGGAGGGAGCATGCTGCTTTGGGATTTGCCCGGCATTTGCCGAGTGGGAGACGTGGCCGGTTGCCCCATCGGCAGCCACTGCGTGGGGGCCGAGTTTGGGGAATGGGGGCGTTGCGAGAAGGACCCTCCCGAATGCCACGTCGGCGACGAAAGCTGCCAGGAAGGCTATGTTTGCGTGGGCATTCAAAGCACCACCAACGGTGCGCCGGGCGCCTGCCAGCCTTTGCCCGAATGCACCCCTCGTCACTTTCTGTGTGGTCTTGTTTGCTGCGACGAAATGACAGAACGTTGCAGCAACCAAGGCCAATGTGAGTTGCTGGGCCCATGCGAAAGAAAGCCCAACGGCTTTCCCTGTGACGATGGGGAGGGGGTTTGCAAAATGGGCGAGTGTTTGCCCAAGCCGCCGCCGGACGAGTGCGCAGAGCAGCAGGATGGCGCCACATGTGACAACGACAACGGTGTTTGCGAGTGGGGCGACTGCGTGCCGAGACTCAGAGACTTCCACATTCTCCTCACCCAACAACGCGCCGTGGTGCCCTTGCGTGCCGACGGCGCCGTCGCGAATGACCCGCATGCGGATTGGGTAGGCCCAGGCTCGGCACAAATGCATGTTACTGCCAAAGGGCCCGGCGCGGGGACGGACTTATATGTGCAAACCTACCTTGGACTTTTGGACCCCTCGGCATGCGATGTCCACTGCTTGGGCAGCTCCTGCGAATGGACGTGCACCTTGCCCGCAGGCTGGGCAGGCCCTTTGAGCGAAACCGTGGTGGAAGTGGGCATCGGCACTCAGACAGCGCAATTGTGGACCTATAAAGTCAGCCTGGAACCCCCACGCATTGTCTTCAATGTGCCGCAAACAGCCGCGCTGGGCGACATCTTGAGGGTGTGTGTTGCCGTGACAACCCTGGACGCCCCGCTGAGTTACTCCGATGCGTCCATGGAATTGTGGAACAACACTGTTTTGTTGCCCCTCAACTGGATAGAAAGCAGCAAAAGTGAAACCGGGGCGACAACGGAAAAGTGCTGGATAGCGCAGCTGCCTTTGACATTGGCATGGGCCGGCACAGGACCCTTGTCAACACAGCTGCATGTGGATGCACAAGCTGTGGACACAGTGGGCAGAGCGACGACGGAAGTTTATGATGGGACGCTAACGTTGACGCGCCTGGCTTGCGACACCGTCATTTCCTCTGCCGTCACAACCCCCTTGGTTTTTGTGGGTGAACGCCTGGCTTTTGCTGCGGGCACCAACCTCTATTTCTTCGAGCCGGACATATGTGCTGTAACAGCGGGCTCTCCTTTGGTGGCAGGCACCATGCGGACCCCCATGGTGGCGCTTGGCGACGGAAGTTTGGCCGTGGCAACCGCCTCCAACGCAGGGCCTGCGGAGAAACGCAACCGCCTCTTCACGGTGGATGCAGCCACACAATACCCTGAGTTTGTGGACAGTGAGTGTGTTATTGGGACGTCGGCCGGCACCGCTGCGACGGCACAGTTTGACAAAGGGCTTTCCTTGCTGAGTTTGAGCCCCGCGCGTCTTGCAGCGCCTGCCAATGCCGACAGCAATACGGTGTTGGTGGCCTATACCCCCTCTGAAGCGAATGAGGCCGACAGGTGCATAGGTTCCGCAAGCATGAATGCTGTTGCGCTGACGACGGCACAATCCACCACCTCCTCTGAAGTGCTTGCCGTCTATGACAGCAGCCTCTCCACGTGGCGCTTTAACGGCTCTGCATGGACACCGGGCAGTTGGAGCAGCGTCCACACCCTGCCCACGGGAACACTGACGGGGGTTGGCTTGAATGGCGGCAACATTTGGCTTTCCGGCCACCCGGCTGCTTCCCAACCCTTTCTTCAGTTGTGGCAAAACGGGGCAACCTCACCCACGACGCTTCCTATTTCCACCACCATTGTCACTCCAACTGGCAGTTCAACTTATACCGCATCCTATGTGGGTCCTGCTGCCGTTGACAGCCAAGACCGGGCCTATATGGTGAGCTATGGCCCTCTGGCGGGCAGCGGCTCAAGTTATGTATTGCTTCGCCTGAATGCCAACGGCACAGGCATTGTCGGCACGGCGTTTCCCACAGGCTCCACAGGCGATATTGTCGGCAGCCCGCTGCTGGGCAACCCTTTGCCGGGCAGCAACCCGGAGGTTTATGTGGTCAGAGGCAATGGCAGAGTGGTGGCTTTTGATGCCGAAACTTTGGCGCAGTTGTGGATGACAGAGCTGGGCTTCCATGTCCCTGTCGTGGCACAGCCCGTTCTGGTCGGCAACACGCTGTGGGTGGTGGGCACGCAGGGCCAGGTGCGCGGCATCCGCGTGGCCAGCGACGGCTTGAGCCGTACCGCCAAATGGCCCAAGGCCTTCCATGACAACTGCAACACCAGCAGCGACTTCATAACGCCGACGAATATGCCGGTTTGCTTCGAATGAGGCATGCTTGGAACGGAGGTGCGCTCCAAGGCTTTGTCTTGGGGCGCATAGGCTAAACAGGAATAGGCCGCCCGGGTTTCCCCGGAATGTATTTTTTAGTCTTAGGCCTATTTCTTTAAGAGACTGTCCGTAAATATAGACCAACCAACATAAAACAGAGCTCTTGCTTCAAGAGACACTTTTAGAATTCTTCAGAATATGCTACACTTACTTACTTATTGGTTTGTGGGAGATACAGGAGCTTTCTAAGAGGAGAATGTTTATGCAGCCGTGGAAAATATATGGGTTAAGTTTAGCTTTGGTTTTGTTGGCGGCCTGCGACAGTGGCGGCGGCATAGTTGTGGGTACGATAGAAATAGGGGAAAATTCCGTTAAGTGTGCGCTGGCGGCAGACGGCACGCCCTGTGACAATGGCAAGGGTGTTTGCGAAGGCGGCGCCTGCGTAGCGATGGTCCCTGAAGAGTGCGAAGGCGCAACAGACGGCGAGCCCTGTGACAACGGCATTTGCAGCGGCGGCATCTGTGTGCAGGTACAGGTGCATACTGAGTGCGAAAGCCTAGAAGAAGGCACGCCCTGTGACAATGGCAAAGGCGTTTGCGAAGACGGCGTTTGCGTGACAACAACACCTGACGAGTGCGAAGGCCTGGCAGACGGCACACTTTGCAACAACGACGACGGTGTTTGCGAAGACGGCGTTTGCGTGACAACAACACCTGACGAGTGCGAAGGCCTGGCAGACGGCACACTCTGCAACAACGACAACGGTGTTTGCGAAGACGGCGTTTGCGTGACAACACCGCCTGACGAGTGCGAAGGCCTGGCAGACGGCACACTCTGCAACAACGACAACGGTGTTTGCGAAGACGGCGTTTGCGTGACAACAACACCTGACGAGTGCGAAGGCCTGGCAGACGGCACACTTTGCAACAACGACAACGGCGTTTGCGAAGATGGCGTTTGCGTGACAACACCGCCTGACGAGTGCGAGGGCCTGGCAGACGGCACACTCTGCAACAACGACAACGGCGTTTGCGAAGATGGCGTTTGCGTGACAACACCGCCTGACGAGTGCGAAGGCCTGGCAGACGGCACACTTTGCAACAACGACAACGGTGTTTGCGAAGATGGCGTTTGTGTCACAGTGGTATGCATGGAGACCCCGGCTGCCTTCTGCCAGCGAATGGCGAGGGATGAGGGGCTGGCATGCGGGGAAATAACCGCGAACGACAACTGCGGCACAGAGAGGACAGAGGACTGTGGAGTGGGCGCCTGCGTGAGCGGAACGGAATGCGACACACGCGCCAACCGATGCATCAGCAGCGGTGAAACACCCTCGAATGACATGTGTGCTGGAGCTGCTGTGCTGACGCCTGGGACTCTGTTTTATGGAGACACGAGCCACGCGACGCTAAGCTATGGAGATGCTCTCTCGGAGGTTTGTCGTTCAGCCATCGGCAACAACAATGCCCAAGGGCCCGAAGTGGTCTATTCATACACCCCGACAGCAGAGGGTCAATTCCTCGTTAGGGTGACGTCTATGGGGAATTATGATCCGTTGCTTTGGATGACGGAAGAGGACTGTGGCGGCGACGGGAGCGCTTGCACAGCTGCCAGCTGGCAAAACGGGGTTGAAGAGTTGGAAGTGGCAGGCGACCCCAGGATAACCTATTATTTCTATGTGGACTCTAGGAATACCGGCCAAGGCACCATAGGCATGTTTAGTATTGAAGTCCTTCCTCTATAAACCACCTAAGCCCAGGCCATAGCTTGGCCAAAAAAACACCGCCCGGCAAAACTTGGACGGTGTTTTTTTTACCCTTTTTCAGAAAGCCATTTCTCATAGTTTTCCAAGAGGGCTTTTCCTATGGCCTGCCAGCCGAAGTGGGCACAGGCCATTTGGAAAGCTTCCTCGGCCAGGCGCTTTTGCAAAGTCTCGTCTTCGGCCAGGCGCAGGCAAGCATTCGCAAAACCCTCGGGCGTGTCTTCAAGAAGGGCCGTTTTCTCGTGTGTCAACGCAATGCCCTCGCAACCTATGCGCGTCGTCACCATGGGTTTTTTCATGGCCATGGCTTCGGCAATTTTGAGGCGCGTGCCGCCGCCCATACGCAGGGGCACCACATAGACGCAGGCCTCGTCCACATAGGGGCGTACGTCTTCCACCGTCCCCGTCACCCTCACGCTTTCGCTTTGGCGTGCCAGCAAAAACGGCGGCGGGTTTTTGCCGACAATGGTGAAGCGCGCTTCGGGGCGCTGGTGCACAATACGCGGCCAAATGTGGTCCAAAAACCAGCCCACGCCGTCATGGTTGGGCACATAGGCCATCATCCCCGTAAACACAAAATGGAGGGGCTTAGGGGGGCAGGGGGAGGGGCGGAAATATTCTAAATCTACCCCGTTAGGCACCACCGCGCCGCGCAACTTCGGCAAGTATTGCCCCAACAACTCCAAATCCCTCGCGGAGGTGGTGACAATGCCGTCATGCGCCAGGCAAGTCTTCAACTCGTCGCTGCGTTGCTTTTTGTATTCCGCCCAATAGTGCAGCTTTTTGAGGCCGAAGGCGGAGGCTTCATACATACGCCGGAAGTTGTCCCATTCCACGTTGTGCGCGTCCAACACTTTGAGGGCCTTCGTCTGCATTTTGAAGGGCCCAAAGTGAGAAAACTCCGTATGCACAATGTCAAACGCGCCTTTGTCAAGCAGCGCATTCAGCGCGCGCCCATAGGTGGGGGTGGTGACGGACTGCTGAAAAAAACTGTGGTGCGTAAAGCAGGAATAAAGTTGCCCCAAGCGCCTATGCCGGTGCTTCCACGCATAGGGCAACAGGTGCACCTCTTTCAGCGGCATGGCTTCCAACAAGTTTTTTTTGTCCTCAAGGTTGCCATAGCCCAGCACCGTCACCTCGTGGTGCAAGGCCACCTGGTTGAGCAGGTGAAACATACGCATGGCGCCGCCGAAATTGGCGGGCAAGGGGGGGAAGGGGAGGGCGAAAAGGACTTTCATGGTTTCTCTTTTGCCAAACTCAACTCCACCACGGCCAGGGAAAAAGGCGGCAAGGAGAGGGCGTCGCCGGGTTTGGCTTGGCTTTGCACAAGGCCCGCAGCGTCAAAGCGCGTCACAAATTGGCGCTGCTGTTGTATGGGGCTACAGTTTTGGAGTGTCAAGCTTAGTGTTTTAGGCTGGGTAGCGCTCAAATTCAGCACCACCAGAACCAGCTTGTCCCTGGCCTCGTTGGTAGAAACGAAAATGGACACCTCTTCAGGCGCGGTGCCGGGCAAAAAGTGTTGGAGGAAGCGGGCGCCCTTGCCGTCATAGTTGCGAAAGGCGCGAAAGGCCTGGGCCGCGGCGCTGCCCTTTTTGGGGTAATACCAGGCGAAGGCATAGTCCAGGCCCTCCTGGGCGAAGCGGCCCAAAGCTTCTGCCTGGGCGAGGCCGCCGGAGGGGTGGTTTTCGGCGCCGAAATTATATTCGCCCAGGGAGAGTTTAAGCCCGGGGTAATTTTCGGCTACCCATTCGCGCATGAGGGGAATGAGGCGCATCTTTTCATTCACCCAGGACTCTTCTTTATAGCTGGGGTCCCACAGGGAGCGCGTCATCCGCAGGCGCAGGGCGCTGGTGGGTGCGTCCACCCCGCCACCCTCCCCTATGCCTACCCCCTGGCCTTGGGGGTAGTGGTGCAAGTCCAATACGTCCAGCATGCGCTCCCCGGTTTTTTGCTGGTGCTCATAGAGTTTTTTTAAATACCAGGGGACCAGCGGCATGCCGTCGTGGGCGCGCCTGTCGGGGGCGAGGCGGGGGCCCCCTTGCGCAATGTCCTTGGCGGACCAGAAAAAATTCGTCCACCCCCACTCGCAGGGGCCCGCAATGAGGGCCTGCGGGTCCGCCTTGCGAATGGCGTTGACGGTGGCAATGGTTTTCTCCAGCAACTCGTCATAGCTGAGCGGCTCCGGGTGAATGTCTCGGTGTGTCTGGTTCCAAAGGTTGGGCTCATTGTCCAAAAAATAGAGGTGGACGGAGCGGCCATAACCCTTGGCGGCGTCTTCTTTGCGCAGGGTTTTTACCCATTCTCCCATCATTTCAGGGGGGGCGGGGACGGAAGTCAGCGTAGGGGGGCCCGGGGGGAGGGGTTTGCCATCCGGGCCTATGCCGTTGCCGAATGGGGGATGTTGGGGGTCAAAGGCCTGTTGTTTCGGAAATTGCTGGAGAGGAAAACCCGAAGAGGTGGTGTCCTTGGCCACCCAGCCCAGCATGGGAATGGAAAGGGCCGTCTGCATGTTCCACTGGCGTTGTTGCTTCAAAAAGTCGTTGTAGTGCCAACGCGGGTTTCCCGTATAGTTGACATTTCTGAAATACCAGTCGGAGGCCGTGTTCCACGCATTTCCGAGTTTCCAATTAAACCGGGTGCTTAGGTTACCTCCCCAACGGCGCATGGTGGCCCCCAAATGTTGGGCTGTGTCGTCGCCTGCGCGTTGTGGGTCAAACGCCACCCCATAAATGAAGGGGCTAATGGGGGTAGGTTTGGCCTGGCAATCCACGGCCAAGGCAGGGGTAGCCAGGGGCTTGGCTTGTGCGGCGGGGATTGGCCAGGGGGAAGAAGCATTTCCGGGGGGTATTTGAGGCGTATTTTCAAGGGCTGCCTGAGAAGTATTTTCAGGTGGCGTTTGAGGAGTGCTTGCAACCTGGGGTTTACATGCGCACAATGCGAGGCTGGCGCCCAGCATCAGGCCGAGGGCGCCGTTTGCCGCGGTTGTTTGTGCTCGTTTTCTTGGGTTTGTCATGGACAAGGTTTTGTTGCTTTCCGTCATCGCCATGATGGTCATCCTCCCGATGCGCGCAGCGAAAACCCCCCAACCCGGGTTGGCTCTGCGCAAAGCCATGTTCCACTTTTTTGCTTATAATGTCTTTTATTGGATTGCTGTTGTCTTCATTTATTTTTTCATTATTCAAGGCCGCGACGCTCAGGAAGTCCTTTCTAAAACCGTCCATGACTAAGCCATGCAACAAACACAAACCCCTATTCCGTTGAGAAACCCTGCCGACGTCGACACGTCGGCCGCTCTCTTTGACTATCGCCTTATTTTCCTGTGGATGAGTTTTATTCTCCGCTCCGTTAAGCGCCACCCCTTCATCGCCTTCTTCTCCTTTGTCGGCCTGACGGCTTTGGTGGTGTTGGTTGTCCTCATTATTCCTCCCAAATACCACTCGGAGGCGGTGCTTTTGGCCAACCGAAACTCCATGCTTGCAAGCCTGGGCAACCCCCACCGCAACATGGCCCAGGACACCGAAGGCCCCACCCAGGCGGCCCGAGAAACCGTTATGGCCCACGACAACCTCGTCTCCATGGTGCGCCAGTTGGAGCTTGTGGAGCACTGGCAAACCACCCGCAACCCCGTCTTGGGCTTGAAGGACAAACTCATGGGCCTTTTGTCCAAACCCCCCACAGAGGAGGACAAAATAGAGGGTATGGTGGACATTCTCGAAAAACGTCTCATTGTTTATACGGGGCAAAACGGAACGGTCAGCATTGAGGTTTATTGGCCCGAAGCTTCGCTGGCGCGCCGTATTGTGGAAACGGCCCAACAAAACTTTTTGGAAGCGCGCCACTTGGCAGAGGTGTCGGCCATTTCCGAGGCCATTTCCATTCTCGAAGGCTATGTCGCCAACGACGAGTTGTCCATTGAGCAACTGGTGTCCAACATGGAAAAAGCCGTGGAAGAGCGCCGGGCCGCCAGAGGCAAGGGACGGACCCCCTCCTCAAGCGCCGCCGCAGAAACCAAAACCACAAAGACGATGCCTCGGCCTTCTTCGGAAACCGCCAACGCACAAATGCTGGCACAACTGCGCTTTAACATTCGCTCCCGGGCAAGGGCCATTGAAGACCTTGAAGAATCCCGCAGCCGAAGGGTTGCCGAATTGCAAAACCAACTGACGGACCAACGCACCGTCTATGCTTCAAGCCACCCCAACATTACGGACTTGGAGCACCGCATACGCGCAGCCCGCGAGGATTCGCCGCAGTTGGCTTCTTTGAGACGCGAAATGCTTCAATTCCTGGACGAATACCGCAGCCTGGGCGGCAGGGACCCTGAAACCGACTCCCTCTCAACCTCCTCCATACGCCGCTCCGGCGTCAACCGCAATACCAGTGAGCTTTTGGACCAATTGCTGCCTGAAATGGATGATGACCCTTCCGTGCTTGTGGCGCGGGAGCAGCTGCGTATGTCCATTGCCAAACTCCAAGAGTTGCAAATGCGTTTGGACTCGGCACGCATTGAGTCGGATGCGGCGAGAGCTGCATTTAAATACCGCTATAGCGTTATTAAACCTGCACAAATGCCTAAACGCGCCGCCTCCCCCAACCGCCCCCTCATCGCCGTCGCGGGGCTTGCGGTAGGCGCACTCCTGTCTGTCTTCATCTGCTTCCTCTTGGACTTCCTCAGCGGGCGCATTATGGAGTCCTGGCAGATAGAAAACCGCCTCAAATTGCCCGTATTGTCTGAATTTCAGTCCTGACATGCCATGAATCTCCTGGACTTCCTCCTGTGCATTGCGGCAGGCTTCTCGGCCCTCCCCTGCCTCTATTTGGCGGCCCTCGCCTTGCTGTCTGCACGTGTTCCTACGCCGCCCCTCAAAACCTCTACGCTGCGCTTTGACATTCTCGTCCCCTCACACAACGAAGAGACAGGCATTGCACGCACCGTTGAAAACCTTCTCAAACAAGCTTGGCCCAAACAGCAGTTTCGTGTCGTCGTCGTCGCCGACAACTGTACGGACAACACCGCCTTCCTCGCTCGAAAAGCCGGCGCTACCGTTTGGGAGCGCCACAGCGAAACACAGCGCGGCAAGGGCTATGCCTTGGAGTTTGCCTTTCAAAAAAGCCTCGAAGAAGGCTTCGCCCATGCCGTCGTCGTCGTCGACGCCGACAGCCTCCTCTCAGAGAATGCTCTCAAGGCCTTTGCCGCACGCATTCACATGGGCGCCATGGCCATGCAGGTGCATTATGGCGTCCTCGAAGTCAACAGCACCTGGCGTACGCGCCTGATGCGCATCGCCTTTGCCACCTTCCACGGCGTACGCTCCCTGGCCAGAGAGCGCCTGTGCCTCTCCTGCGGCTTGCGCGGCAACGGCATGTGTTTCACCTCAACACTCATTCGCGAAGTCCCCCACCGCGCCCACTCCGTTGTGGAAGACGTGGAATATGGCATTTTGCTCGGACGCGCCGGCTACCGCGTCTTCTATGTCAGCGAAGCCGAAGTCCTCGGCGAAATGACAGGCAACGAGAAAGCCTCTCGCTCCCAACGCCAACGCTGGGAGGGGGGACGCCTCGCCCTCATGAAAAGCTTCGGCCTTCCCCTTCTGTGGCAGGGCATAGGCCAACGGAACCCCCTCTGGATAGACTTGGCCCTGGATGTGCTGATTCCCCCCTTAAGCTGGCTGGTGCTTTGCAGTACCCTGGGGCTTTCGCTTGCACTCGGCTTGAGTTTTTGGACGGGGCATGGGTTGGTGGCTACCCTTGCCTTCGGGGCGGGCTTCCTCTGGCTGCTCATCTATGTGCTGCGCGGCTGGCAACTCTCAGGGGCAGGGCTTAGGGGCTTGGTGGACTTGGCCTGTGCGCCTTGGTTTATTGCCTGGAAACTGGCCTTGGTCCTGACAGGGAAAAACAAGTCCCCCCAAACCTGGGTGCGTACCCAGCGCGAAGCGGAAAAAAAAAACCCCCTTCCACCGCCGGATGAACCCCCCTCTCCACCCCCCTCCCTAACCGGTAGGCCTTCTCTACCCATACCTCCTCCAAACGGCCCGCCTCCCTCACCCCCCCACGCGGGAAGGCTTTCCAGTGAGTCTTTCATCCTTACCCCCGCGGAGCCCTTTAACGCGCTCCTTCTGAAGCCGCCGACAAGGCCCGCTACCCCAACACCCCCCCCGGCCCTGTCGCCCCCAAGCCTCTCCCCCCCGCCACTGCCCCCCCCTACGGAGGAGCTGCTGACTCCTGTGGGGCCTGTGGGCCTACCCCTGGAGGCGTTGCCCGCTACCCCAACACCCCCCCCCGCCCCCTCCCCCCCCCCCCCCCCCCCCCCCCCCCCCCCCCCCCCCCCCCCCGCGCCCCCCCCCCCCCCCCCCCCCCCCCCCCCCCCCCCCCCCCCCCCCCCCCCCCCCCCCCCCCCCCCCCCCCCCCCCCCCCCC
>Ga0123356_10000510_pt1 | contig 43413 bp, 30 predicted proteins | sample TergutEmb28metaG_2_FD_92546 | JGI IMG/M metagenome (GOLD analysis project Ga0123356, IMG submission 92546) | Embiratermes neotenicus P3 segment gut microbial communities from Petit-Saut dam, French Guiana - Emb289 P3 | ecosystem: Host-associated > Arthropoda: Insects > Digestive system > Gut ...
ACATCAAAAAGTATTTGATGAGTGGGTTCATATATTTAACACAGTAAGACCGCATGAAGCGTTAGGAATGAAAGTACCTGCTGATGTGTATGTAAAATCAAATCGCAAGTTTCCAGGAGAACATATAGAATTAAAATACGGCAAAGGTTTTATAACCAGATATGTAAATGACAGGGGCTATATTAATTATGATAACAAACGTATATTTATTGGTAATCCTTTTTCAGGATACCATGTCGGATTAAAAATATTCTATGATGCACCGATAGAAGTTTGGTTTTCAAATATGAAGTTAGGTAAAATTAATCCTGACAATTGGTTAATAGAACCAGAGTTCAACAATGAAAATGTTATTTTCAAATCCGAAGAAGTGTTACCGATGTTATGATACATAACCGTGAACGATGTCATGAGGTCATACCTAATGCTGAATGCAAAATCTTAAAATGGTTGCCAGCGGGAGTGGGTAAATAGTATGCTTGTAAAACCAAAATAACTAAATATAAGCTCCCTGTTGCAAAATTTATGTTTTTTATATTATACATAAGAGTATTTTTTGGACACTCCCTTGCCAGCTAACCACTTGACTAATAAAATCATAATGAGTATATTCTATTATGGAGAGATTATGCTAAAAAATTTAATCGAGAAAGGCGAAGTTTTCAAAAACTTTAAGTTTTCAGCAGATTTTTTGCCAGATTATATTGATAATCCAGATTATCAGAACTGGAAAAGAGGGGCACTAATGTTTTTGCAGGTAAATTACCCCAAAAATTCTCAAACAGAAGATTTTAATGCTTTGCGGGATAGCGATAAATTCCATGATTATGAGACAATGATGGCAATTTTACGGGCATTTGAAGAATTTTCTAGTTAATAATGTTGTGAGGTTTTGATGGATTGTACGACTATTGAATGGAGTTCAACCGTTGTCCCATATTCTAATGTACAGGACAGTGGTAATGGTTATTTGGATAATAATGGTTTTTACATTATTTTAACTGGAAAATATAGTTCCCAAATCAGAAAATATGTAGATATCAAGCTGCAATATATTGGCAAAGCTTATGCTCAATCTATAAGAGAGCGTGTTCAACAGGAGCATGATGCTTATATTAAGATAGACCAGTTTTTAAAGAAAAATTCTGGTTATTCTGCTCTTGTTAGACCAGGTATTATAATAGAGTTATCGCAACAAAGAGTAACACCTCAGATTGTTGATGACATTGAAGCATGCTTGATATTTTGTAATCAACCTCCTGCAAACACATTAAACAAAGATAAGTATTCAGGAAGAGATATTGCTATAATAAATACTGGTGGATATTACCCACTGGAAGAAATATCATGCAGCTCGTAATAATGTAAAAAGCAAATAACGACACATAACACACGTGCTTGTTGCACAACTAAAAAACTATTGCAAATTAAAAAAGATTATTGTATAAAAAAGATATGCAAGGAAAAAAAGAAAGGTATCCTAAAATGATGTATCAGGTTTATTTGGAAGATCTTGTTCTAGAAAACAATATATACAGGCAGATTGATAGAGAACTAGATCTAAAGTTTCAGTATAAAGCAAAAGAAAAATATTACGGCACAGAAGGGCAAGAAAGTATGACTCCCTTCGGTCGTCGAGCGTAAGGAAATTATTGTAGACGCCGCTTGCGCGGCTTGTGCATAGACCCTGTAGTATACTTCAAAATATGCTTAGTAGGATATTTGAACAACATAAGCTCCGACCGAAAATTGATAGAATATTGCAGCGACAGTTTAGCAATCAGATTGTTCTTAAAATACGATATAGATGAGCCACTCCCATGGCACAGCACAATCAGCTGCACCCGTCAGTTATATGGAGAAGAAGTGTTTTTGTCATTGTTTCGAAGACAATGTTTAAGGTATTGACTATATTTAATAATAATTGTATAAATACATAGTAAAATACTAAAGAATTATGGAGGAGCAAATGAACAAGGGATTTATATTCAATAAAATGTGGGCAATAATTATCTTCATTATCATTAGTTCATCAGCTTTCAATACGTGCAAAATGGGCGATGGAACAAACGGTTCGGACAACGAAGATCCGGATTTTTATATAGTAAACATCAGCAAGGAAGCAGACTGGGATTATCTGGTTTTTTGGACGGATGGAACCAGCATTTTTTACAATGTGGATGAATCCGGAGAAATACCCACCCGTATGTTTTTCAAACCAGATAAAGATTCCGATGACGGGCTTGTCTATATGTTTCATGAAAACGGCTTTCCGGCTTTAATAATCCATGACGAGCATATAATATATTTAGATAACTTCGGCGGCACTTATTTAGACATAGCAGAAATTAATCCTGACGGTACCATTGTGTATCATTTTGATATAGATACAAAAATAAACTGGGAAGATACTATTGAAATACTGAACAACTTGTCTGTCAGAAACTTTGCCAGCCGTTCTGCGCGGGAAACTTCGTTGCAAAATGCTGCAAGCGATAACGTTGGTAAATCTTTTAGTCTTATTCGTTGGGCTGTAGAAACTGGTCCAGCTGTCAAAGAGGCAATTACATCGCCTTTTAAGAGTCTCTTTAAAACTGTTGGCAATTGGGTGGGCGGCGAGGTGTTGGACAGCGATACGAAAGAAACAATTGACATAGTAATAACTTGTTTAGGAGGTCCTTTATCTGCTGGTCTCCTTGTGGCAGAGACCACATGGGATGCATCATCTGGTATGGTAAATCATCATGCAAATAATATAAATATAGCAGCTGCAGAAGCGGGATTGTTTGAAAGGTTTGAAGAACAGGAAATCACTTCAACAAGACCGCCAGAAAGTAAAATAAAAGAAAAAGAATTTTATGGCGTAGTCACTTATTCCCCAAAGGAAGATGTTTTCTTAGGTACAGAATTGACAGCAACATACAAGGGAGTAGTTTTAGGTATTACCTTTGTTAAACCTACATTCCAATGGTACAACTACATTGAAAAAGTCGGGACTGCATCTGATGCAAATCCAAATAAATTTACACCGACAGAAGTTGGAAGTTATAATGTAGAATTAAGTAAACCAGGATACAAAACCAGAAAGTTTTACGGTGGTCCCAGAGTACTCTCAAGCGGAAACTGGTCAACTTCTGAGGTGTATGCGGCTGGCAGAGAAGAAAATGACGCTGTACTATGGACAAACGGCGTACGCTCAGTCCTTCCTAAAACCGGCAGCTCTGCGGTAGCATATTTAGTTTATGTGTCAGACGAAACAGTATACGTAGTTGGCAGAGATGGAAATGACGCTGTATTATGGACAAACGGTGTTCGCTCAATTCTTCCCAAGACCGGCAGCTCTGCGGTTGCATTGTCTGTTTATGTATCCGGCGGTACAGTATATGCAACCGGCCAGGATGGAAATGACGCTGTATTATGGACAAACGGTGTACGTTCAGTTCTTCCCAGAACCAGCAGCTCTGCATATGGATATTCGCTTTATATTTCTGGCGGCTCAGTGTATGTTATTGGTCCTGATGGAAATGATGCCGTGTTATGGACAAACGGTGTTCGCTCAGTTCTTCCCAAAACCGGCAGCACAGCTTTGGCAAGATTGGTTTATATTTCTGGCGGCATAGTATATGTAGTTGGCACAGATGGAAATGATGCAGTGTTATGGACAAACGGAGTTCGCTCAGTTCTTCCCAAAACCGGCATCTCTGCAACAGCATGGTCAGTTTATACATCTGACGACACAGTGTATGTATCCGGCACTAATGGAGATGATGCCGTATTATGGACAAACGGCGTACGCTCAGTTCTTCCTAAAACCAGAACTTCTGCTAATGCATATTCTGTATATGTTTCCGGCGGTACAGTATATATTGCTGGCTCTGATGGGAATGATGCAGTAATATGGGCAAATGGTGAATCTTTAGTTCTTCCCAAAACCGGCGGTTTAGCTTATGTAAATTCTGTTTTTGTGGTGGATTAGAGAGAACGATGTAGCCAATGACGATATAATTTCTGATACATTTTTTTAGTGCTAGTTAATTGGTTACATATGTGAATGGAAATAATTACTTAAAATTGTAGTGCATAAATAAAAGCGGCACGGCATATAACGAAGTTGAAAAAAGATAATGGTTATTGATAAATGATATGTATATTTATCTTTTCTGCCAATCATGTTTTTATAATTGATAATGTATACATCCACATCGTACAGGCGCTCACGGCAGCGGGATCAGAAAAAACATCTTACGAAATTCCTCGCTGAAGAGACTTCGAAGAAGGCTCGTAAGCGAATTCCTGAGTGGTTTTTTCTGATCCCGCTGTCGTGAGTGCCTGTACGGAGAGCGAGTTAAGTTTATCACTTTTAACGCACTCCTGAGCCCGCTGCCGTGAGCGCCTGTACGGAGAGCGAGTTAAGTTTATCATTTTATAACGCACTCCTGAGCCCGCTGCCGTGAGCGCCTGTACGAGCGGTATCTTGAAAATATCATATTAAAATGATATTTTATTATTAAAGGAGTTTTAAATGAAAAAGTTTGTAATCGTGGTAATCGGATTGGTTTTGGCGATTAATGCCTTTGCTCAAACACCAGATTGGGATTTAAATTTATTGGATACAGCCAGAAATGTGGATTATCTTACGGAAGAAGAAAAAAATGTCGTATTAGAGTTAAATATGGCAAGAAATAACCCTGCAAAATACGCAGAGATGTATATAGTACCTAGGCTTGAATGGTTCATAGACGATGATCGTTATCGAGTACCAGGTTCGACTACGACCACAAGAACAAATCATACGAACACCAGACCCGCTGTTATAAGCGCGATTGATATAATGTCGCGGCTACCGGCAGGTCTGGTGCCTTTAACGCCTTCACGGGGAATGTCTTTAGCCGCGAGAGATCATACTTTGGATATTGGTCCAAAAGGTCTTCAGGGGCATACGGGCAGCGATAGAAGTTCAGATAGTCAACGTTTGGCTCGTTATGGCAGACGAATCGGCGGAGGCGGAGAGACGCTCAGTTATGGTCGAGATACAGCAAGAGAAGTTGTAATACAGCTTCTGCAAAGTACAGGTCATAGGAATATAATTATGAACGGCTCTTACCGGTATACCGGTCTTTCAATGGGCATTCATTCCGTATGGAAAAATATGTGCACAATCAAGTTCGCTGGTAACTTTACTGACTTCCAGTAAATAACAACTGCAGCATGCCTGAACATGTCATAAAAACAAGAGTCGCCAGATAAAGACTTTTTTTAAGCAAAAAGATCGCTATCTGGCGACTCTGCAGAAATGCAAAAAACAGCAATCTGCTAGCGTTTTCTTATTTGTCTACCTAATATAAAAAGACAAATGCTAATTAATACTAATGCAATACCTACAATAAGCTGGAAAAACATATAACCTCCTTCACTATCCTCTTATCCATAATAAGAATAAAATTGTCTAGAGTCAATTTAAAAAACAAAATATTATTTCATTGTCTTTAACGTTTGAAAACCCTTGTAATATGCGCAAATTTCAGCAAATCACCCCCGGCTTCACGAGCCCGGCGTTTAGAGTGCCGCAGCGTATTCCTTCATTGATTGCTTCGTGAAAGCTGCTGCCGTCTTGCAATGCTGCGGCTAGTCCTGCTGTGAATGCGTCTCCGCAGCCGGTGGTGTTGACGGCTTTTACGGGGTTAACGGTAACTTCAAAATAGTTTTCGCTGTCTGCATTTGCAGGGTGGACACTTACACCGCTTGCAGCGCCGCTTGCGGCGCCGCAAGCGGCAAGAATCTTCCGGCTGCCGTCGGTTAGAACGATGCGGCATTTGTGTTTGCGCGCCAAGTCAATGAGCATCTCCTTGTTTGGGCTGGTTTTAAATGTTTCGGTAAACTCATCAAGGTTTGGTTTTATAATATCCGGTTCGTACTTTAAACATTCGAGCAAATCTTTGCCTTTTATATCGAGAATAATACGCAGTCCCTTTTCTTTTGCTTTGCGTACCATGATTGGAATTACGTTATCGGAAAATCCGGCTGCTTTTGTGCCGGAGATAATTAGGGAGTGTGGAATAGGGTGTGGTTTTTCGAGATTAAGAAGAACATCGAACTTTTCTAACAGGCGTTGTTCGGTTCCTGCGGCAACAGGTCGTGATTCTTCGACGAGCTCTGTTGTATAGCCGTCGTTTTCGGTTAGCACCGTGTAACAAAAACGGATTTGGGATGCCTGACCGGAGGTTAGGCACTTGCTCTCTACCCACTCTACAGAGAGCCCGTCCTGTTCACAAAGCGAAAGAAAAAGCGGCATTGTTTCCCCGCCAAGCTGCGTGAGGTGCATCGCTTTTTTACCAAGCTGCGTAAGCACACGCGTAACGTTAATGCCTTTGCCGCTGGCATCAAGCCGGTGAGTTGCAGTGCGATTAACGGCACCGGGTATCACCGAGGGAAAGCAAAGTGTTTTTTGAAGTGTGGGATTAAGACAGACGGTTAAAAAAGCCATAAAATTAATTCATTTTTAACCACGAACTACTCAAACCGGCACTTCGATAAATGTATCTTCGATTACGGACGGCAGGTTCGTGAAGGTACCGCAGGTACCGTTCGTGTGGTTCGTGGCAGACTCCTCCGAATTATTTTACTCGCTTATAAGCCTTTATCTCTTGCTTCAGTCTTGCCGCAAGTTCGGCAATCGGTACGCGTACCTGCTCCATGGAATCACGGAAGCGAAGTGTTACCGTTCCGTCTTCTTTGGACTGGTAATCGACCGTGACGCAGAAGGGAGTGCCCGCTTCATCCTGCCTGCGGTAACGGCGGCCTATTGCTCCTGATTGATCGTAGTCGGTGGCGTAGTCGTCTTGCAGCTCTTTGCGGATATCCTGTGCAAGCTCTGCAAGCCCGTCTTTTTTCATGAGCGGCAGAATTGCGACAGTTATCGGCGCAAGAGTGGGATGGAAGCGAAGGACAGTACGCCAATCATCGGCTTCGCCTTTGTCGGCTACTTTTTCTTCGTCGTAGGCGTCGCAGAGAATCATCAATACATTGCGGGTAAGACCTGCGGAAGTTTCGATGATGTAGGGGATGTAGCGTTCATTGTTGTTATCCTGATCGATGTATTGCATATCCTTGCCGGAGAATTCTGAGTGACGGGTAAGATCGTAATCGGTGCGGTTGTGCACGCCTTCGAGTTCGCGCCAGCCCATCGGGAAAAGGTATTGGATATCGTAGGCATCTTTTGCGTAATGGGCAAGTTCGTCCGGTCCGTGCTGATGCCAGCGCAGATGATCCATTTTTACGCCGAGTTTTTCGTAGTAAGCCCAGCGTTGTTTTTTCCATTCGCCAAACCATTCTTCGTCTGTGCCGGGTTTTACAAAATACTGCATTTCAAGCTGTTCAAATTCGCAGGTGCGGAAAATAAAGTTTTTGGTGACAATTTCGTTGCGGAACGCTTTGCCTACCTGTGCGATGCCGAACGGGATTTTCATCCGGTTGGACTGGATTATATTTTTATAGTTTACATAAATTCCCTGAGCGGTTTCCGGACGCAGATAGATGATACTTGCCGTATCTTCCGCCGCGCCGATGTGGGACTTGAACATCAGGTTGAATTTACGGGTATCGGTAAGTTCACCGCCGCAGTCGGGGCATTTTTTTGCGGTTACGTTTTCTTCGGGGATCATGTCCGCGCGGAAACGAGACTTGCATTTTTTGCAGTCAATGAGCGGGTCGGTAAAGTTTTCTACGTGACCGGATGCTTCCCAGGTACGGGGATGCATCAATATAGCGGCATCCAAACCCACGATATTATCGTGAAGCCGCGTCATTTCCTTCCACCACATTGCCTGAATGCGGTTTTTTAATTCAATGCCGAGCGGACCGTAATCCCACGCGCCGCTTTGGCCCCCGTAAATTTCTGACGACTGAAACACAAACCCGCGCCGTTTAGCCAGCGAGGTGATTTTTTCCATTGTCGCTTTGCCTGTATATTCTGTTAATTCTGACATACAGGCATTGTACAGGAAATACTAGGTTAACAGCAAGTGGTAGCAGCTACCCCCTACTGAGTAATACTTATTCCATTGTATTTGAATGTCCGAGTTTGGCCGTTAGAAACGGTGAAAGATGCACTACTGCGATGATAACCTGTTCCATTGTACTCACCTACCCAAACCCTATAAGATACTCCCGCAGGAACATTGGTAAATGTAACTTGTTGATTTCTGCCGACATTGTATCGAGAAACTAAAACATCACTGGGATCATTAGCATTTGATATATCTACATATACAGGATTGTCAGCTGAATAAGTAGAATTATTCTGGACAATTACAGTACCTGTTCCAAATTCATCGCATCCCAATAGTGCAAAACTCAGCGCTAAAATAACTCCTACAATCAGCAAATTCTTTTTCATCTTTTTCTCCTTAAAAATTTAATGAATATAAAAAAAGCCGGTATCCGTGCGAAAATACACAGATCCGGCGCTTTTTAAAGTGTTGTATAATATTAAGGTATTTTGTTCGATATAACGGGGGGGGGGTAGAATTTTTAGCAATAAATCCGGTAGCTTTCACAATTGCCCCTTGTTTCATTTATTTCGTAACATTGTTGCATGAATCCATAATAATAGCAAGCTTTATTTATGACAAATTGCCTCACGAAAATAAGCGTTCTGTTCCTTCTATAAATAAGCTCTTTCCTCAATTTGCCTGAAAAAAAATTTTCAAAAATTTTCAAAAAATTTTCGTTTTCGGTCAAGCACCACGCATCTGTGCGCCATATATAGCTATCAAATTTTTTTTTACGGAGTTGCTTATGAAAACTAAATTTTACTTTTTTGCTTATGTGCTTTTGATGTTGGTTTTCTCGTCTTGCGGCGGGGAAAAAACTTCACAGCCTAAGCCGGGTGAGCCGGGGAACCGGGCACAATCAATTACTGCTTCCGGTCCGCAGGAAGAGGCCGATCCGGCTATGCTTCTGCGGTCGCTGGATGAGATGGCAGAGCTGGAAAGAGCCGGTTCCTGGATTAGGGGAATGGCTTTGACAGAGTCCGGAATTAGGGAGAGGGCTAAAGATTATGCGGGAGCCGTGACTGCTGCCTACAAGGAGCTGTCATGGGCTTATGGTCTTGGGTTAATTCAAAAAGAAGAAATTGAGCAGGGGCTTTTAAATATCCTTGCTGCAAAAAACGAAGATGAAATTACTGCCGCAACGAATGCAGTCCTTATGTTTATGAAAGGACGCTGGGATGAAGCCGCAGAAGGTTTGTCGCTGTTCTTTAATGAGTTCGATGAGCCTGATGGTTTTGGACGCTGGATGCTTCTTGTCTGCGAGCTGGAAAAAAATAAAGCTGAACCGGCGGCGGCTGCAGCAGCAGACAGGCGCGCCGGCGCGGCTTACAGATCTATCCGTGCGCGTTATGCGCAATTTCCGGAGTATTGGTACCGCGGAGCAAGGGCTTTTTCCGGGGTTATTGCGGCTGAGTTTGCGGAAAATTGCATCAACTTATCTGTGCAGGGTCCGTTTGCACAAGAATGCCGGAAAATACTTGCATCCTATGCGGGTTTAAAAATTGATGACGGCGTATCCATTAAAACCAAAAGGGAAATAGAAGCGATTATTTCCCAATCGGTTAATTCGGGTAATCCGGGAGCTCTTGCTCCTTTGCTGCCGCTGATCGGGCTTCCCGATAATCCCTACACGGTTTATGCGATTGGCGCGCTTAGGGCATTAACCGGCGTTCCGGGATTCAGGGAATATTTTAACAGGCAGGCTGCGTCTTCCTCCGGCCGTTTGGCGGAACGGCTTTCCTACATTTGCAGGGGTTAACATGAAAAAAATTATATTGCGCATAACAAATGTATTTTTATTTATGGCTGCTTTGGTTTCGTGCCAGGATAAGCCGAGTACGGAAACGATTCGCCTTTATGTCCGCGCCGGTGATGCATATTCCATGGGAAGGTTTGCAGAGGTTACGGAAATTTTACACGGGCAGAATAATTTTCCGCCTGCACTGGTGTTAAGAGCCAAGGCGGAATATTTTGCAGGAAATATTGATAAGGCGGAAATGTCTTGCCGCAGAGCAGTCAGGCTGAGACCGTCGTTTCTGGAAGCAAATCATTATCTTGCAAGGATTTTGCGCGAAAAAGGAGACCTTGCAGGCGCTGTGGAAACAATTGAATCAATGTTAGCCGACAATCCTCAGGATATACGCACTTTGCGGCTTGCGGCGGAACTTGCCATGGAGATAGGAAAATTGGATGAAGCGGCAGTTTTGCTGGACAGGGCAGCGGAGTATTCCGCAGAAAGCGCGATGGTTTTGCTGGACAGAGCAAGGCTGCGATGGATTACAGGAAGAGGTTATGACGCGCTTGATGATTTAACGCGCGCCAAAGCAATGCTTCCTTGGGATACGCCGCTTATGAGATCAATTTCCAGTTTGGAAAATATTATAAAGGAGGTTCATTTAAAATGATTGCCGGATTAATAATCAGCCTGTTTCTTTTTTCCGCGAATTTTATACACGGAGAAACTCTCACCTTTGCGCAGGCAGCAGAGCTCGCTATTGCCGCTTCTGTAGACCTAAGTCATTCGCGTTCAACGCAGACTATTGCGGAGGGAGCATGGCGCTGGGGGATACGGGAATATTTTCCTAAAATAGGAATTAATATTTCAGAAAACGACAGATTGCAGCAGATAGGAGCGGATTCATTTGTTAAAAATTACGGGATTACTCTGGATCAATTAATTTTTGACGGCGGAAGAACATCAATGTCCAGAAGGCTTGAAAGGATGGAGCTGGAGCTTACTTCGGCAAGGCTGGATAGAATGGCTTCTGATATTGCGGAAGCGGCAATTGCTGCATACCGCAATGTGCTTTCGTCCAGGGCAATACTGGATATTAAAAAAACAGCTTTATCTGTTCTTGAAGAACAGCGAATGGTTTTAAACGAAGAAGTTCAATTAGGGCTTGCTCTTGAGATCGATCTTGCAAATGCAGATATCAATCTTGCCGATGCAAAGCTTGATGTTTATTCTTTGCAGCTTGATTTGGAGGAAATGGAAAGACAGTTTGCAGAGCTTTTGGGATTGGATTATCTTCCCGTGTTGGCAGAAAAAGTTGATATTCATCGTTCATCATTATTTCCTTTGGCAGCAACTGTGGCAGATATTGCAAGAGAAAAAAATCCCGATCTTGTCGAAGCGCGTTATTCGATTACCAAAAGAAAAGCCGAGTTAAAATATATTTCCAATTCCTGGATTCCTACATTGCGTCTGACAGGCAGTTTTGGTCTTACGGGGCAGAATTATCCGCTAACGCGGTACAACTGGTCTGTTGGGATAACCGTAGATATTTCGAGCCCGTGGTTTCAGAACAGATTCGGCGCTCAGGCCGGATGGGAACCTCCGCATGACAGAACGGCTATGCTTCAAAACAGTTTTACGCCCTTGCCGGATCCTGCTTCAAGGTACGGAGTAACGCAGGCAAGGCTTGCTCTTTCGTTTGAACAGGAGAAATATGCCGCAGTTCTTGAAAGGATCGGCAGAGTTGCGCATAACGCTGTTGAAAAATGCAAGCTTGCCGAGCAAAAACGGATTTTGGCGCTTGAATCATCTGCGCTTGGCGCTGAACGCTGCCGTATTGAAGAACTAAGGCTGGAACTTGGACAAATTACCAGATTGAAATTGATGGAAGTTTTAATCGAACAAACTCAAAGAGATATTAATTTAATTCAGGCTGCAACTGCATTGTTGGAAGCTGAACGTGAGCTGGAGAGGTTTCTTGATTTAAAACCCGGAGAGCTTGCGAAGCTGGTTGATAGAACCACAAGGAGTAATTTATGAAAAAAATAATATTTTTTATTATTACGGTTTTGTTGTGTTTTTCCTGCGCCAAAAATCAGGGAAATACCGGCAATGAAAAAAGAAGAGTAAAAGGATTTGTTGTTTATGAACGGGAAATGCCGGATGAAGCCGCAGGTTTTGGAAGCTTGTCGTTTTTAAGCAAGGTGGATATAACATCTGCGCAGGAAGCCGTGATAGGCAGATTATTTTTCCGCGAAGGTGACTATGTCCGCCAGGGAAGTATAATTGCGAGGCTTGAAAATCCTCAAATTAATCTTGCAGTAGAAAGGGCAAAAAACAGCTATTCGCAGGTTTTGGCAGCCTGCAATTTGGCAGAATCAAGATTGCTGGAAGGAACATTCAATGCAGAAGCGCAGCTTCTTGCGCTGGAAAAAGCAGATGTTGAACTAGCGCTTGCCAAACGGAGATGGGAAGAAAATAACCGCAAGCATCAAAATCAGGAAACGCTTTTTATGGCAGGAGGGATTCACACAGAAGCAATACTTGTCAGCCGTTTCAGCATTGATACTGAATGGGAGCAAATTCAGCTGATGGAAAGAGAGCTGGAAATCAGGCGGATTGGCTGCCGGGATCAGGATCTTGCTAAGGCAGGATTTTCTGTTCCGTTAGACGAAACTGAAAGAAAAGAAGCGTTTGTTAAACTTTTAACTGCAACACTCAGGGCGGAACTGGAAGCTGCGAACGCAAGGCTTGAAGCTGCGGAAAAAGAACTTGAATCTGTAAATATTGCATTTGAAGAGCTCACTGTAAGAAGCCCTGCATCCGGCATTGTGGGAGCGCGTTATCTTGAAGAAGGTGAGCGTGTCCGTCCTCAGGATAAAATCTTAAGCCTTATTGATACTACTTCGTTATACGCAATTTTTCCGGTGCGCGAGAGAGATGCTTTGCGTATAGAAAAAGGAATGGAAGCTGCCGTTTTAATTGACGGAACAGGGGAAATTATAAAAGGAGCTGTCGATTTAATTTATCCGCAGGCAGACAGCCAGAGTATGAGTTTTCTGGTAAGGGTTCTGCTGACACGCGCGAACTCGCAGGATTTTAACAAGTTAAAACCGGGTATGTTTGCGCGTATCAATGTAACGCTCGGGAAGCCGATATCATCTTTATTTATTCCTGAAACTGCCGTTTTTAATCAGAAAAATAACGAAGGCAGTATTTTTGTTATTAACGGAAGTATTCTGGTTGAACGGAAAGTTACGCTTGGTATTTCTATCGGAGAAGATCGTGAAATAAAAACGGGATTAACTGCCGGTGAAATTGTTGTTCAGCGTCCGGATTCGGATTTAAGGGAGGGAATGAATGTCTCGCTTATGGAATAGTATTCTTCTGTTATGCGTCATTGCAGTTGTTTCATGCGGTTTTATTGATTTGCGTCCGATTGGAGTTGACATTGAACCTGATATAAACGATTCGGTTTTACCGGATGCATTTTCTCCTGTGATACTAAGGTTTGATACAGAAATGATTAAAAACGAAACAGAAGCAAATATGCAGATTAGTTCTGATTTGGGAGTGATGAGAGGAGATAAACACTGGAACGGCAGCTCGCTTTACTTTGTGCCTGTTGCAGGATGGACGGCAGGGATTCGCTACACCTTGAGTTTAACGGGAATGATACGTTCTGCTGACGGGAGGGAAATGCGGACAGAAAGATTTGTTTCGTTTTATGCAATAAACAAAAACAATCCTCCTCTTCTGGAATGGTTTAGCCCTTCTGACGGAATTTCTGTTGGTACAAATAATCTGGTTATGGAGTTTCATTTTTCGCGTTCAATGGACAGGCTTTCTGCTGAATCTGCGCTGACGCTTGAAGGAGCGGGAAGTAAAACTTTTGAATGGTCAGACGACGATAAAATTTTAAAAGCCGCTGCTGACAAACCTCTTTCTCCATGGCAATTGTACCGCTGGAATTTAAAAGAATCCGCAAAAAGCAAGGACGGAGTTCCGCTGCCAAAAAGTTATTCCGGATTTTTTACTACAGATCTGGATCAGGTTTTGCCGCAGGTTACAGATGTTTATCCGGTTTTATTTTCGTCCGGAAGCTGGTTTCCAACCGGCGCTGATATCGAAACAGGTTTAATGCAGGGGCAGGGGATAGCAGTTTCTTTCAATAAACCGATGGGTGAAAATGCGCTGCGTTCTTTGCGCTTTGAACCTGCATTATCGGGGAGAACAGAATTTCTTTCTGAAAATGCAATTGTCTATATTTTAGCAAGGGATCCTGATCCTCAAACTGCCTATACGCTGATTGTTTCAGGTGATACAAAAGATTCCGAAGGTTTAAAAACAGGTACTGATTATAGAATTACTTTTATCCCTGATATTCCCTTTCTGGAAGTTGAATCCATAACGGGTAGTTTTGCTTATGAAAAAAATTCTTTAGCAAATAATGTTATTCCTGTTTTAATCGATCATGCAATGGGGGAATTGTCTTTTTATATACATTTCTCTTTATTGTTTTCCGGCGAAGAAAAACAAATAACTCCCCAAAAAATAACGCTTGTTCCGTTTTTTCCAAGAACAATCGCGCCTGCCGCTTTGCAGTATGTTAACTGGATTTCTGATGATCGCCTGTTTATGCGCTGGGAAGGTTTATCGGCAGGGGAAATTCCTCATTATTACAAACTTGTAATTCCCGGCGGAAGAAGCGGAATTAATTCTGATACGGGAATTTTTATGAAGGAAGATCTCATCCTTTATCTGGAGGCAATTTTATGAAAATAATATTTTTATTTTTAATCAGTTTGTTATCATTTAACTCATGCGACTTGTTAAGATTTTCCAAATTTGAAATTACTTCATGGTCTCCCGGAGACGGCTATCATTCTGCACCGGAAAACATCACCGTCTCTCTTAATTTTTCGAATGATCCTAACAGGGCAAGCATAGAAAGAAATTTTTCCCTTACAGGAGACGGCAGCCGCGTAAGAGGAAACTTTTTGTGGGAGAATCATAAACTAACCTTTGTGCCGCTGGTACCGCTGGAAAAAAACACAGATTACACAATAACCCTCTCCGCAGATGCGCATAACACAGAAGGGCTTTCTATGGATGAAGCATTTTACGCAGATTTTACAACAAGACCCGCAAATATCCGTCCTGTTTTAACATCGTGCTACCCGCCGATGTATGCAGAGGTAAGCGATGCCAGAATGAAAATAATTCTCCAATTTTCCATACCGGTTCCGTTAAGAACTTTATATGACAATGTTTTTTTCAGTCCCTCAATGACAGGTATTTGGCATCAGGAAGATGATGATAAACGGGCAGTTTTTACGCCTGCGGAACCGTGGGCGCAAAAAAACCGCTACGAGATTCGCATTTCCTCCTCGCTGACAGATAACAACGGAATGAATATCGGCAATGAATTTTTAAGCATCTTTACAACAGAAACAGATCGTGAACCGCTTTGCCTCCTGTTCGCACGCCGTATTACCAAAAATAACAATTATATTCAATTGACGGATACGCCGGTTGAAAATCAGGATTGGGAAAAAGACGATCGCCTTATGCTTGTTTTTTCCAGACCTGTTGACAGTCTGCTTGTCAGAAATTACATAAGCGCGGAAGACGGTCCGAATCTTGTCATGGAAACATCTTCCGGCTTTAATTCGGAATTAATTTTCAGGTTTGACAGCCCGCCGGTTTATGAAAGCAGATTTACAATCAGGATAAAACCGGGTTTAAAAGACAATTTTGGAAACGAAAGTAAAGAAGAATATGTATTCAGAATTTTTGCCAACGGTATTTTTTCCAAACCGCCTGCGCTTGCCGGAATCAGAATGCCTGTAAAAGATGATTTGTTTCTTGCAGAATCGAATTCACTGTACAAAATTATTCCCATAACGGACGATTTTTTTCATCCGGGTACAGGCGTAAATACATGGATAGAATTATATTTTGACACAGCGCCGGGAGCGTCTGTAGATATTTTTTCCCTGATGGAACTTTTCCGCATAGAAACCAGCAATAATGTGATTTCTTTTTCTCCGCGTCATGTGAAAGTTTCTGATTTTACAATCAATGAACCTCACTGGGAAAATTTTCAAAGAATAGAAGTTTTGGGAAATCTTGTTAATACAACAAATTTTGGAATTATAAATATTCAAATAGGTGCCGGACTTAGGGATAGTTTTGGCAGCAAAAACGAAAAATCTCAAATTATATCCCTGATTAAGTGAGGTTGTTGTGAAAGGATTGATAAATATTTTTGTACGCCGTTACGTAACTGTAATTATGATTTTGGCAGCATTGATCATTGCGGCAGTATTTTCGCTTTTTAATCTGCCCATTAACAGGCTGCCGGAATTTTCAGTGCCAAGGGTAACTGTGGAGACGCAATATCATGGAATGGCGGCTAACGAAATAAGGAGTATGGTTACCATTCCGCTGGAAGACGGTCTTTCGCCGATAAAAGGGCTTGAAAGAATGCGCAGTGTTTCACGGGATAATCGTTCGTTTATCAGCCTGGATTTCCGCTGGGGTACGGATGCTATGGCTGCTTCTGTTCTTGTGCGGGAAGCCGTTGATGCTGTTTATCCCGGTCTTCCGGAAGGTGTTCGCAAGCCGTCCGTAACATCGGGTGATTCCGGCAATGAGGCACATGCTGTTATTGCAGTTAGATCGCATAACGGCAATGCCGAATTTGCGCGGAAACTTGCTGAATACGAAATGCTCGCGCGTCTGCGCAGAATTGACGGGGTAGGATCTGTCGTGCTTGTTGGCGGTGAAATTGCAGAGGAGAAATTGTCTCTTGATGTGCACCGTCTGGCTGCGCTTGGAATTGCCCCTTCTGAATTTGCCGGATTGCTTGCGCAAGAAACTGCTGATATTCCGGCGGGAAATGCGCGGGAAGGAAATACGGAGCTGGTTGTAATAAGTTCCGGCAGGCCTGATTCCGCCGCTTCTCTTTCAAAAATTATTCTTCCCGTAAACAACGGCGCCTTCATGGTAGAAGACGCAGGCAGGCTGACTTCATCTTTTGCCCGCCGGGAAAGCATATTTGTTTACAACGGAATGGAAGCTGCCGCACTGGAAATTTACCGCAGACCCGGCGCAGATCCGCTTGAGCTGTCGCGCGATATAAGAAAAACAATTGATGAGGCAGTTTCCCTCTTTTCGCGTGATGCGCAAATAGAAATTGTAATGGATACGACTCCCTCTCTTGTAAGCGGGCTGACAGGTTTATTAATATCGGCTGCTCTTGGAGCAATTGCTGTTGTATTTGTTCTCTTTATTTTTATCCGCCGTTTTAAATACAGCCTGCTTGCTTCATTATCGATTCCTTTTTCCATAGCAGCGGGTATCTGCATGTTATCGGTTACGGGAAAATCCCTTAACAGCATGAGCCTTGGCGGGCTGGCAATGGGCATAGGACTTGTGTCTGATATTTCCGTAATTGTTTTGGATTTGCTCAATCGCGCTTTTGGGAAAAGAAAAACTGTGCCGGAGCCGGAGGAAATAGGAGATAAAGCTTTTTCTATCGCAGGTTCCAGCATAACATCTACATTAACAACAGCGCTTGTTTTTATTCCCATTATTATGCTGCCGGGAGCTTTGGGAAGCCTTTTCGGCGATTTGGCGCTTGCACTTGTAACAGCGGTTGCAGCAGGATGGTTTTACGCGCAATTCTGCCTGCCGTCAATGTACCGGCTCTTTTTTGATTCTTCATTTAAAAAAAATAAAACAGTGTTCGCAGACGGCAGCTTTGTAAAAAAGTATTCTCATGTTCTGTTGATGCTGCTGCGCCGTCCGGGGAAACTTCTTTCCGCTGCTGCTTTGTTAAGTGTTATTGGCTTTTTCACTTTGGTATTGCAGCCGGTTGTTTTTCTGAATCCGGATGAAGCGGAGGAAGTATGGGTTTCGGTAATTTCCCCCCCCGGAACTCAGCTTGAAAGCGTCATGTTGTTATCATATAAATACTCCAAACTTATTTCAGAGCTGCCTTCTGTGAAAACTGTTTATGGAAGAGCCGGTGCGGAAGAAGAAGATGCCGGACGCAGGGCGGATATTGATTACAGAAGAGAAGAATTTATCCTGCGCTGCGTGCTGGAAAAACGCGTAAAACCAGAAGCAGCGCTGGCAGAAATTTATGATGTAATGCGGCAGCAGAATTTGCAGGATCCATTTACTGTGTATTTTCCAAAAGACAGAACCGAAGTTCTGCTGGGATTATCCGCGGCGAATACATTTGTTATAAAGGGCAAAGACAGGAAGGAGCTTGCAGAAAGAACCGAAGTTGCAGAAGACTTTTTAAAATCTGTTTCTGTTAATTTCAGGCCGCGCGGACTTAGGCCGGAGTTACGGCTATATCCGAACAGGGAGGCAGCCGCATATCTTTCGGTATCGGCGGCACAGATAGCGGAAACATTGTATATCCTTAACGAAGGCGTTGTTGTCACAAGGCTGGAAATTGAAGGAAGACCGCTTGATGTGCGCATAACGGGAGGCATCGGCTCTGATAACATTGAACAAATACCGGTAAAAACAGCGCAGGGGAGAACCGTGTTTCTCGGCTCTTTGGGCAGAATAGAACGAATGGAAGCGGAATCGGCTCTTGCCCGCCTTGATCGATCCGATGTTATCTATGCAGATATTAAAGCGGAAAAAAACAACCGCAAAATAATTAAAGAGGCAGTTTCTCAATTTTCCTGGTTTTCCGGAGCAGATGAATCTGTTTTTAGCCGTTACCGTAATACGCTTGTTCTTTATCTTTTGCTTGTATTGATTCTGCTCTACATGACAATGGGCGCTCAGTTTGAATCATTTCTGCTTCCGTTGATTCTCATGATGAGTATTCCCTTTTCTCTCGCAGGCGCAGGTCCCGCGCTTTTAATTGCCGGATCTAAAATTGATTCAGGCGCTGTGCTTGGATTAACCGCTCTTTTTGGACTTGTTGTGAACAACAGCTTAATTCTTTATGAAATAAGCGAGCAGAAAATACGCGCAGGTTTCTCTCCGGCAGCCGCTGTTTACCGCGGAGCATGCGAACGCCTGCAGGCAATTTTAATTACAATGGCAACGACAATTTTTGCTCTTCTGCCGCTGATACTCAGCCCTATGGGCAATTCGCAAAAATCAATGGCTGCGGCAATGCTTGGAGGGCTTACCGTATCAACCTTGCTCAGTTTATTTGCTATTCCGCCGATTCTTGTCCGGTATTTTAAATGGAAATCCGGGAGGGCAATGTGAAATCTTTGCACGTTTCTTTCCTTGAACGAAAAAAAGCAAGTCTTTGCATACTGGCAGGACTCTGCGCTATATCGTTATTCGTCATTATTAATTCAGATGAAAAAATAAAACAAAACACAGGAGGCGCCTATGTAGTGAAAATCAAACATTACGGCATTGATGCTGCGGAAATGGAAAGAAGCATTACCATTCCATTGGAAGATATATTTTCATCCATTCCGGGCATCATGTCTGTGCAAAGTTCCAGCGAAAACAGTTTATCAACTGTTTTTATACGTTTTAAACACGGGAGCCGCGGCCGCTATGAAGCAGTTCGCGATGCAGCGCAGAGAGTGTATGAATCGCTCCCTTCATCGGTACAGAGACCGGAAATTTTCGGATTTAATAATTCGATGGTTCCTGTCTGGTCTGCCGCTGTTGTTTCAGAAGAAAAAAATATTTTTACAGCGCTGGAAAAAACGGTTAAGCCGCGCCTTGAAAGCCTGGAGGGAGCGGGAGAAGTTCTGGTTTCCGGAGCCGGTTTAAAAGAAATATGTATAACGCTTAATCAGGAAAAACTAAGCCTTATTGGTTTGGAAGCGTCATTTGTTGCTTCTGTTCTTGCAATGAACGATTCAATTTTTACAGGCGGATCGGTTGTACAGCAAAACAGGGAGATAATTATTACCGCAGACGGCAGATATGACAGCTTAACTTCGCTTTACGGCGCGTTAATTCCTTTAGGCGATGGAAAATTTATTGAGCTTTCGCAGATTGCGCAGATTACGGAAATGGAACGGGAGCCGGATGTTTTTTCACGGTTAAACGGAAAAAAGACGGCAAGCATTGCAATTATGGGACGGCATGGAGCGGATTTACGCAAATTATCTTCCGGGATTAAAAGGGAACTATCTGCTCTTGTGCTGCCCTGGGGCGCCCCTCTGGAATATGTTGTGTTGTCCGATATTGGCGCAGAGGAAGCAGCTGCTTTTAAATCGGTTTTTAATGCTGCATTGTTAGGTGCAATCATGGTAGCCGTAATCGGCTTTTTGCTGAATAAAAATAATAGCGGGAGCTTTTCCGGCTTTTTCTGCGCGCTTGCCATCCCGTTAATTTGTTTGATATCCGCGGCTGTTCTGTCTGCTGCAGGATTTTCAATGGACAGGCTTTTGCTTGCAGGAATCGCTGCCGGGATTGGCACTGCTGTTGACGCTGTTATTCTCTGTTCGGAAAGACTGCGTAAATCCGGAAATTATTCCGAAGCATCGGCAGCTTTGCTGTCGCTGCTGGGACCTTTGCTGGCTGGAGCCGCAACAACTGTTGCCGCGCTTATTCCGCTCACCGCAATTGATGATAATGCAAAAACAATCGCAAGCGCTATCGCGGTTGTAACAATTACGGCATTTATAATGAGCTTTACGCTTCTGCCGCCTCTTCTGCTTTGGAGAGGAAAACAAAAACGAGAGCCGCAAACACCGGGAAGAATGCAGCTTAAGCTGTCGCGTCTTATGAACAGGTTTCTTGCGGCAACGGTGAAGTTCTGTTTTAAATACCCGGCTTTGGTTTTAGCGGCAAGTTTTGTAATTACCGTATCGGCAATTATTTTAATGTTTGCAAGGGGAGCGGATACTTCCGGCTTTGGTTCGGAAGATTCTGTTTATGCGCAAATTGAATTTGACGGAGGATTGCTTGCGCAGGAAACAGATCGCCTTGCTGCAATTTATGTACAGCAGCTTTTAAAAAATGAAGAAATTATAAATGCAGAAACCGGCGCGCGGACAGGTTCATGCTCCCTGTTAATTTCGTTTGATCCCAAAAAAACCAAAGCTCATCTTGTGAGAGATTTGGCAAAACAGATACATATTCCCGGAGGATTTATTTTCTTTCATGAAAGTTCGATAAAGGATCGCTATTGGGAAATTTTTATTTACGGAGATGAAGATAAAAAACTAAGGGAACTTGCAGAAGAGCTGGCGCATATTTGCAGAGAGCATCCAATGGTCAGGGATAGGGTGCTGAATTTTAAACAGGGCAGCAAAAAGCTGATTTTACTGCCGGACAGGGAAAAATTTGCAGAAACCAAAATAAGTTTTTCTGACGCGGCTGTCAGCGCCAGACTTGGAGTGTATGGTCCTGTTGCCTACAAGAGAATTGATTCTAATGGAGAGACAGATGTAAGAATTAGAAAGGGCGGTTATTCTGATGTGTTTCAAACAAGGGAGAGCACACTGAATTTGCTGGTTTCTTCATTGCAGCTTGGCTCTCTAATGGAAACAAAAGACGAAAGAGAACCTTCCAGCATAAGGAGGGATAATCGCCGCAGATATGCTTCCATAACGATTACTACAAAACCGATGGATCCGCGCCGTGTTAAACAGGAAATGGCTTTTCTGTTTAAAAAATTAAATTTGCCGCCGGGTTATTCAATCGAATTTGATCCGGAAGCAATAAAAAAAAGTGAAGGCTTATCAGCAACCGTACTTTCACTTATTATGGCAATTGTTTTTTGTTATATGATAATTGCCTCTATAAACGAATCGTTTAAAATACCGCTATTGATTCTTTCTGCCATACCGGCATCTTTGGCAATTCCGGCAATTTGCCTTGGTTTGTCCGGCAGCATGTACAACCTTGCTATAGCCTGCGCTTTTATCGCAGTAAGCGGCATGACAGTTAACGCAGCAGTTCTTTGTACAGACAGTATCCGCACAAATATACTGGCTAAAAAAGAAAAAACATTTTTATGTATTTATTCGGCTCTCCGCAGAAAAATGCCCGCTCTGCTTGCTACAAGCGCAACTTCTGTTGCCGGAGCCATTCCCTTTCTGTTCCTGACAGAAGGAGCAAACATGCTTATAAGAACCTTAGCGCTGGTTGGCGCCCTTGGGGTAGCTGCTTCCTGTCTCTGTTCAATAACAATTATACCATCTTTGCTATTTTTAACTAAATTCAAACTCATCCTGCCTGTGCAGGATAAAAAACAAAACTTTGGAGTTAAACATGATTAAAAAATATTTTAATAAAACGATATCTGTCTTTTTGACATTTATTTTTATCTTTGGTTTGTTTCCGACTTTGGCATTTTCGCAGCAGAATCCTGCGGAAGTGCGCGGCTTTAACAGATCCGTTTTTGAAAGCCATTTTAGCAGGGCGGACAGGGAAATCAATCCCGAACGCTGGCTGGCTGAAGCAAAAACCGGCATGACGCAGGCTATCGTCGCCTGGGAAATGATTGCCGTCAATTTATACGATAACCCGCTGCTTTTGGAAGATGCAAAAAATCAGCTGGAAAATTGGAGTAACGAAGAACTGGAAAAACGCTTTTCAGAGTGGCTAAAAAGAAGATTTTTCGGCGATGCGGCAGAAAAATCATTTGCCTATTTTTCGCAAACGCTGGGAGAAATGCAAAAAAGCTATTTATGGCATTTGGATGATGAAGGAAATGTTCTCTTTGATGAAGCAACCGGCGATCCAATGATTATTCGTCCAAACGATTTAAGCAGGGAATTTTCGCTGGATTTATTAAACTGGCGCCATGAAGCAGCCAATAATATTACCGCTGCAAGCTCTTCACTGGAAAACAATTTAATAAGGCTTTATCCCGAACTTTTGGCATATATTCCTTTTGAATTTCGGGAAACATATAACGATCTTATTTATGATACTTCGTTACAAATGAGCAAGATTATTAAATTTGAATTTGAAAACATTGCTGCGCGGGAAGAAAGAATATTTACCAGCCGCAGAACAATGGATATTTGGAGCCTGCGCAAAAAAAGTGATGATGAAGCAGCGCGGCTGTTCACAGAAAGATTAATTGCGGAAGCGGAAGATTCATGCAGACAAGGAATTAATGAGTTAAATGCAAGAATTGAACAGGCGGAAGCAGGTGCCGGCGATCTTGCATTGCTGGGCGAAGAATGGCTGCGTTTATACAAAGAGCAGTTTGACAGAGGCTTAAAAGCATGGGAAGAAGCCGAAGAAAGATTCTTTATAAGGCGTATGGAATGGGAGCAGGATTCATTCAGTTTATTTTCCGAAGGCGAGAAAGTTTGGCGATCTGCTTTTAGTCAGTTTGAAGAACAGCGTCGTAACTGGGAATTAAGCGTAAAAGAATTGTTAAATACCGGAGAAGCGCTGTTTGAAAAGATTTCAGAAGATTTTAAAAAAAGTATAGCCGATGCAAAAAAAGAGTTTGAGCTTAATGCGGCAATGCGGACAGGAGAAGGTACAGCAAGGGCAAAAGCAATTATCGATATGTATCTTGTAAGCGCATCTACTGCAATTTATGCAAAAGATAATATCGAATTTTGGCAAAAACAATACGGCGGCATATTAAAAGATCCGTCAGATGAAGATTTTATTAATTGGACACTGAAGGAAATAGAAAATCTCTGGATACAGGCAGAATATAATATTTTAAACTGCGAATATTATAATTCTGAATTAGATAATATAAACTTGATGAGACAAGCATTGGATATGGATCCAACCCCGAATTATTATTTTAATCCAAGAGATTTATTTATGTATATGAATTTTGGGCGAATCATATTTGAGGAAGATTATAAAGATGCTGTAAGAGAATTTAACATTAATTATTCATATTTGACGGAAATACAGGATATTCTTGCCGGAAAAATAAAATTGTCTGATCAGATAACTTTTGCAAAAACTCTCAATAACGGGCATTTTGCAAGATTAAAATTTGACGCGCTTATTGAAATGCAGAAATCTCATGTTATGTATCTTTCATATATGGGCAAAGCCCTGGAAGCGCGGGACAGATTAATTGATAATTTTGCAGAACTTTTGGGAACCGGCGTTTTAAAGGATATTCTTTCCCCGGGTGCATCCAGCGAAGATTTTTGTCTTGATGAATATCAGATTGCGCTTGTAAGGGCAAAAGCTCTTGTCCAGTACTGGGAAAGAAAAACCGCCATTGCAGAGGCTGTAACGCTCTATGCAGAAGAACTTACTGCGGGAAGAATGACAGAAGCAGAAGGATTACGCGCCTGGGAAGATGCAAAAGATGCCTATAATAAATCCCTGGCTGCTTATGAAATTGAGTTGAATAAACTAAATTCCGCAGGAGTAAATATTCAGCTCCAGCAGAAAAAACTGGAAGGTTTGGCAAATCAATTGCTGTTAGAAGAAGAAGAGTTAAATAAATTACATTCCGAATATTCAATGCTTGTTTCTGTCTTTGCAATTGATCGTGAAAATTATTATCTGATAGATTTTGTGTCTAAGTATAATTTTATATCAGATGAATATAAATTATTTTTAAGAACGGGAAATAATTCCATTTATAAATCTGTTATTGAAAACGGAATTAATTGGGAAGTTCTGGATAACAGGAATTTTGCAGAAAATATGCTGAATTTTCTGATAAACGGAGATAATAATGAACTTCTGCCTTTATCTGCTCTGGAAGATGATGTTGAAATACGGATCAGGAATGCCGCAATAGATTTATTTGCAGATACTCTGACAGGTGAACTGCGTTCACTGGATTCATTGTATAGCGGAGCAGATTGGTATGCCAAAGCAAAAAATATTGTTCTTACCGGTGAACAAAAAGAAGCCCTTTACGGAGACAAATTAAAAGAGCGGCTTCTGGAAGATTATAAAAACAGCGTTAATCTTCTGCTGGAAAGACGTCTGGATTTTGAATTGGAGGCTTTAGCAAATTTATTAAATGAGGACCCGGATTCAGATGCTTATAATGATTTTTTTGATAACGAAGAAACTGCGGAATATATTTATGAAATACTTTCTGATTTAAAAAACAGAATAAATCTGGGGCTTTCGCATTATGTTCAGGATAATGATGAAAATTTGGTGTTAGAATATTTTTTAATGGGTTTTTCTTTTTTTGAAGGAGGAGAACAATCTCTAGCTGTATATTATGATGATTTTTATTATTGTTTAAATCTGCTGGAGCTGTATATGGAATACGGAAAATATAGTTTATTTGTACAGGAAGAGGCATGGCAAAGTACCCGTAATTCCCTGACAGATTTGTTTACAGGTTATAACATTGATACATCAATGTTACTTTTGCCGGATGTTCAGGTGCTTTGCAGCAGAATATTTAATTTATCCGGAGATTTTTTTCTGAATACCGTGAAGTTTCTTCAGGATTTTGATAATTGTTTTACGATAACTCCCCAATGGCTGAAATTGGAAATTACCAACTGGAAAAACGCTTTTATTGAGTATATAACAGTTTATGCAATAAAAAATAATTATACACCGGGAAAAAATTCAGCAATATTAATACTGGATTATAATAAATTAGAAAAAAGCTTTGAATCGTTTTATAAAAAAGTAGATTCATTGGAATTTATTGATGACATTGAATCAGAGAGATTAAACGATGAATTTGCAGGATTGTTAAATAATTTTTTTACGCTTGATTTATTGGGCAAAATTACAGAAATTTATGAAAATATAAAAAGATTTTCTTCTTCTACTACGGGAAAACATTGGCGGCAATATTTATCAGATGAATATTTAGACAATATAGATTCTAAACTTTCCATGGTTTCATCCTGGATAGACGGCACTCTGGAAGATTTATTGTTTAACGCTGTTTATTACACAAATAGAATGAATGATTCAATCATTATGTATTCACAGAAAAACTTGTCGGAAATTAATGGGATTGCAGATTATTATTACAACAATTATTTAGATGGAATCTCCATGACCACTTTTCGCTTTAATTCGCTGGAATCGAGGCAAAATGAAATAATCAGCGCTGCCAAAGCCTATGAATACTCAAGATTATCAGCTGATGAAGTTGAAAATGAGATGGCAGTTAAGGAAGCGGCGATAAAAGCGCAGGAAAAAAAATATAATATAAAAAAAGACGAGTATTTAACAGAAGTAAATATATTTATGAATATTGGAAAATTATATGATGCGCAGTATAAAATATTAAAAGAAGCTCATGACCATACAGATCAAAAACGTTTTGAATACGAAAAACAGGATGCTATAAAAAAATGGGCAAGTACTGCCTATCTTAATACAGACAATATAAACCTGGAAAGCAATAGAGCAAAATTACTAAGGGCACAAACAGTATTAAATGTGCTTTCTGATCTTTACAGGGACGAAGAAAAACGTACTTATGATAATCCGGAATATGATGCTTTGCATTCCGCATACAAACAAAGTTTCGGCATAAAAATAAAAGTGCTTAATGCAGTAGAATTGCTGTCATCATCAACAATACAGGAATATACCAACAATCAAAAAGCATATATTGAATATAAAAACTCTCTAAATAGGCTTGGGTATTTTAATTTTGATTATTCAAATTATGATTTGCCGCTGCTGGAAGAAGACTGGAAGCTGGAAAATATAGTTACCGTAAAAGACGGACGGCTTGCTTTTTCTATGAAGGAGCAGCAGCTCCATAATTCCATGATTTTAGAAGGAGTTACTGAAACAGAGGCAATAGTTGATTTTTTTACAGCTAATGCAGTTTTTTCGCAAGAAGAACAAAAGACCGAACGGTTTGAAATTACCAAATATGAAGAGGCTCTAAGAGGATTGGCTCACAGAATGGAAGGTTATTTTTCTGATCCAAATAAATTTAAACAATGGAGCCTGGCAAGAGATTATTTGCTTAATTCTTTAATTAAATCAAATGAAGATGTGGAATTTTTAAAGAACCATTTTTCCGGAATAGGAGAATTGAAAGATGAAGGCGCTTTGGGCAGCTTATTGGTAAAAACCAAAGTAATTGGAAAACATGATAATCTTTACTCTGTTTTTATGCCCAAGCTGCATTATGAAATGAATGAAATAATGTATCTTAATGCCTGGAATGAATTATCTGCAGAAGAAAAAGCAGATTTGGAATTTTATATTATTCTGACACTGCGTTACGGGAATGATTATTTTGCCGGTTTTTCCAAAATATATACTCTCGAACTTTACAAACATGCAGAACATTTTGTTTATGATTTTTATAAGCATGCAGAGGATGCATTGGGAAAATGGTATAATTTTATGGGATTTCTGGATCTTAGAGATATGAGGGATACCAATAAACTGGCATTAAATCATATTCAAACAGCCGTAAATATAACAAATGGACAGGTAGAAAGATGGCAGCTGGAATTAAATCAAATTTTATCATCGGTTAAAACAAATGCATTGGCTTATAAAACATCATGCGAAAATCTTAATGCTTTGGAAGGTGAACAGGAAGCCGGAAAATACATTGTATGGAATGATATTGGAGAAGCGTTAATCAATACCGGTAAAATGAAAAGCAGTGATATTGCAGATCTAAAAAATTACTGGGAATTAATGCAAAGTAACGCAAACTGGACATTTAAAAATGTACCTGAAGCGTTATCTGCCATGCTGTTTTGGGCATCTACAGAAGAAAATAACAGCAGAATTGCCCTGGAAAATTGCTGGGATATTGGTGCAGAAAAACAACAGGAAAACGAATATGGTTTTATTGCTGCAGTAGATGACTTTATTGACGGAAAAATCAATATAGAAAGTTTAAAAAAAACCGCAGAAAATGCTTATGGAAAAAATACTTCTTCGTGGAAGAATCATCTGTACAATTTGCAATCTGTTATGTTAAGCGATTTATCGATATACATGGAAAATAATTTTAATTTTTATTCTGAATTCAGTGCGCTGGGAAATGAACTGGCATTATTAACAGAAAGAACTCTTGAAAGCAGATTCGATGCGGAATTGTCAGCGAGAGAATCTGAATGGAATCAAATGTTAAAAGATATCAATGACAAAGCTATTGAATGGCGGGCATCCGCGGATCTAATTATGGAAAACGGAAGGGCAGACTGGACAGCAGGTCGTCTCAGGCTGGAAGATGCGCGCGAACAGTGGAGAAATAATTTTATAAATGAATATAATCGGGTATACAACGAATGGGATGTAGCATATTTGGCAGGGCTGGAAGATAAGGAAAAATGGCTGGATCAGGCGGCGAATGCGGCAAATCAGGCATCGGCAGAATCTTTTTTGCTGCTTGTCGGCACAGAAGGCGAACGATTATCCCGTTTTGTTGACACAAGGGAACCTTTCGGCATTCGTGATGCAGTTCCGGAAACACAAACATTAATGGCAGAACTCTTGCAGGCTTCCGGTATCGTAAATATGTATGATGCTTTTGCTTCAATAAACAATACAGCAGGTTCTCCTCTTGCAAGGCGCGGCATGGGCGGCATTTCAATTTGGGATGCGTCTCTTGTTAAAACAACCGCAGCAGATCTTGCGAGAAAAGCCAATGCGGAAATTGCAGACAGCGAAGCGAGAAAACTGGCTTTTAACGCAAGATTAACAGCAGAGGAGGCAATTAAAAGTTTGGAAGCTACTGTTGCTGCTGCCAACAAAAATTTCAGGGACAGCATGGATAATCATTTTGTTTTTAACGGTCTTTGGAACAAGAGCGGAAACAATTATGTAAGACAAATAATTAAAGGCTCCACTTTGTTTCAGCCTGTTATAACAACAACCGCAACAATTGCAGGTTATGCTGACTACAAAATAGAACCAATTACACTAAGTACAAATTTAGACGAAAACTATCTTGCCGGTTTGGATTCAATTGCAATCAGAGGTTTGCTGGAAAATGTTTACAGCGAAGTAGACGGCATAGTGGGAGAAATATTCGGGATAGGAGAGGAATCGATAAAAATACCCAGGTATCAAATAGATTACTCTATAGCAACGGAAATGATACTTGGATTTACTCCAAATCCTCTTGATCTTCCAGAAGATGGATTTGTAAACAGATTAATTGCTTCTTTATACGAAAATAATGAAGGAAAAGAAGATAGGGTACAATCACCGGGAAAATTCGGCGCTCATATTGGATACGAGCCTGACATGAGAGATTCAAAAGATTTTAATAAAAAAAGAAATTCTATGTTTCACGATGAAGGCGGCGGAGAACTTGGCCGTCTCATGTCAGATTTTATTTACTGGAAAGTAAGAGATTCCATAGGAAACGGAGAACTTGCTACCGCTCCCTGGGAAAAGCGAATGTGGGATGATGAAGGAAGCTGGTTTGACGCGCCTTCGCTCCGTACAGTAGGAACCATTGCCTGTGCAATAGCTGCAGGCGCTGTCTCAGGAGGAGCCGGCTTTGTAGGAATAACAGGAATAATGGCAACTGTTGCCATTAGTTCCGCCAGCGAAATATTTTTTAGTACCCTTGATCTTGCGTATGGATACAAAAGTTTAGACGAAGTAGCGGTTGGTCTGGCTAAAACCATCGCAATAAATACTGTAACCAGTTTAGCATCAGGATTATTTAACGGACTGACGTTAGCCGATGGTACCAAATTTGTGGGGCTTACAAGTATGGCGACGAGCAATATGGGCACATTTGGAACAGTATTAACAAAAACAGTAATGACAGGAGCACAAGTTTTCACAACGGGCATAGCAACAAGCCTCATGAACGGAATTACCTACAGCAGCGAAGACGGCTTTGGGTTTTCCAGCGATATTTTCAAGGGCGGCATGGATGGTACTCTTACCAATATGCTGACCTCCATGACCAGCACATTCGTCACTTCAGGTTTAACAGCAATCAACGGACTGAATACAAGCGGTTTTAATTCGTTAAACATAGGAGACCTTGGAAAACTTAATGACTTATTAGGAGCTTTAGCAGGACAGGGAGTAAACTATGCTCTTGGAAATGACTTTACGTTAAATGTCTTAAATGTTGGTATATTCGGCGGAAAAGCACAGGGCGGCATTCTCGAACTGCGTCTTGGCCGCAACGGAGTATCAATGGGCGTCGGCTCCGGCGGCGCAAACGTCAGCATTGACAACCTGGCTTCTGCATTCAGGGGCGCCCAGGTTTGGAATGTAAACAACCGCATAGCAAGATACATTAAAAAAGAAGGCGGCGAAGGCGGCAATGGTTTTGATTCAGCTTCCACATTGCGCGCCCAATACGGCTACGGTGATGATGTACAACGTGATCAATTGTGGGGTATACTAAAAGGAGACGTATTAATTAATACAGATGCAGAAGGGGATTATGTTGCCAAAACTACAGTTGAAGACGGTAAAAAAGTGATTAATCTTGCAGGTTATGAGAGAGGTATGAGTGTTCAGGATCAATTGCTTCTCGCAGTTATTTTTGGGCATGAAGCATACAGGGACGGAATAACGACAAGCGATAATTATATAGAAACACGAATGGCAGTGATGGCGCATACAGAAATGGCGTTGAGGATGATCTTTAGCGGAGAAAACGTGACGTTTAATGACAATTTAATGAGTGATATTAGTCAATATATGACTGCATTTGCAGCAAATGATTTTAGTTTATTCAATGCTTATGTTGACGGCAATTATGATTCCAGCGCTGATTATTGGAAGCTGCTGAAAGATGGAAGTCTCTTATATGATGGAAAAGCAGACCTATATGATGAAGACGGAAGATTACTAAGCGTGGCAAATAGTCAATCATTAAGTATTTCTTTGGCGCAGTGGATGGGAGTAACTCAAAATGAAGCTTTAGCTGTCATGAGAAATAGCTATGGTATGAGATGGAATGGAGAAAGATGGTCAGCACCTACAAATGATAATTTTGCTGCTACGGCATCTGTTGGTATTCAAGCTGCATATATGCTGCAATGGAAATATATTGATCAAGTGCATACGAAATACAACGGCAGTATGGTAGATGCAATAGATGCATTGGGCAATGATTTATTTTCCATGTTTGGATACACAATGAATCCCCAATTGATTCCGGATATATATCATGAAATGGATAAGCAGTACGAAGGTTATAAAGCATTCGCAAAAGCCTATGATGATTACATGAACATGGCATTTAACAGCACTTTAAATACTCTATACACAACGCAAGAAGCTCAAAATGCTTACGCAGAAGTGATAAGGGCGTTACAGGCAAAAAATTATACAGATAGCAATCCTCTTTATACGCATTATGGTCCAGGCGGATTGTTGTTTAATGTTGGTGCTGGTAATGCCAGCATTAGCACTCGCTCTGCCTATAGTGATGGTGTTGCTCACATTTTTGGAGGAAATGGTTTGTCTATTGACATTGCAAGAGATAAAGGGATAGAAAGTTATAATTCAGTTTTAGGAAGACCTGTATTCACAACTCAATACGAACAAGTCCTTGCAGCTGGCTGGGGAGGAGGTTATGGGGTGAGAGTAAGGACCCAAACACAATTTTCGACAAATATTTATGCACATATGCTTGATGATTCTAGAAACCCCAATAGCTTCACAGGGCAACTGCAGAATGTAATGAATCATTCTAATCAGGCAAATATATTTACTTTTACATTGCCCCCAGGAACAGCTATTGGACGTGTTGGAAATACCGGAAATTCTACAGGACCTCACTTACATTTTGAAATGCGGGTATTATATTAAGGAGAAAAAGATGAAAAAAATGATGCTGTTGTTTTTAATTTATATGTTTTTTTGCATAGGATGCAACAAACAAAAAAATACACAAGTAATTGCACCAGAACCAGAGCAAATACAGAATTCACTCTTAGATGTTACCGTTGAACAAAATGAGCCTAAAGAGCTAGCGCAGGTAATGGAAGAAATAATGATAGAAAGACGGAAACAAATTGAGGGTATGAATATATTAGAAATGGTTGATTTTTTTATTGATAGAGAATATCTGATTAATGTCGGAATTAATGATGAAAATAATCATGCGCATATTCTTGGCTATTTTAGTTTTAGTTCAAGAGAATCAATACAATGGTTTTCTGACACTTCTGGTCCTAGGTATTTTCCATATTTATTTATTATTGATGAGGATAATCTGAGAATCGAGATATTCACTTATTTTGGTTCTGCTGAAAAAGCAAGGATTGGAAATTATTGTAGCACTCGTAAATATTACATCGATATAAATAACGATCAATTAATTAATTATTATCTAAGAATTAAACGACAAATTGATACCTATGTTACAACAGCATTTTTCAAAGCCAACATTACAGAAGAACAGGAAAAAGAAAGAGGAGGCTTTTTCTTTAAAGTTCTTAAAGATGCTCCTCTGTACACAGATACCGAAATGGAAGGAACAGAACTCGGCACGATATTTGCCGGAGATATGGTAAAAGTAATAGATATTCATTACCAAGATTTGTCTGACAAGTATCCTGTTGCAGTAAAGGTAGAAATTGGAGATTTAAGCGGCTGGGTAGATTTGCATAGTGTAGATTTTATCTTTGAAATGTAAGTAAATTGAAAAACGTACCCAGGGTAAAAAACTAAGTTTTACCTTGGGTGTTTCTTATGAAAAAGACATGTTTCTTTATTGAGTATAAAAAACTTTCATTCGAAAATTTATATTTTTAAAATATGTTTTATTAAACTTAATTTTTAAATATATTTGACTTCTTAAATAAAAGGCAATATATTAATCTATAAGGTGTAAAAAATGAAAAATACAATAATAATTTTACTACTGGCAATCATCTGCTGCAGCTGCAATAATAAAAAAGCAGAAAATGCAAACATTGTAAATGAAAGCATTTCAATAGAGGATAACACTTTGGACGAAATTGTCCAAAGTGAACTCCCAAATTTACCATCCGCAGCAGATAAAATCAGGAATACGGAAATATTAAAAAAGATAAAAGAATGTAATGAATCTAGGGTATATGATGAATTTATAATATCTATTAAAGGAGCTATTAAACATGTTAATAGAGATACACTCATCGTTTATGAAAATAATTCCAAAGAAAGCGAAAGTTTTTTAATAGATTATGAAAATATATTTTTGCTCCCAATAGAAGAAACCTCAGGTTGGTATTATTTTATTACCGGTAAATATGAAGCAGACGGCTATATTTATTTATATGATATTACCGAAAAATCATTTTATGGCGATTTGGAAAAAAATCGAACCAGCGGAAATCATTATATACATTTGCTGAACACAGAACATGAAATTGTCATGCAGAATGAAAATATTAAAAGATATGGACCTTTGCTTACAATCAGTCATAATGGCAAAACTATAAATTTTATGGACACACTCGATGGAGTAAGAGGTAAAAAGCATTTGCTTATGGATTATTATCCTGAATACAATGAATTATTGATTTTAGAACAATATTATCAAGGTAATTTCCTGTTAATATATAATCTTGAATTTGATGAATATAGATGTGAGAGAATTGATGCTCCTTACTTTAACGATTCAAGAACATATATGCTATCAATGGTTTATTCTGATTCTGGATTATTTCTTTTCTATAAATTAAAAATATTTAAAATTTCCAACGGCTACTATGAAGAAATACATTTAGAAAATGTTGATATTTCTTCACAATGGTCTTTAAAAGGAATATTTTGGATAAATGACAATGAAGCGCATATTGACTACGGAGATGCAGGTAAAATAATTGTAGAGATAGGAGATAGAGTGAAGGTTGTTAATAATTTGCCTTCTTTGGTGCCTTCGATGTATGAATATTAGGAGAATATATGAAAAATATATTTTATACCTTATTATGTATTTTACTCTTGTTTCTTTGGTCATGCCAAAAGAAAGAACAATTAAAGGCAATTGAAACACCTGTTTTATCAGAAGATATTCATGCTCATTCTGAAAAAACAAACAATTATGATTGGCTTTCTGAGCATACCTGGATATTTAGAAGCGGTCATTATGAACCATATAATCATTTGATTTTTCGAAAATTGGAAATACCATTAGAGAGCGATGTATATCAGGTCAGATTAAGAAAAGAATATTTTTATTTTTATTACCAAACAAAAGAAGAAAGAGAAAAATTGTTTCCTATTAGTTCTGCATCTGATACGCAGCACTTTGAGATTGAATTTAGTGATAATTTTTCTCGCATGAGAAGATATTGGAATGGTTATTCATATAGCACCGGCAATAGAGTTGGTCAAATGGAAAATCCTGAATACCCTATTGTAGGTATATGGGGAAGCCTGCCTTCGTTAAACGAATACCGTTTGGTTGATCCAGTAGATTGTGTTTACTCTATGGAAATAACAGAACCAGGTATAGGTTGGGGATTGCCCGGCAATTCGATACGTATTGGAACATATCTTTTATTTCAGACAGGAGAAAGAACTTTTGAAACAAAATCATCATTTCCTGATGGACATTTTCGGGTAGAGATAAAGTATGATAAAGAAATATGGCTTATACCTTTATTCACATTGCCTGATGAAGAAGGATATATTGGTTCTTATTATATTATAGTTCGAATCGACTGATAAAAAACAAGTAAATTGAAAAACGTACCCAGGGTAAAACGCAAGGTTTTGCTCTGGGTATACCAATTAAAGACAAGACATTAAAATATTTTCAGTCCAATCTTGCAGAGGTTTTGAGGTTAGTTTTTTGCTTTATGAATAATTTCTTCCAAAACTTATAGAATATAATACCCCGTCATTAAATTTTAATATGCAATATTCTGCAGCAAAAGGATCATTTTCAATCCATCCAATTCCGTATTCAATACTTCCATTTAAAATATTTTCTTCATAGATTTTACCAAAATTATTATCTAAAAGATATTTATCTATATTTCTGTATGGGAATATATGCAAATAATTATCTTCATTTAAAATTATGGTAATACCATAGTAAGAAAAATCATTGGAATAACTATATTTGTGATATCTTATACTATGAGAGTTCCATTCGATCTTATAAACATTATAAATTGCATCATGAGGCAGAATTTCTTCAATAAAACTATTTATATTATAATCTCCTGTGATTTTTAAAGTCGCTAATAATTCTTCAATAGTGTCAAACGAATATTTAATATTTAAATCATTATGTATATATTCTTTTATTTCCATTAATGTAAAATAGTTTTCATTGATATATTGATATTGATCATTTTTAGCAATATTTTTCTCTTGTACAATTTCATGTCTTAAATGTGTATCATTATCCTGATTTTGTTTAAGAACATTAGTTCTTGTACAACCTATAAATATTATAAAAGAAATTAAAATGCATATTAGATACTTGAATTTAGCCATTTGAAACTCCTCGTTTGAAATATTTGTTTATCTACGAATATAATTATATGCCGTAAATATTCTTCCATGCTTAAATTATACTATTAGAAAAATCATTATGCAACATATTTTATCATCGTAAACAAAAATATCCGCAAGTAATAACAAAACTTTCAAATGATAAATATTATTATCGTTATGAAAAATTAAATATTTCTTTTTAAACAAAATATTTTTCGTATATTACCAGAGTATTATTTGTCAATAAAATTTAAAAAAATTATTGACTTCCTAAAAAAATAAAAATATATTTAATCTAAGGAGAAATTTATGAAAAAAATTAAATTGTTGGTTTTGTTGGTAATGGTTGCAAGTTTGTTTATCGCTTGTTTATCCTCTCCGAGCATGAGTGAAGGAAATAGATTATTTATGCAGGAAACTCAACTTTCTCTTGCTGTTCCAATGCGTTTTTATACATGGGTAAATGTTGAAAATTCAAATAGGGTGATGTCTGATATCATGGACGGTATATTAAATTTTGAATATGATAGTTCTGGAAATTTTCTTCTAAGAACATATACTCAAGATGATAAAATCGTATCAGTATGGGGGAATCAGATACTGTTGAAAACTCCTAATTTGCGAACTTTAATATTTTCTCCATTTGTTCCAGCGATTTATGCTCTGGAAAATGGAAAGGATCCTTTAGATATTGCTTTTGAAGCATTAAGACAAATGTTAGAAGGCGGTTATTCTCATTACGAGGAATCGCTTCTTCCAGTATTTCAGGATGGAATTAAACTTTATAGGTTAGGCGGAGATGCCTGGCAAAATTTTAAAGCAGAACATTTTTTAGTTGCCGATAAAACTATAATTATCCGTTAAAAACGAGAAAAGATAATAGGCGCACGAAGAATAATCATTGTGCGCCTATATTATTTTCTGCGATTAATATTTTTTGCGGTAACCCATTGCGTACTTATTCCACTAAATATGGAACTTCAGTTGTAAAATCACTCATTGAGATCAACTTGCCTTCTTCAAAGATTCTTAAACGTACTTCTACAGTTAATCGATCTTGGTCTAATCTATTAAAATTAATAGACACTCTTTGAGTATCTTCTGTTACATAATCCACAAAATAATTTCGCATTGCTAAATTATAACTTTTTACTTGAAAAACATCATCAATAAAAAATAAATTTGTATCAACATTTACTCCATATCTTTCTGCAATTTGCGTAACAACATCTTGAATTGGCAATGAAGAAAATATTTCAGAAACATTCCTATCCGATTCATCGAACAAAGTTGCGTAATATACGCGATTTAATACAAACGTTTTTAATGATAGTTCGTCAAATCGAATTTTTTTAGGACCGCTTTCACAACCAAGAAACAAAATAAAGATACTGAATAGAAACACCGCAATAACTTTAGTTTTCATAAAAATCCCTTCCTTAAATATTATTTATCAAACGCAATACATGCGTTCTATGTTAGATTATACAAAATAATAAATCTTTTTGCAACTTTTATTTATTTTTGGATATAAAAATATTGCAAGCAATAGCAAAACTTTCAAATGATAATTATTATTATCATTATGATAAATTAATTATTTCTTTTTAAACAAAATAATTTTCGTTTATTACCAGAGTATTATTTGTCAAAATATTTTGGAAATATTTATTGACTTCTAAAAAATTGTAAATATACTTATCCTTAAGGAGAATTTTATGAAAATAAATATTATTAAAATTATTGCCATGTACTTGATTGTTTCGTTATTTTTTATTTCCTGTTTTACGACATACGACAGGGGAATTTATAATCCTTATGGTTTATCAGAAGAAGATTTTATTATATTACATATAGATAAAACAATAATTGTCGAAAAGATGAATAATGAAATTGTAAACTGGGTTAATATTAATGTTTGGAGTAATCAATTTCAAATTGTAAAAATATCTCCTGGTGTGCATACATTTCATGCAGAATATTCTTATGGAGGTTATTATACAAGAGGAGCCTCTCCCGTATCAGGTGTGTTTGAAAGCGGTAATAATTATCTTTTGATTGGTAAACCAAATGCAGCAAAAACAATAGTTTCCTATCATATCTATCTTTATAATGACAATAAGTTAGGAGATGAAATAACTGATAGAAGAAGCCGGGAAGGAATATTCATGGCTAATTATTTAAATCAAGTGTTACATCCTGCCAGAAGTAATTCCATCGCATTAGAGAATAATGAATATATATTAGTCTTTAAACCAAATATGATTTATACTCTGACAAATAAAACAACAGGAATAACAATCGAAGGAAAAACAAGCTTTGAAACTGATGCTGCATTTAAAAACGTAAAAATATATTTATTCGAAACAAATGTTTCCATAATGACCACAGAACAATTTTTAGATAGCGGTTATCGGGAAAATTCACAAATAATTCTATCGCTTAGAGCTTGTACCGCAACAGAAGTCACATATAGATATGAAAAACATGCAGATTTACACGGGGCAGAAGTAAAGTTTAATATAAATAAGAATTGATTTGGCAAACAACCTTAAAAATATTTAGGAGTTTTAGTTATGAAGAAAGTAGTTTTTATGTTTATTCTTGGCATTTTAATTTTTGGCGGATGTATAAGTATCCCGTCATCAAAAGTTAATACACATCGGCGTGTATTTGAATCTGTAATAATTGCTGATAATTCATTAACAGCACCTTTTGTTGTTCGTGAATATATTAATGATAGCAGTTCTTACAGTAAAGAAACCGTATATTTTTCAACCGCTTTGTTTTTATCAGACCTTGGTATTTTGAATGAAATAACAAAAGAACAGTTTGAAAATTATGCTGCTGTAGTATTTTCCGAATTTCCGCGAGAAAATCAGGTTAAAGAAATTATTATTCCAAATCTATCAAGATCCATAAAAGAAGATTCAGAAAAAAATGCACATCTTTTTATTACTAAACAAAAAAACAATGAAGGAAGAGTACATTATTTGGTAGAATCAAATATTCCAATTGCCGGTGTTAACAATATGCCCTATTACGATGGTTATGTAATGAAAATTGATAGCGGTTTTTGGAAAAATCATATACCAGCGAGCTGGACATCAATAATGAATTTGCATTTTATTGGCAATAATCTATTTTATAGGGGAATTGCATATCCTTCAAAATCGGCTCCATTAATTATTACAGATAGAGGTATTGGTTCAGATACTCGTATGAATGCAGTTATATCGGGAGAATCAACTATTGCAGAAACAAAGGACAAATTAAAAGAAACTGTTGAAACTGCTATTAAAAACACTGTGCCAGAAAATCAAAGCCAGCTTCATTCAATGAGATTCCTTGAAAAAACTACAAATATTTCACTGTCTGCATATTCGTATATCGAAGGAAACTTCAATGAAGCAAAAAAATATTATTCATTGTCAGAAGAGGTAAATGTTGACATTCCTGATAGTGCTATGGGCAGAAGATACGGTGAATTAAAAAATATTATGAATTATTTATTAAATATTATGGGAGGATAACGCATTTCTCCAGAAAAATTACTTGATTCCCTGAATATAGAACCAATTTGAAAAGGTTTTTTATCATTAAGCATTTTTTATCTATTCTCTATACAAAGAAGCTCTTAGACTTAAAAGCTTTAAACAAGCTGATATATCCTATGAACCTAAAAAACTCGTTGATTTCTTCAAGAAAAAACAATAAGGCAGACGCTGCCGCGTCTCCACGCCTACTTCCAAAATTCCCATGCAGCCTAAAGCACAGCAAGAATTAATGAGAAAACTATAGTAAACATTCGGACAAAGGAATACCAGACGGAGCAGTATCGGATGCCACTGTGTATTTACATTCTTTTTCCAATATAAAACACATATCCGTAATATTGTTTATATTTTGAAAATAACTCCGCTTCATACTTATTATCATTAACATAAGCCTCTACGGTTTCATTTCCAGTATATTTTTTCTGTATTTTTTTATCTTCTATTTCTCGTGAAGTAAAATAATCTATCCAGCATTTTTCTTTCAATATGAATGATGCAACAGGCACATAGCCAATTTTTTGCATTATAGAAATATTGTAAGCGATTGTATCTAATTTACAACCAACACCACTCCAAAACTTTTCAATTTCTTCCGGGCGTTCATTGGTAAACCATGACGGGCAAGTTACAGCAACATAGCCGTTCTTTTTAAGAAAATTATACCAGTAGGTTAATCCTTTCTCAAAGCCTATATTGTCTATGGCCCCTTCTGACCATATAAGGTCAAAATCGTTATCTTGAATTGGCAGATTGTCCATTGAGCCGACAATACCATTTACTCTTTCCTGAAAATTCAATTTTTTGGCGTTATCGTTAAATATATTTATAAGTTCAGGAACAATATCTACACCGGTAATTTTTCCGGTTATATTTTGCGCAAGTACCATTGTTTGTCCGCCTGATCCGCAAGCCAAATCTAATGTTTTGGCAAATTCATTGTGATTATCAATAAAGCTTAATGCCTTAATTACCATTTCCAGACTGCCTGGTCCCTGACGTTCAAGTCCTAAATGTGTTTCGATAATTAAATCCATCATTGTTAGTTCGTTTTCCATCGCCTGTCCTTCCAATTATTATTAAATACGAATATATAACGCAATATATTGCTATTTGTCAAGCGGTTTTTGGATTTTACGTTTATTTTATCATTTTTTCAGAGCAGATTAGCTAAAAGGCAAAAAATATCTGCCGATAATTTAAAATATCGGGTATTAAGGAGAAAAAATTATGGCAGTAGTATGCAGCAGCGGATTAACAGGAAAAGCGGTTACTTTAATCGCCCTGGAAAAAAATCACCAATTATGATCGTAACAAATGTGGATGAAGAAACAAAAACTGTTGAAGTAACATGGCTGGACAGCAACAATTCAGTCAACACAGCAGCGTTTCCCTCAAAAGCCCTTGAAAAAGCGGACGCACAGCCCAAACAAACCACAGTTGTAAAAAAACCGGCAGCTAAAAAGAAAAAGTAAAAATCAGATTTCGCGTATCGTTTAAGATTAAAGCTGTGGGTGCTATCAGCGCCTGCAGCTTTAATTGGGATATGAACTTGCGGGTGTTTTTGATGAGTTTTACAACCCCAAAATTAACCTTGCAAACGTAAAGTACATTATAAGAGAAGCGGCATCGGCTATTGTTGTTATAACAGGTGCAGCCATCATCGCAGGGTCAATTCCAATACGTTTTGCAAGCATAGGAAGTAAAGCCCCTACAGATTTTGCAACAAGTACAGTACAAACAAGAGCTAAAGAAACAGTAACAGACAGTAATATATTTTTACCATTCATAATGTATATACGTCCAAAATTGACTGCCGCTAAAGCAAGTCCGCAAAGAAGGGCAACACGAATTTCTTTCCAAAATACACGAAGAAAATCTCTTAATCGAATATCTCCTAACGCCATGCCGCGAATTATCAATGTTGATGATTGACATCCTGAATTACCGCCAGTGTCCATAAGCATAGGAATAAAAGCGACCAGTATTGGCATCAGAGCAAGACTTTCTTCAAAGCCTTCTATAATGGTTGCCGTTATAGTTGCAGAAAGCATCAAAACCAAAAGCCATAAAAAACGGTTTTTTGCCAGATGAAATATTCCAGATTTCATATAAGGATCATCCGAAGGTTTTAATGCTCCCATTTTTTCCATATCTTCGGTATTTTCCTGGACAATGACATCCATAATATCATCAACAGTAATTATTCCTACAAGGCGCTGTTCTTTATCTACAACAGGCATCGCTAATAAATCGTATTTTTTGAATTGATCTGCGACAACTTCTCTGTCATCTGTAGTATGAGCAAAAACAGGCGTTGTATCCATTATATTGCCAATTCGTTCCTGAGGATTTGCCAGCATTAATTTCCTTGCGGTAACTTCTCCTACAAGCAGCCTGTCATTACTTATTACATAACAGGTATTTATTGTTTCTTTGTTAGAGCCGGTATTTCGGATAGTTGTAAATGCTTCCTGTATTGATGCTTCTTCGCGTAAATTGATATATTCGGTGGTCATAATACTGCCAGCTGAATCATCGGGATACTGTAAAAATTGATTTATCAGTTTTCGTTTTTCACTTTGAACATTTTCAAGTACACGCTTTACCACATTGGCTGGCATTTCTTCGATAAAATCTACAGCGTCATCTACAAATAACTTGTTAATTATTTCACCAATTTCTATATCGGTAAGAGCTTCAATTACAGATTGTTGATGTTCGCTGTCCATGTTTGCGAAAACTTCGGAAGCTACAGTTTTGGGTAAAACTCTAAAAACCTGGATAAATTTATCTTTTTCCAGATATTCCAATATCTCTGCGATGTCTACTGTATTCATATCAGAAAGCATGTCCCTCAGCTTCGATATATCAACATCGCCGTCCATAATAAATAACAAAATTTTTTCTTTGTTCATTTGAGTATCCTTATAAATTAAATTCTGGGTATAAGGACACCTGACAACAGGCAAAATCTAAAAAAAACTTTTATCAGAATAAGCCTTTTCAGCGGTAAGAATGGGCGAGGTAATAAGTGTCTAATAAGATATAACACTTATCAGTAAGCCCGCAGTGTATCTTACTACTAGGGTCAGGGTCTTCAGATTTCCGCAAGCTCACTATTACCTCCTTTGATAGGTTTTTATGTTTTTATTATGATACAAAATTAATTTTTTGTCAATACGAATATTGATTTTTCAAAAAATAGAATACTAAAAATAAAACTCATTTTTGTTATTTGTCCTTTTTCAAATACAAAATAGAGCAAAATAAAGCGGTTAACGGCATAGCGGCAAGGATACCAAAACTGCCGGCTAAAGCCTGTAAAATCTCCACGGCAATCATTTCACTGTTAAATAAATTTAAAGTAGAGCCGGAAAAAACTGTTAAAAGCAGAACAACTGATGTTGTATATATACAAATGATAATTGGCATGCGGCGAATTCTGAAAATTAATCCTTTTTGTTTTGAATATTGGGAAATATATTTCCATGACCATGCCCATCATCCCATTCTGCTGGTATATGCAGTGAATTATTAATAATCCAGCCATTTTCAATTCTGCCATTTGTATTAAATGAAATAGAAATTCTGCCGTTTTCATTTGCTTTAGTATATGTTCCGCTTTTTTGAACATTATGTGCCAATGTAGCTGAATATTTTCCATTAGCAAATAATTGGACTGTTTGCCCATGATAACTGTATACTTCCATATCTTTATTATCATTAACCTTGTGCATAATAAATAACAGCGCTCCAGCAACTGCCGCTATGAAAATAACAACACCGATAATAAGCAATTTTTTTTGATTTGCTTTTTTATCTGCATTTTCTCTTTTCTTGAGTTTAGCCTTTTCTTTAACTACTTTATTGGACATAATTTCCTCCTTGTCCATTTTTTATATTTATGAAAATTTTTAATTAAAAAGTTATTATCAGGCGTAGGAGAAGCAATACTTTTGATTTTTGGCGCACTTCCATAGTCTTATTCTATATGTTTTTAAGGGGTTTTGCTAGCTGAGATGTTTGCAATGCCAATTTGCTCAAGAAGCGCACTTGACAAATGTATAGCAGCTATGCTATTTTCAGGTTTTAAACAATTTTTGAATTTTCATCCCACATTATTATCCCAACAATTATTCCAAATAATAACATCGAAATAAACATTTCAATTAAATGTCCATATCTGACTATATCGGGAAATAAAACATTTGGAATAACAAGCATTACTGCCGTAGATAAATATACAAGGCATATACTTGTTATAAATATTTTTCTATTTTTATTTATCATTTTAACTAATGGTAAAATAAACAGTGCAAATAATATACCACGAATTATTTGGAATGGGTAAATAATCGGATTAGTTTTAAAGTTATTTATTAACTGTCCGAAGAATCCTAATTTTTCTGCCGTACCACTATAAAAAATCCGTAATTCTTCGAACTGCCAGGCGATAAAATAACCAAAGAACATATATACAACTAAGTATATACCGCCAATTACCCCCAATTTAAGAAGTATATTTTTTATGTTTAATGATTGTTTGTTAATTTCAATATTTTCTTTTGAATATTCTGTCTTACTGATAAAAAACTTCATTATCATTGGTATTATCGCTAATAAAGGAATTAATGAAGCAATCATTATCAATAAAATATCTAGTTTTGTTAAAACAGGAAATGCACTGCCAAAAAATAGTGTCTCTATTTGTGTCATAAAACATTGCACGAAAAACATTATAAATAATAAATTAAAAAATAAAAATTTTCCGCGA
>Ga0123356_10000511_pt1 | contig 43274 bp, 35 predicted proteins | sample TergutEmb28metaG_2_FD_92546 | JGI IMG/M metagenome (GOLD analysis project Ga0123356, IMG submission 92546) | Embiratermes neotenicus P3 segment gut microbial communities from Petit-Saut dam, French Guiana - Emb289 P3 | ecosystem: Host-associated > Arthropoda: Insects > Digestive system > Gut ...
CCTGTTCCTGAGTTTGTTTCTAGGGTAAGTGGCATGAAGCCTCTGCTCTTCGGTTCTTATGGTTAGATTTTCTATCTTGAGGCATCAGTTCTCATGGTTAGATTTTAACGTGAGGCACTACGTTAATATATATCCCCATGCTCTATTGATCAAAACTCTAAAACTTACTATTATATTAAAAGCAGCCTACGGAGGGTTGGATAGTGGCTATTCCGCCTGGTTTGGGACCAGGATGTCGGGGGTTCGAATCCCCCCTCTCCGAGTATGATTAAAAAAATGCTTGCGGGTATTTTCATTATTTTAGCTTTTTCGGGATGTTCTGTAAGAGTAAAAGATAATCAAAGCACAATCACAGTCTCCGGAATCGGCACTGTTCTAGTCAAACCCGACATGGTTCAAATGAACATTTCTTATTCCCATACTGCCCGAACCACAAGAGAAGCAAAAAGCGAAGTTGACAGAAGAATACAGCAGATATTGGATATTCTAAAAGACTCAAATATCGAAGACAAAGATATCAGAACAGTTTCGCTGAGCTACGATGTTGCAACAGAATTCAGAGAAGGCAGAACTATTATCACAGGTCAAAGAGCACAGCAGACTATTATTGTTTCAGTAAATGACATTATCAATAATTCCGATAGATTCCCTGCGCTGTTGGACAGAATCACAGCAATAGACAGGGTTGTAATAAGAAACATTACTTTTGATACAGAAAATAAAACTGAATTTTTTATACAAAGCCGCGAACTTGCGTTTGAGAAAGCATTAGAAAAAGCGAATCAATATGCCGAATTATCGGGGCTCAAAATAGCCAAAGTATTGACGGTTTCAGAAGAAAGAAATCGGGATGCTTTTTTATTAACTCAAAGCAACGTGGCATATGAAAGAGCTATGCCGATGACATCTTTATCTATTCCTACAGGAGAACAAGAGGTAACTACAGAAGTTAGAGTTACTTTCCTGTTAAAATGACATTCCTGCGCTAAAGTTAAATTTATATACCCCGGAAGTAAAATTATAAGCTCCGCCGACTCCTATTGCAGGCAGAGCCAAGCGGCTTAGATAAAAAAACATTCCGCCGAATATCCCATGGTCAAATTCCAGATTAGAATTTACTTTAAAAGAAAATACGCACTGGTATGCCGCCATAACAGATAAAATTCCCCATTGGTTTTTATAAATATATTTTTCTAAACCGGCAGAAAAACCTGTATAATAAATTGCAGAATAGTTTCTTGGCAAAATGCTAACTTGTGACTTTTGCGCGCCTTCTTCGAACAATGGCTGCAAAGAAGATTTCCACATTCCGCCGCTTTTAATACACATACGAAAACCGGGAATTATCGAATATTCAAAAATACCTGAATATTCAGCCTGATGATATGAATCGCCCTCAATTGCAAGATTGTATCTATAATCCAGCGACAGGCTTTGCTGTGATAAAAAATAGCCGTCCCAATTACTGCTGCGGATAGAAAGACCGGGGCTAAAACCGATAACCATAGATCCTTCTGCCGGAGGATTTACTGCATTACTGCTTTCTTTAATAATAATATTCGAAAAACTGGCGTTAAATAAACCTGTAAATGTATCGTTGAATGAATAATTAATTCCCAGCGAAACACGGAATCTGTCCGCATCAAATCTGCTCTGTATTGTTTCATACCTGTCTGTACTTTCATGCTCCTGACTGCTGAACGTTATTAAACAATTAAAGCCGGGTATTCCTTTTCTGTTTGGAGTATGATTATAGATGGCAATTAATCTGTAGCCGAAAGAACCGAACATTCCTCCGATTACTGCCATGTCCCGCAGCCCAAATGCATTAGCTTCATATAGAAAAAGTCCGTAAATTGTTTCCCCTGACCCGGCAAAAATCATAGGAAAAGGAAACAATGTCCATTTTTCTTCGACAGTAACTTGCAGTATCAATCCATCTTCGGTTTCTATTAGTTCTGCCGATATTGGCTCAAGCACACTTGTATTTTTTATTGCCGCAAATACTTCGTTTTGATCAAAAGCAGACCTCTCCTGACCTATAAACTTTTCGAGAGGATATTTTGCCGCTTGCAGCTTAGTGCGGGTAAGCCCGATAATTTCTATAGAAGTGATCGTCTCTGTTATGTCCTGAGAATAGACAGGTACAGCAAGAAGAACAAAAAAAATAATGATAAAAAATGAGTCTCTTATTTGTTTAGTGATTTTCAAAAGCTCAATCATCAAAATCCAGCTCCATTCTTACACGCTTCTCAATATCTTCCGCACTTGGCAATGTATCTACAAATTCGGCAGGGACAAAGTCCGATAATTTATACTCGCTTACACCGATAGGTTTGTTAATATCCTTTAATGCATATTCCGCAGTTAACTTATCCTTTGTTTTACAAAGCATAATACCAATGGAAGGGTTATCGGTTTCGTGTTTTAGAATATCATCAACAGCAGATAAATAAAAATTGAGCTTACCTGCGTATTCGGGTTTGAACTCTGAGTTTTTTAGTTCTATTACTACATAACAGCGAAGTTTAGTGTTATAAAATAAAAGGTCAATGTAATAATCTTTTTCGCTTACTTCGATATGATATTGATTTCCGACAAAAGCAAATCCTGTACCAAGTTCTATAATAGTCTTTGCAATATTGGCTACTAATTCATGCTCAATTTCACGTTCAATTATACCTTTGCGTTTTTCTATAAAGTCGAAAACATAGGGGTTTTTTAACGATTCTTCTGCCAGTTCGCTAAACGGCGATGGCAGTAATCTATCAAAATTAGCCGTTTTATCTGCAATTGCCTGCCGTTGGTATGTTTTTGTCTCAATATGGTATTCAAGCGCCGACAACGACCAGCCGTTTTCGATTGTTTGGCTTGCATACCATTCTATTTCTTCTCGTGTTTTTATTTTATCAAGCAATAGTGTATTATGAGACCAGCTTAAAAGTGCAGACAGTGTCTGCACTTTTGCTTCATCTTCTATAACCTCGGCAAATTTACGCATATATTTTAAATTGCGAATAGAATACCCTTTTGCATTTGGAAACTCTGCTTTTATATCACTAGCAAGATTATCAATAAATTTTGCTCCATATTTAGTATTTGCAATAATAATCTTACCTATATTCCAGTATAGTAAAATTTGTTCTCGATTTACGCCCAAAACCGCCTTATATTGCGCAGTTCTGATTCGCTCTTTAATATTGTTTAAAATCTCAAAATATTCATTATTATTAATTAACATTGTTCTTTAACACCTTCACCTTTCCCAAATTCTGCAAAAAACCTTATTTAGACTTGTCTCCACCTTTAAACTGGCAAACTGTTTAAGATAAATAGTTTTTCTTTATATATGCTCTTTTTAGCATAGTCATTTTATTATAGCATTTTTCTGTAAAAAAGAGCTATATTCGCTTATGGGTTCGAGTCTTATTTTGCTTTATATAAAAAAAAAGGCACTTCGCAAGCGAAGTACCATTTTTTTATAGCGGCGATAGGACTCGAACCTGCGACCGAACGGATATGAGCCGTTTGCTCTACCAACTGAGCTACACCGCCATAAATATAAATACACTATATAAAAATCTCAAAAAAGTGTCAATAGGGGATGACGCGGGTAAATTATACCCTTATTACAATTATTTTCTTGCCAAGGACTCTCGTAACTTTAACACCCCTACCTGCCTCTATCTTTTCACCATTAGTTTTAGCTTCATAAATTTCATCATCTATTAAAACAGTTCCAGAGGGGTTTAATTCAGTATCAACAATTGCTATTTTACCAATTAAATCGTTATTCTTCAAATTTTCTCCGCGTTCTTTGCGCCTTTGCGTCTCTGCGTGAACTCTATTTCAATAACCTTAAATCAGCTTAAATTCCCTTGCTGCTGTACTTAGCTCTCGGTTCCAGCGGGGACCATTAAGATATTGCCGTCTTGTTTCGATATCTTCGATACGGCCGGCTCTGCGCTGGAGACGCTTAAAAGCCATACTTACAACTGTACTCATATCAACAAGGCTGGCGCCTGAGCGTTCGAGAATGCGATATTTTGCATAAAAATAAAAAGCATCCCAAGGGTCCATTTCGCATAATTTTTCATCGCGAAGCACCTGCTGAATCCCTGTTATTGCCTCATCGTTTCCATTTGCAGATAAACGGCTTAATGCAAGCGAATGAAATAATGTAATCATGCGGTTCTGGATTTCGCCATTGTTAAAATACAAATGCTCGCATTGGGCAAAACCGCTTCGCCAATCCGCCTGCTCAGTATACAAAAAGTTTTCTTCTGCAAACGGGTTTTTTAATGACGATGAAAGTTTTATAACCTCTTCGTAATTGCCGTTTAAGTACGCCGCTTCCATTTCAAATAAATCAGCGTCATAATTTGAAGGTTCGGGTTTTTTTATATTATCTTCCATCAAATAAATTCTTGATCTGTACGCCCATGCTGCCAGCATATTTTCTTTTTCGCATGTCATACTGCCGTGAGGTTCTTTGCGTAAACCTTCAAATATTTCCAGAGCTTTACTGTAATGTCCAAGTTCAAGTTCGAGCCGTCCTTCTAAAAACCGCGAGCGGTCTGCCCAGTCAGGATGTCCTGCAGACAATGACTGTTCTATTGATTTTCTCGCAAGATTCGCGGCATTGTATACATCGCCGTATAAAAATTGCGCAGCAGCGGCATAATAAGCGGAAATAGCTAACTCATGATTGTTTCCGTTTTTTTCTGCGTTTGTCAGCGCAAATCCCAAATATTCTATTGTTTCATTTACCTGCTGTTTAGAAATACATACAAGCGAAAAAAGACGGTATCCTTGAGGAAGGCAAAATGAATTTTTACTTTGTCCCAGCAAAATAGCTTCTTTTGCTTTTTCTGCAGCTTCTCTTTCGTCGTGGCGTCCTAAATAATAAGCGCAAAGGTTTACAAGTATTTGAGCTTTTAATACCGGAAACGAATCGCAATCAGAGTTTAAATTTTTTAATTGCGTATCCCTAAACGCTTCTTCTATATCTTTTTCCAGTCCGCAAAGCAGCGCGTTTGAAGTCTTAAAAATATTACGAATCGCAGAAGCTTTAACTGTTACCAGTTCTTCAAACTGACCTGTATTCATTGCGGTTTCTATCGCTTTTGTTGTTTTATTTACAATATCAGAAGAAAACGCTTTTAACAGCAAAAGATCATCAATTTGTTTTGCGCCGTCAAGACCTGCTATAATTACAAGCAGCCTAAAACATGGATTAATATTGCGCCTTACAGCCCAGTTTAGCAGTCTTGTCCGGACAATTGTTTTTACTCTATCTGTTTTATCGCCGAGAATTTTGCAGGCATATTCTTCAAAATGCTTTTTAATAATGCGCGGTTCCCTGAGCGAATCAATTATTCCCAGCGAATGAAGCATAGAAAAAGCCCTTGTTATCATCGCAGGGTTTTTATTTTCTTCTTCAAAAAGCCGCTGAAAAAGTTCCGGGGAAAAGTATTTGCTAAAAAGAGAAATTGCATAAATGATTTCCCATAGATCCATAGAAAGTTTTGGATAATAGAGCATATCAACTTTTATATCGTCAGCCTTTTTTATTTTTTCAAAAACGCCTTCCAGCTGCTGCATTTTTTCCTGAGGCAATTCATCTTCTCCTGTTCCAATGACAAGAATTTTTATATAACTTTTTTGATTTACCTCTGCAAGTGCGTCAAAAAGCAGATTCATTGCGTTAGTTTCTGCAAGATGTATGTTTTCCAGAGTTAAAACAGGAATTTTAATATTTCTTTTGGCAGCGTCTATATAATATTCAAATACCAAAAGTAAAAAACGCCGGACACAGCGGACTACATATTCTGATACTTCGTCGCGTATTCTTTCGCAAAATAAAAATTCCCAAAGATTATCTATTTCTTCTGTCGATTGACCGCCTGCAAGAGAACGGATATTAAGCGACCATATATCAACTATAGGACCCAAACCGACGCTTTCGAAACAGACTTTTAATGAAGGAAAATCTTCGTTAAGGTTATTACAATGCATATTTAAGGAACCGCGCATTTGCAGATAAGAGGGGCCCAGAACAAGCAGATTTTTTCTTTTTTCCTGTTCAAATAGTTTTAATACTTTTTTTTGAACTTCAAAATCTTTTTCGTTTGGTTTTTTAAAAGACTTTAATTCTTTTATTCTGTAGTAACTTCCGCAGCCGTACTTTCGTTTTTTATTGTTTTTCAGCCATTCAGAAGGCTTTTCGAACAATGCGTACGGCAGCATTTTTTTTGCGGCTTTATCATCAACAAAAACGCCGCTGTGGCTGGCAAGATAGCGGGTTAAAAGCTCCGGCGAATCCGGCTGTTTTCCGCTAATAACAAGAGAAAACCCGAATAATTCGGATGTTGATTCAATATTCTTAATAAGATTTTCGATCAAAATATACATATCAAGCCAAAATCCGATTGTATCTTCGTTAAAAACAGCGGAAATAACAAACCTGTCCCCCGTTATTTTTCCTCCGGCATTGATTATCGAACGCGCCAGCGATTCATCTATCTGACGGATAATATCGGTTCGGGTCCTGCGCAATTGGGACTTGAATTTTAAGAAAAAGAATAGATTAACCATATCTATATAATTATCGGCATAAAATATCCCTTTATATTGCCCGAAATTTCTGCAATAATTGCATTATGAACCGCACTCATATCGCCTTTTTTGGCAGAAGAAACGCCGGGAAATCCAGCCTTGTAAACGCAGTTACAGGCCAGAGCTCATCGATTGTCAGCGATGTTAAAGGAACAACGACCGACCCCGTTTACAAACCGATGGAACTGCTCCCCCTAGGACCTGTTGTAATCATTGACACACCGGGTTTTGACGATGAAGGCGAACTCGGAGAAATGAGGATTGAAAGGGTTCAGCAGGTACTTAATAAAACTGATATAGCAGTACTTGTCCTTGACGGCGAATTTCAAAATTCCCCACCTCTCCCCGCCGAAGAAGAACTCCTCGTTCTATTCAAAGCCAAAAACATCCCTTGTATTATAACCTTAAATAAAATAGATAAAGATAATTTACCACAGAGTTCACGGAGTTCCACTGAGGAAGAAAAGGAAATCTCTCTTAAACTCTGTGAAACTCTGTGTCCTCCGTGGTTAAAGGAAAATAGCGAAATAATTCCTGTTAGCGCGAAGACCGGATTTAACATTGATTTACTTAAAGAAAAAATCGCTTCTATAGCGCTGGATTCAGAACATAAACAGCGGCTTACTACCGGTTTGGTTCAGCCTGATGACCTTGTAATTCTTGTCATTCCAATTGATAAAGCCGCTCCTAAGGGAAGACTAATCCTTCCGCAGCAGCAGACAATCCGTGATATTCTTGATTCGGGAGCTTCTGCTCTTGCTGTAAGAGACTCTGAGTTAAAAAAAATACTTAACAGTATTGGAAAAAAACCGGCTCTTGTTATTACTGACAGTCAGGTTTTTAAGGAAGCAGCCGCTGTTGTGCCGCAGGAAATCCCTCTTACTTCTTTTTCTATTCTTTTTGCCAGATTTAAAGGGTTTTTAAATACTGCCGTTAAAGGCGCTGCGGCGCTGGATAATTTAAGCTCACAGGATAAAATACTAATTTGCGAAGGCTGTACTCATCATCGACAATGCGATGATATAGGAACGGTAAAAATTCCAAATTTGATAAAAAAATATAGTTCTGCGCAGCCTCATTTTGAATTTGTTTCCGGCGGTGATTTTCCAAAAGAACTTTCTATTTATAAGTTGATTATTCACTGCGGTTCCTGTATGCTTAATGAACGCGAAATGCAATACCGCCAAAACCTTGCAGTTGAGCAAAATATACCGTTTACAAATTACGGCATAGCTTTGGCGCATATGAACGGTATCTTAAAACGCAGTATTTCGATGTTTAACACTAAAGTGTAAAATACAACAGGAGAATTATAACGCAGCATTATGGTCAAAAATCTCACTGTTGGCAGCCCGGTCAAGCAAATACTGTTTTTTACAATCCCCCTGTTTTTCGGAAACCTGTTTCAGCAGTCATATAATATTGCAGATACAATTATTACAGGACGCACTATCGGCCTTGACGCACTTGCTGCGGTTGGTTCTACGGCAAGTATTCATTTTTTGATCCTTGGATTTATAAACGGGTTTGGACTAGGAGCTGCTGTAATAACTTCTCAGAGGTTCGGAGCGGGTGATTTAGCCGGCGTTAAAAAAAGCTTTACGTCAACAATAATAATAAGCATTGGCCTTGGAATAACGCTTACAATTATGAGCGTTTTATGCGCCCGTCCTTTATTGGAACTTTTACACACTCCGCAGGATATCATCGATAATGCATACAGCTATATAATAGTAATTTTTCTTGGTATTCCAACAGCAGTATTTTTTAATTTATTCGCAAATGTTCTTCGCGCTGTAGGAGACAGCCGGACTCCGCTTATATTTCTTGCGATAGCAAGCATTTTAAATATTGTCCTTGATCTTTTCTTTATCCTTGTTCTAAAAACAGGACTCTGGGGCGTAGCTTTGGTTACAGTAATAGCTCAATTTACTGCAGGATTTTTATGCTTTTTATTTATTGTCAAAAAAATGCCAATTCTAAAAATATCAAAAAGCGATTGGTCTATTGACTCTAAAGAAATTATTAAACATTTAAAACTCGCGCTTCCTGTTGGATTCCAGATGAGTATCATCGCTATCGGAACAATTACTGTAAGTTATTCAATTAATCAGCTTGGCACTACAGCTGTAGGCGCATTTACTGCGGCAAGCAGAATAGATCTTCTTGCATTTATGATTCTTTATTCTTTCGGCGGAGCTATGACTACCTATTGCGCTCAAAATTACGGCGCTCATAAATACGATCGTATCCGCAAAGGGATAGCCTATATTTCGATCATTGCATGTACTTACAGTATTGTAATCGCATTTGTTTTTTCATTATCAGGATATTATTTTCCAGGTTTAATTCTTGGGTATGAATCGGCAGAAACGCTTTCTATGGCGCGTATGTATCTTGTTATAAATAGCATGCCTTATTTCCTTCTTGCGATGGTTTTTATTTTAAGGCAGTCCCTCCTTGGTATGGGGGACAGCACCACGCCGACAATAGCCGGTATTATGGAACTCGTAATGCGTATTTTTGCGGCAGTAGTACTTGGTAATCTTTTTGGATTTAGGGGTATTTGTTTCGCAAATCCGCTTGCATGGGCAGGCGCGCTTATCCCGATAATTATTGCATTTTACCTTCGGTTAAAAAAACTACCATGACAAACATATTTTTTTTTATTATAATTAATTAAGAATGAATAACAATTTTATTGACAGGGACTATATCCTCAGCTTGCTGGAAAAAGCGGGAACAGCAGATGACAGCGTTATTAATTCTGCGTTGAAAAAAGCAGAGTTAGGAGAAAAACTCGAACACAGCGAAATTGCCGCTCTTCTAAAAACAGAAAATACAGAACATATTTCCCGTATTTTTGATATTGCAGGAAAAATTAAAAAGCGGATTTACGGCAATAGAATTGTTATATTTGCTCCATTATATGTAAGCGATTACTGCGAAAACCGCTGCGCTTACTGCAGTTTTAATGCTTCTCATAATTTTGCCAGAAGTAAACTTACAATGAAAGAACTGCGCGAAGAAGTTAAAATACTGGAAAAAAACGGACATAAACGCCTCGCGCTGGAAGCGGGCGAGTCAAAAAATGAATGTTCTATCGATTATATTCTTGAATGTATAAAAACAATTTATGATATGAAATTTGAAAACGGAGAAATAAGGCGCATTAATGTAAATATAGCGGCGACAACAACAGATAACTACAAAAGATTAAAAAACGCAGGTATCGGCACTTATATTCTTTTTCAGGAAACTTATGACGAACAAGCCTATAATAAGGTACATTTGGCAGGACCAAAAAAAGATTTTCTCTGGCACTTAAACGCTTTTGACCGCGCGCAGGCAGCCGGTATTGACGATGTCGGCGGCGGCGTTTTGTTTGGTCTTGCAGATCCTTATTTTGATGTAATGGGGCTTGTAATTCATAATGAACATCTGGAAAAAAATTATAATACAGGTTTTCATACAATTTCTGTTCCGCGTCTTTGCAATGCAGAAGGATCTTTTATAAACGATTTGGACAGTTCTTTTAAACCTGTAAGCGATGAAATTTTTACAAAAATAGTTGCTGTTATAAGGATTGCCGTCCCCTTTACCGGTATGATTTTATCAACAAGAGAAAGTTCAACATTAAGAAAAAAACTTTTACAATTGGGAATATCACAGATAAGCGCGGGCTCCAGAACAGAAGTAGGCGGTTACTCAAAATTAAATAATAAACCTGCTAATCCGCAATTTCTGGTAAATGACGAAAGAGACGCTTTTTCGATTATTTCAGAATTAATAGATGACGGGTTTATTCCAAGTTTTTGCACTGCCTGTTACCGCGAAGGAAGAACAGGCGACAGATTCATGTCTTTGGCAAAATCAGGCGAAATTAAAAATGTCTGCCTGCCAAATGCTCTCATGACGCTCAGCGAATTTTCTATGGATTACGGCGATGAAACTTTCAGAAAAAAAGCATCCGGCATCATCCAAAAAGAAATTCCTAATATAGCAAATGATTCTATAAGAAAAAAAACAATTGAGAATATAGAAAAAATCCAAAATAGCATGGAAAGAGATTTTTTCGTATGAATGACAGCGAAATACTTCATATTATTAAAACCAGTGATAATGACGAGATTGAAGCTCTTTTTACAAAAGCGCGCAATGCGCAAGAAGTTTACTACGGTAAAAGCGTTTACGTTCGCGGTTTAATCGAAATTACCAACCATTGCAAGAATGACTGTTTATACTGCGGCCTTCGCTGTTCAAACTCCAATCTCAAACGATACCGTCTTTCTATTGATGAAATTCTCGGCTGTTGCCGCACGGGTGATAAATTGGGCTTTAAAACTTTTGTTTTGCAAGGCGGAGAAGACCCGCATTTTACTGCCCAAAGAACAGCAGAAGTCATTACGGCAATAAGATGCGAGTTCCCAGATCATGCGATTACTCTCTCACTCGGCGAACGCCCTATTTCGGATTACGAACTGTTTTACAAGACCGGAGCAAACCGCTATCTCCTGCGCCATGAGACAGCGAACGATTCTCATTATAAAAAACTTCATCCTCCGGCGCAGACTTTAAGCGCAAGAAAAAAAGCTCTTTATTCGCTCAAAGAGATCGGGTTTCAGACAGGCGCCGGATTTATGATAGAGAGTCCTTTTCAAACCCCGGAGAATCTGCTTGAGGATATCCGGTTTTTAGAAGATTTACAGCCGCAAATGATAGGAATAGGTCCATTTCTTCCGCAAAAGGACACACCATTCGGCTCTTTTAAAGCGGGAAGCCTTTTAACCAGTCTAAAAATGATTGCTCTTTCCCGTATTCTGCTGCCGCATGCTTTAATCCCGGCTTCTACAGCAATTGGTACCGTTTCGCCTAACGGAAGAGAACTTGCATTAAAAGCCGGAGCGAATGTCGTAATGCCCAATCTTACGCCGCCTCATGTAAAAAACCTCTATATTATCTATGACAATAAGGCGGTTTTAGGGGATGAAGCAGCGGAAAACCTTACGCTGATTAAGGAAAAAATAACAAATACCGGGTATACAGCGGACATGTCCCGCGGAGACGCTCTTGTTAAAAAAGATTAATTTTTTGTATAATATTACCAAGAACATATTTGGAGCAAGAAATGAAAAATTGTAGAATGAATAAATCTTTATTGATAGTATTGGCAGTATTTTTTGTATTAATCTTCACATTTATATCCTGCAATAATTTTGAAAACGACGGTCTGCGTTACGGGTTTACAACAGAACCAACAACGCTCGATCCGCTTAACCCTTCAAATACCGCAGACGGCAGAAGTATTCTTTTTAATGTTTTCGAAGGGCTTGTAAAACCAAAAACAGACGGAACATTTATGCCTTGTATTGCAGAAACATGGACAATTGAACAAAACGGATTACTATATAATTTTACGCTCAGAAACGGAGTAAGATTTAGTGACGGCTCATTATTAACCGCTGCCGATGTTAAGTTCAGCATTGATACTGCCGCTGCAGCCGGCTTTAACGGACTTAATAATATAGAACAGATTGTAATTACACAGGATAATCAAATAAGTATTATTCTAAAAACAATTGATCCCGAATTTCTTCCGTATTTAACAGTAGGAATCGTAAAAGCTGATAACACAGACAGGGAAAAAAATGTAATCGGTACAGGTCCGTTCTATATAGAAAGATACAGACCGCAAAGAAATCTTATTTTGGCAAAAAATAATTTTTATTGGCAGAATAATCTGCCTTACCTTGATAAAATTACCCTTGTCTTTTTTGCAAACTTTGATTCATTAATGACCGCTCTCAGGGGAAGAAGCATAGACGGCGCGTTTATAACAGGTTCTATGGCAGCTCAGCTTGATCACAGAGATTTTGAAATTAATCAAAATAGTTCCGCTGCGGTGCAATTACTTGCGCTTAACAACGAAGCTGCTCCGCTTAACGATATCCGCGTCAGGCGCGCTATTAATTACGCAATTAATGTTCAGGAAGTAATTGACAGCGCTTTCTTCGGCGCAGGAACTCCTTCCGGCAGTCCGATTATTCCCGGATTATCAATTTATTACGAAGACACACCGTCTGTTTTTAATCCCGAACTTGCGCGCTCTCTTCTTTCGCAGGCAGGTTTTAATAATGTAAACAGGCTTTCTTTAGAAATTACAGTTCCTTCAAACTTTACAATGCACGTTGATACTGCGCAGGTAATTGTAAGCCAGCTTGAAAGAATTGGAGTGAATGCTTCCATTAAACTGGTAGACTGGCCAACATGGCTTTCCGAAGTTTATATCGCCCGCCAGTATCAAGCCACAATTATTTCATTGGACAGCCCAAGTGTTTCGCCGCGCGGTTTTTTATGCCGTTATCACTCCAATGACAGCGGCAACTTTATTAATTTTAAAAATGCGGAATTTGACAGTATTTACGAAACTGTACTTACAGAAACAAACAACACAAGAAGAATTAGGCTTTATAAAGACGCTCAAAGAATCATTACAGAAAACGCGGCAAGCGTTTATTTACAGGACATATATTATTTTATTGTTCTGCGCGGCAATAACTACGGCGGAGTATTAGATTATCCGTTATACGTAATTGATTTTGCTTCGATTTTTAGGATTAATAATAATTGAGCTATATATTAAAACGTATCTTTACTGCTTTAATTACTCTGTTTCTCGTTTCTATATTATGCTTTTTAGTTTTTAGCGTTATACGCGGAAATCCTGCCGAAAGTCTCGGAGGAACATATATTTCCGCAGAACAACTAGCCGCGTTAAAAGAAGAAATGGGGCTTAATAAAAATGTATTTGTACGCTATGCAGACTGGTTATCTTCATTTTTATCAGGCAATCATCAAAAATCATTTTTTTATCATGGCGAAACAATTTCGTCTTTGATAACCCAGAGGCTTCCTGTAAGTATAACGCTTGCTTTGCTTTCGCTTATTTTTATTTTAATTATTTCTTTTTCTGTTTCTATTTTAACGGTAAAACGACAGCACAATACAATCGATAATATCGTAAATTTTTTTACAGCTGCCGGCATAAGCACGCCGGGTTTCTTTCTCGGGCTTTTATTTATTTTCATATTCGGTTTTATCTTTAAATTATTTAGTCCGGGTTTATATATAGATTACAGCGAAAACTTTTGGGGATTTTTGGGCTGTTTGTTTTTTCCGGCGCTTGCGATTGCAATTCCGAATTCTGCAATGCTGATTAAATTCTTAAGAGGCTCTCTTTTTAATGAATTACAAAGCGATTATGTAAGAACAGCAAGAAGCAAAGGCGCGGGCAGATTGTATATTCTTTTTCATCATGTTTTTAAAAACGCATGCCTTCCTGCTTTATCAATGCTTGGGATGATTATTGCAGAAGTTTTTTCCGGCAGTATAATCATTGAACAAGTTTTTACAATTCCCGGAACAGGAAGATTATTAATCGCTGCAATCAGTTCCAGAGACTATCCGTTGATTCAGGCTCTTATAGTATATATTGCGTTTCTTGTTGTTCTTGCAAATACGCTTGCGGATATAATTATAATGTCAATTGACCCAAGAATAAAAAATGCAGGGAAAGTCAGATGAAATTAAACCGTCAGCTGGCAATAGGCGCAATTTTAGGCTTTTTAATAATATCTATGTCTGTCTTAAGTTATATTTGGGTTCCTCATGATTATAATCACATCGATAATTCAAAACGCCTCCAGCCTCCGTCGTCTGAGCATATATTAGGAACTGATAATTTTGGAAGAGATGTTTTTTCTAGAATTATGGCAGGCGGAAGATACTCGCTTATTCTTGCCTTTTGCACAGTAGCGGCAGCTGCCGGCATTGGATGTCTTCTTGGATTATTCGCAGGGTATCTTGGAAAAACCACAGATGAAGTTATTATGAGAATTATAGATACAATTAACTCATTTCCCGGTATTGTACTTGCTCTTTTAATGACAGCTATTATCGAAAAGAAAGACCTTGCTTTGTTTTTTGCTCTTTTAATTCTTTTTGTTCCGTCATTTACAAGAATAATCCGCACAGGAGCTATGCAGTATAAAAATGCCGCATTTATTCATGCAGAAAAGATTATCGGCGCGGGATTTTTTCGCATAACGTTTATTCATATCCTTCCTAACCTTGCGCCTTCTCTATTTTCTGCTTTTGTTATCGGGCTTTCTAATGCTATTCTTGCAGAATCAGCAATGAGCTATCTTGGTATGGGTATTCAACCGCCTCATCCTTCGTGGGGGCGCATTCTTTTTGAATCGCAGGCATGGTTTTTTAACGCGCCTTGGTCTTCTCTCGCTCCCGGATTTGTCATAATGGTTACAGTTTTTGCTTTTCATCTTTTAGGAGAAGGCCTTCGCCGTAAATTCGGAGGTCAAAATGGCTGACATGCTTGATATTAAAGCTCTGACTGTCTGCGTAAAAAAAGAAAAAAAAACTTTTATAATACTCGATAATATTAGTTTTTCTATTAAAGAAGGCGAAATACTCGGACTTGCAGGAGAATCCGGCTGCGGAAAGAGCATTACAGCGCTCTCAATACCAAATCTGCTGCCGCAGAATATAAGTGTTTTAAAAGGCGAAATTAATTACAACAACTGCAATTTAGTTTTATTAAAAGAAAAAGAATTGTGCGGCATAAGAGGCAATGAAATTGCGGTTATTTTTCAGGATGTAAGACAGTCGTTAAATCCAATGATTAGGATTGGAAAACAAATTACAGAATCCTTAGAATTATCTCAGCGTTTAAGAAAGCAAAAAATCGATAAGGAAAATAATAAAACTGCTGTTACAGACATATTAAAAACACTTGGATTTAACAATCCTCAAAAAATATTTAATGCATTTCCTCATCAGCTTTCCGGCGGTATGTGCCAAAGGATTGTAACTGCAATAGCGGCAATTAAGCGTCCTAAACTGCTTTTAGCTGACGAGCCTTCCAGTTCTCTTGACGAAGAAAGCCAAGAAAAATGCCTTTCTCTTTTAAAAGAAATGAACCAAAAACACAAAACATCGCTTCTTGTAATCTCTCATGATCTTTCGATAATTCGGCAATTTTGCAGCCGTTATCTGATAATGTATGCAGGAAAAATAATAGAAGAAGGTCCTTCCGAACTTCTTTATACTCCATTACATCCGTATACGAACGCGCTTATTAACGCTGCTCCTCACAAAGATAAACGGGGCAGTAATTTAAAAAATATCCATGGGAAAGTTCCTTCTATAGAAGATCGAAAAGACGGCTGTCCTTTTGCGCCGCGCTGCGCAAAGGCTCAATTAAAATGTATAGAAGAGTTTCCTCAGGCTAAAGAATTTAAAAACCGCAGGGTTTTTTGCAGCTTCCCTGAGCTAACAGGAGGGAACAATGAGTGAACTTCTGGTAAAAAATGTTTCTAATTATTACATAGACCGCAAGTTTGGTTTTTTCGGAAAAAAAGAAATTAAACCTGTTTTAAACAATATAAATATGGAAATAAAAAAGGGAGAAATTTACGGTTTAACAGGCAAATCGGGCTGCGGCAAAACAACTCTGGCGCGCTGTATTTTAGGACTTATAGATTACGAAGGAGAGATACTCTTAAACGGCGAAAAGGATATATCGGGCATTCAAATGGTGTTTCAGGACCCCGGCGCTTCATTAAATCCAACAAAAAAAATAGGCTGGCTTATCGAAGAGCCGCTTGTAATACATAAAAGAGGCAATCATGAAGAACGAAAAAACATGGTCAATAAAATGCTTCTTAGGGTTGGACTTGATTCTTCTTACAAATCACGGCGAGTCCATGAACTAAGCGGCGGGCAAAAACAGCGCGTTTGCATTGCGCGCTCATTAATTATTAAACCTCGTCTTTTAATAGCTGACGAAGCAATAAGCTCATTAGATGTTTCTGCAGGCGCGCAGATACTAAATCTTTTTAAAAAACTGCACAAAAACATGGGGCTCAGTATTCTTTTTATTTCGCACAATAAAGACGCTGTTGAGTATCTTTGCGATAGAATCGCTGTAATGGAAAAGGGAAAAATTAATTCTTAAAGCTGTGAATCGGCGCGGGGATTCTGCCGCCGCGTTTTATGAATGCATCGCTTTTTGCGCTGTTAACTGCCATTATAGGAGAGCCGCCGAGTAAGCCGCCGAACTCCGCCCACTCGCCGCACTTTTTACCGGGTACGGGAATTACGCGCACTGCTGTTGTTTTATTATTCACCATGCCTATTGCCATTTCATCAGCAATAATAGCGGCAATAGTTTCTGCAGAAGTATCGCCGGGAATCGGTATCATATCTAATCCTACAGAACAAACACAAGTCATTGCTTCTAGCTTATCGATAGAGATCGAACCGCTCTTTACCGCTTCTACCATGCCTTCGTCTTCTGACACAGGAATAAACGCTCCGGAAAAACCGCCTACATGAGTCGATGCCATAATGCCGCCTTTTTTTACCATATCAGTTAACATCGCAAGCGCGGCGGTTGTTCCATGAGTTCCGCATTTTTCAACTCCCATTGCTTCCAGTATACGCGCTACAGAATCTCCAACTGCGGGTGTCGGCGCCAGCGATAAATCAAGAATCCCAAACGGAACTCCAATACGGCGCGCTGCTTCTTTTCCTACAAGCTGTCCCATGCGGGTAATTTTAAATGCAGTTTTTTTAATTACGTCAGCTAATTCATCAAAACTTAAATCACCGCAATTTTCTAATGCCGCTTTTATAACTCCGGGCCCGGATACGCCTACATTAAGAACTGATTCTGACTCCCCTACCCCATGAAAAGCGCCTGCCATAAACGGATTGTCTTCTGGCGCATTGCAAAATACAACAAGTTTTGCGCAGCCTATGCCGTCATTTTCTTTTGTCGCCTCTGCAATTTTTTTTATTATATCACCCATCATTGCAACAGCGTTCATATTAATGCCGCTCTTGCTTGACGCGACATTTACAGAAGCGCATATTTTTTCTGTCTGCGAAAGCGCTCTTGGCAGTGATTTTATTAATATCTCATCGCCGTCAGAAATACCCTTATGCACCAAAGCGGAAAAACCGCCTATAAAATCTACACCGAGTTCCTTTGCTGTTTCGTCTAAGGCTTGAGCAAACGGAGTATAATCGTTTTCACCGGAAGAAGCGGCAACAAGAGATATCGGAGTAACAGAAATTCTCTTATTAATAATAGGAATTCCAAATTCTGTTTCTATATCACATCCTGTTTTTACCAAAGGACCTGCGACGCGCAAAAGTTTTTCTCTTATTTTTTTACGGGTCGCATCTCCAGAAGAACAAACGCAATCCAATAAAGAAACACCTAATGTGATGGCGCGGATATCAAGTTTATAACGAAGAAACATGTCGATTGTTTCTTTAATTTCAAACGGCGTATACAGCATTAATCACCTACAGAATAATTTTATTATATTCTATGCATTGCGGAGAATACTTTTTCGTGCATAAGACTTATGCTTACATTTAATGTATCTCCGAGACTGTTAAGTTCTTTTTTTATTTCTTCCAATGCCTTGGAACAGGAGCTGATATTTACCATCATCATCATTACAAAGTTTCCGCTTAATACAGTCTGCGATATATCTTCGATATTAATACCGCGTTCCGCCAAGAAAGCGGAAACTTTTGCAATTATTCCGACTTTATCCGTACCTACAACAGTTATGATTGCGTTCATAAGCTTCTTAGAATTCTTTCCGCTTCTGCCCTGCTGGAATAATTAGGATTACGGTTTATCAAGTCCTGAAGATAACGTCTAGCTTCGGGAAACTGTTCCAGCGTTACGCAGATTTTGCCTAATTCGAACATCGCGTCCCAATTGTTAGGAGCTAAACGAAGCACAGCCTGATACGATTCCTGCGCCTTTAGATGATCGCCTGATGCAGCATAAGCGCGCGCAAGATTAAATCTTACTGTTGCGTCATTTGGTCTTGCTATTAACGCGCGTTCATAATGAACAATACTGTAAGACCAGTTTTCCTGCCTTGTATAAACTGCGCCTAAATTATTATTGACTTCAAAGTTTGCGGGCTCAATCGCATAGGCTTCGTTTAAATACGCAATAGCTTCCGAAAAATTTCCTGCAGTTAAAAGAATGTTTCCAAGATTTATTCTTGGGCGGATATATCTTGGGTCAAGAGATGCCGCTGTTCTGTATGCGCTGATCGCTAGATCATTCGCGCCTGACGCTTCCAGCGCCTGACCTAATGTATAAACATAAATCGCATTGGTAGGAGCAGCGTCTACCGCTATTCTCGCGTGATTAATAGCCTCGTTATTTTTTCTGAGATCCATTTTTACGCGCGCCATATTGTAATTGGTCTGCGGATCTGCCGGCTCTATCGATAATGCTCTTGTAAAAAGATTTTCCGCTTCTACATGGTTTCCCGCTTCGCCTTGAGCCGCCGCAAGTTCGCGTAATGTGCTTATGTCATTCGGGTTATACTGCAATGCTCTTGTAAATGCCTGTACAGCGCCTCTCGCGTCCCCTCTGGAAATTAGAATTCTCCCGATCTCCCTGTGAGCCGCAAAGTAATCCGCTCTTATGGCAACTGCCTGCCGGTATGCGGCAAGCGCGTCATCTAGCCTGTTTAGCGCGCGGAATGTTCCGCCAAGATTATACCACGACGGATCATAATTAGGATTTAACCTTGTAGCAGACTGAAAAGCGTCTCTTGCTTCCGGAAAACGCCTGCCTATAAATAAAACTCTTCCTAGTTCATGGAAATACATAAAATTATTTTGATCCAGACGAGCTGCTTCTCTAAATGAATTAATCGCTCTGTCATTCTGGTTTGCGTCACGCGAAATGCGTCCGAGAACAAAGTGAGGCAGAGCCTGCGTTGCGTCTTTTGCCAATGCGTCATTTGCATGCTGAGTTGCATTTGTCAGAGATTCTCTTCCGCCCGGCGTATTGCGGTGCTCCCTTGAATAATCATAATAAGCGTCAGCCATATCAGCTAACTTTTGTGATTCAAAGCGCGATTCGCCGGCAGGGATAAGTCTTTTTGCTTCATTAAACAACTGCGTTCCCCCGGCAAGGTCGCCCGAAGAAAGCCTTGCTTTTCCGTCAGCGACAAGATTGTTAACGCGCCGCATTATTTCCTGCATTTCGCGGCTTGCTCTCGCAAGTTCTTCTTCCTGAGATCTTCTGCGGGCTTCTTCCGCTTCTGCTGCAGCTCTGCGCGCGGCGGCTGCTTCGTCATCAGCTGACGAAACAGAAGACGATGCGTTAGACTGAACAACAACCGGCCTGTTTAAACTTGACGCAAGCGCTTGATTCTGCCTTCGCAGTTCTTCGATAAGCGCATTATTCATCGCTTCCGCGCTGCTGGTACCGCTTCTGTCCATACTTAGAATAATGCGCTGAAGTTCGCGCGCGTCTTCGTCTTCAGGATTTTCGATTAAAAGACCATCCAGCAAATTTAACGCTCTGTCAAATTCTCCTGCTGCCGCATAATCTGTAGCAAGACGCAGAATATTCAATCTCCTTGCGTCTCCGCCTGATAAAGATAAATCGTCGTTACTTCCGCATGTCTGAACCAAAATGATTACAATAACAGCTATAATCACCAGCCCAATGCCGGAAAAAATAATTAACTTTTCTCTTGACATTAATTTCCCCTCTTTAAATTAATCTAGTTCAAATTCACCATCGTAGTGTTCGATATTTTCTGATCCTGCAGATAATCCCTGGCTTGAATCAGAAAGGGATTGAAGAGACGCAGAAACGGATTCTAAAAGTTTTGCTCTTTCTTCTTCCAGCCTGCGGGCTTCTTCTTCTGCAATAATTTTTCTCATTTCTTCTGCCGCAATATCAGAACGTATCAAGTTTATTAATTGTTCGATATTGGGTCTTTGCACAGAACGCGGTTCCAATACAAGATACTGTTCATAATCCGCAACAGCGCTTAAAAGCTGCCCTGATTTTATCCGTGTATTTGCTCTGCCAAGGTAAGCATTGGGAAAAACAGCACTGGTGCTTATAGCCTGCGAATAAAACTGTTCCGCAAGGTCATTGTTTCCCCTTCTAAAATATACATTCCCAAGGTTATTCGCGACAATAGCTGATTGGTTCCCTGCCATCGGCAGAACCCGTCTGTAAATAGCAATTGCGTCATCCGGCCTATTGAGCTGTTCATAAACGATTCCAAGATAAAGGTAGGCAGTAACATTAGACGGCTCTTCGGCAAGGGCGCGTTCGAGAAAAGCAACCGCTCCAGAAGGATTGTTCTGCATCATTAGTTCTTCGCCTCTGGTTAAATTTGACTGCCCGTAGCAAAAAACAGTCAAAATTGCCGATATGCAAAAAATTAAGGTTTTTTTCATCATATTAACTTCCTATTATACTTAATATACACTAAAATAAAGAAGATATCTTATTACATTATCGATTATATTATCGACAAAAAAAGGCTAGTTTTTGAAAATACTCTGTATTTCTGACCAAATAGACCCTCAAGTTTATTCTCCCCAGATAAAAGAGCGTTTTGCCGATATTGATTTGATTCTGTCTGCCGGAGACCTCCCAATGGATTATCTGGATTTTATCATATCATCCCTAAATAAACCACTTTTCTTTGTATTTGGTAACCACCATACAGAAGATTTAAAGCATTATAAAAAGCTCTGGAATACCCCCGAAATAACTGTAGAAAACGAATACATGGGCTGCGGCGCGATTCATTTGGGATCAAAGATTAAGGCCGAAGGGGGATTTATTCTGGCTGGTTTCGGCGGTTCAATGCGTTATAATAACGGCTCTAACCAGTTTACAGAATTTGAAATGTTCATAGAAATTATTAAAATAATCCCCAGCCTTTTATGGAATCGAATCACCCGAGGCAGGTTTGTTGATGTTCTATTGACTCATGCTCCGCCAAAGGGCATTCATGACAGAAAAGATAAATGCCATTGGGGATTTAAAGCCTATTTATGGTTTATAAGGACATTTAAGCCAAAATTATTTATTCACGGTCATATTCATTTATATGATCTAGCAGATGTGCGCTGTACAAAATTTAACGAAACCACAGTAATAAACGCGTTCAGCCATTATGTTGTCAATCTTGGAGATATTAATGGAAATTGACGCGATAACTCAGCAGGCATCAGAAGATTTTTCGCGCGCGAGAGGAAGGGCGATTCTTTCTCAGATACAGAATTTTTTAAATACAGATCGTGACAGACTGCTTTCTTTTAATGATGTTAAAGATATTCTCAAGCCTAAAAACGAAGTATACATGGGTAATCAGACAGTACCCATTAAACAGGTTGCCGGCAGCGAAGGGCGCTATCATGATTTTAATAAATATTTTCTTCCTAAAAGAGAACATATGCGTTATAGATGGCAGAGAGTTGACGAAGCGCATATAAGGGATATTATTCTGCCTCCTATTTTACTGTACGAAATCGGCGGAGTGTATTTTGTCCGTGACGGCAACCACCGCGTATCTGTAGCTAAAATGCAGAATGTAGAATTTATTGACGCAGAAGTTATAAGCCTCTCGACAGAGATTAATTTAAAGCCGTCAATGACTACAGAAGAACTGCGTGACGCTCTCATTGCCTACGAAAAAAATATTTTTTACAGCGAAACTAAGTTCGGAGAGCTTACAAAGTTTTGGGATTTAAATTTTAGTTCGCCCGGGCGTTATGATGTAATTTACAATCATATACTTGTTCATAAGTATTATTTAAACGAAGGTAAAGAAGAAGAGCTTCCATTTAGCGACGCGCTTTCTTCGTGGTACACCAATGTATTCAGTCCTGTGATATCCATAATAAGGGAACAATGGCTTTTGGCAAATTTTCCCGGCAGAACAGAAGCTGATCTTTATGTTTGGATTATTAAACATTGGGATTTTTTAAAAAAGAAATACGGCAAATATTCGCTTTCTAAAGCAGCGGGAGATTTTTCTAAAAAATACGGACAGGACAAAGGCAGGTTTTTTAGGATACTATCTATATTTATAAATAAGATTTTTCACGCAGGAAGGAAGGTGTAAATTGGCTGTTTTATCAATCCAATCGCATGTAGTTTACGGTTATGCCGGAAACACAGCGGCTGTTTTTCCTATGCAGCGGCTCGGAAACGAAGTATGGGCTGTTAATACTGTCGAGTTTTCCAATCATACAGGGTATGGCTCATGGCGCGGAAAAATACTTGGAGCAGAACTTGCGGCAGATTTAATTACTGCGTTAGAAGAAAGAAATGTGCTTGATAAATGCGATGCTGTGCTTTCCGGCTATCTTGGCGGAGCTGATATAGGCAAAGTCATCCATGACGCTGTAAAAAAAGCGCGGAAATATTCTCCAAACGTTTTATACTGCTGTGATCCTGTAATGGGTGATATCGGCAGAGGGCTCTATGTTAAACCTGACATACCTGAGATTTTTAAAAACGAACTTGTTCCGTTAGCTGATATTGTGTGCCCAAACCAATTTGAAATTGAGACTCTTACCGATGTTAAGGTTGATTCATTGGACAGCGCTGTCAAAGCAATAAATATTCTGCATAATATGGGTCCTTCTATTGTGCTTTTGACTAGTTATAAAGAAGAAAACGGCTGCCTCGGTATAATTGCATCTGATAAAAATCAAATATATAAAATTACTACTCCTGAGCTCCCAATAGGAAACAATGCAGCCGGAACAGGAGACATGACAGCGGCAGTGTTTTTATCGCGTTTTTTAGAAACAAAAAATCTGTCAAAAACCCTTGAGCTCTGCACTGCCTCTGTTTACAGTATTTTAGAAGAAAGTTATAACTACTACAAAGATTCAGAAAAAAAACTGGAACTCAGAATAATTAACGCTCAAGACCAGCTTATATCTCCGTCTCACTATTTTAAAGCGGAAAAAATCAAATAATGAAGCAAAATACCGCAAACTGGAGCAAGCTCTCTCCTTACGACCGTTATTTTGATTTTATATCTCAGGATATAGATCGTTATGCAGTTTTACTTTCCCATATAGAATCGCTCAAATTGAATTCTGCGGTTATTAATATAGAAGGGAACAAGCATATTTTTATTTTTCCGCATGGACAAAAATCACTGCGCACAGCAGGAGGAGTATTTCCTTATAAGGATACTTCTCCTTATTTACTTTCTGCCCATTATGACAGAGTAAGCGGAAGCTCCGGCGCTAACGATAACAGCATAGCTGTTTTTCATTTGTTAAAAGCTGCAATCTTACTTGAAAAAAACAAAGCAGAAAACTGGATAATTGTATTTACAGACAAAGAAGAATTAAAAGAAGGAGAAAGTTTGGAAGACCAAGGGTCTTTTACACTGGCAAAAAAGATAAAAACATGGGGGCTTTCTAAAGCAAAAATATATAATTTTGACGCCTGCGGAACCGGCAATGTTTTTATTGTTTCTACAACGACAGATCATATATTAAAAGACAGCGAACAGGCGAATATTAAAAAAGTAAGAAAAGAAATAAGGCAGCTGCGCGACTATGCGCTGGAAACTGCTGATTTACTGCGGATAGAAAAAATACTGCTCGCTCCTACTCCATTCTCTGACGATGTCGGTTTTTTACGCGCAGGGCTTGCGGCACAGACAATCACAATACTGCCTGCCCATGAAGCTGACAAATACGAAGCATTACTGCGCAGCAGAAGCGATTTTGCCGATGTGATTATTTCCGGAAAAATTAAAGAACCCAGCGAAAGACGCTGTCTCCCCGAAACATGGCGGTGTATCAACAACGCGAATGATACCTACACGCGTCTTACACCGCAATATTTTGAAGAAGTAGTCCGCTTTATAACAGAACTTATTAGTCACTGAATAAACTGCTTCCGCTGACAACAAAACCAATATGATAAAACTTTTGATTATTGGGGCTAAAAATCGGAAGATAATAACAGAACTCTATACCTATAATACTAAAAATAGCGGAAGCTCCAACAACAGGATTATGCATTGTAGTCGGCGATCTGCTGTCAGGCTGTCCAACTACTAAATTATAACCGGCAAATGGATTTAATTTAATAATGCCAAGCTCCAAAAGCCCGTAAATCCTGAATCCAAAATTAAAACCAAATTGAGCATTTAGTTCTTTAGTGCTGGAACTACCGTTGTTATTTGTATTGTTATGCACAGCAAACTCTGCAAACCAATCGGTTCCCAATCCTACTTCTCCGTAAAAACCAAACGATAATAAATTAGGAACAACATAAAAGTGATAACCAATACCAATGTTAAAAAACGTCATAACTTTTGGAGATTCAAGATCAGGTATCATAACCCTAATCGAAAACAAACTTAAAAACGGATCGTTATCATTGTTATAGTTATAATTCTGCGAATAAGCGCTCTGTATTAAAACAACCAACAAAATAATTAATACTAATTTCTTTTTCATTTTTTGCTCCTTTAATTAAACTCCCAAATTTAAACACCTAACAGCTTACTGTATGTTTCTAAAGCGTCATCTCCAAAATCACCGGAGAGCACTTTTTTTGTCAGAATCTTTCCAAGCTGTACGCCTTCCTGATCAAAACTATTTACATTCCAGATAAAACCCTGAAACATTACTTTGTTTTCATAATGCGCTAAAAGGCTTCCCAGCGCGGCTGGAGTAAGCTGTTTACCGTATATCAGCGACGAAGGCCTTCCTCCGGGAAACTCCTTATTTTTATCGCTTGAGTCCTGCCCTTTTGCAAACGCGACAATCTGCGCTGCAAGGTTTGCGTTTAGTTTTGTCTGGCTTACAGAATTGTCAACGCTGACATCATCACTTTTTTGGCTTTCTGTAAAACCAATAAACTGAAGCGGCACAATACTTGTACCCTGATGAAGCAATTGAAAAAATGAATGCTGTCCGTTAGTGCCGGGTTCGCCGAAAATAACAGGACCTGTAGTATAATCGATTGCTTCGCCCCTGCGGTTAACGCGTTTGCCGTTTGATTCCATATCCATCTGTTGTAAATGAGCGGGAAAACGCGAAAGCGCCTGACTGTAAGGCAGTACTGCCGTATACGGATAATTTAAAAAATTACTTTCCCAAACTCCGATAAGCGCGTCAAATAAAGCGGCATTTTTAAAAATATCTTCGTTTAATGCAAGTTTATCAGCTTCTGCAGCGCCTTTTAAAAAATCCTTAAAAACATCAGGTCCAAAAGCGAGAGATAAAACACAGCCGCCGACAGCTGATGACGAAGAATACCGTCCGCCGATATAGTCATCGATATAAAATGAATCAAGATATGCGCTGTTACGCGCAAGCGGGCTGGTTTCGCTTGTTACAGCCGCCATGTGCTTGCTTGGATCAAGTCCCGCTTTTACGAGTTTATCTTTTACAAAGAGTTCATTGGCAAGCGTTTCCTGCGTTGTGCCGCTTTTGGATACAAGAATAAAAAGACTTTTTTCTAGATCAGATGAAGCAATAACCGCAGAAGCGTCATCGGGATCAACATTAGAAATAAATTTTGCGTTTAGCTTTTTTTTCCCATTTGCTTCTGCCCAATTTTCCAGTGCCAAATATAGAGCGCGCGGACCAAGGTCTGAGCCGCCTATGCCTATCTGAATCACAGTAGAAAAATCTTTTCCTGTAGAACCTTTATACTTCCCCTGATTAACATCAGAAGCAAACGCGCAAAATCTTTCGAGCTCTTTAAGGTAAAAATCTCCGATATTTTTGCCGTCTTCCATAACCGGCTTACCCTGCTGACCGCGCAGCAAATGATGTAAGACTTTGCGGTTTTCTCCGGTATTTATTACTTCTCCATTGATTAATGCATTATATTTTGCGATAAGCTCCTGTTCAACTGCAAGCTCGCCTAATAATTTTATACAATCATCGTCAACTGCCTTAGCTGCCCAAGAATAATTAAGACCTGCTGCCATGGGAATGACACATTCTTTTACCCTTTTAGCATTTAATTTGTCTTTAAAACTAAAAACCTGTTTTTTTGAATACTCTAAGAGCTTTTTATACACAGCAGTTTTGTCAAAATTAAGATATTGCATTAAACCCCCTGTTATAAGCTATTATAACCCGAAAAAAGCCAATTTTCAACATTTGCTTCAAAATTACCAGATTTCTTCTCCTCGCCCCCGGACAACGCGGAACCCATTTACCCATGTTGCGGTATCCGGTGTATCGCTGTTCCGCACTACGCTTCGCACATTGCTGGCGGCATTACTCCATGCCCCGCCGCGCCTTACACGCTCTGTTCCAGAAGCTGAACCTCTTGGGTTGTTAGTAAGTGTTGTAATTGTATTATACGGAGCAAATAAGTCCCAGACCCATTCAGAAATATTTCCGCTCATGTCAAATATTCTCAAAGCATTAGGCGCCTTAGTTCCTACAGTTTGAGTCGACTGATACCCCGAAGGCATTGTTTTGACAGTTTCATTATACCACGCAACAGCTTCGGCGCTGTTACTTCCGGCATATATAAAATTCCCTGGCGTTCCATGTCCGCCTCTTGCAGCATATTCCCATTCAGCCTCAGTGGGCAGACGGTAACCTCTGGGATTTCCAGCAATCCACGTTACAGTTGCGCTTACTATAGGATTAATTGTATCAGGAGGAGTTCCCGGTAATGGTACAGCGGCCCTTGCGATACCTGTCATAGAATAAGTCTGCCCAAGAGACACGTTCTCAGGAAGATTATTTAGTCTTATACAATATTCAATTGCATCATACCAAGAAACTCTTTCTACAGGACGAAAAGTGTTTCTGGAGAATTGACTTGGATTAACACCCATTATCTGCTGATATCCCTTATTAGTATCAGGGGAATTAATTTGTGTAACAGGATATCTGCTTATATAAAAGCCATCCAGAGTTACTGTCCGAGTTGGATATGCATGATAGGCAGCTGGGCTTCCAGAAACACCTGCATCGCCCATTATAAAACTTCCTCCCGGAACCCATACCATGTCAGGTTCTGGCGGAACCCATCTTGCATAAAGGTTTAAAACATTTCCATTTAACGCTCCGGCTGGCGCAGAGATTAAAGCTGTGTTAAAGTTCCAAGGCAATAAAGTCGCCCTAAAACCGGGATCATTTACACCTAACGGATAAATAGGATCGTTAGGATCGGCTGTGCTGTAATCCCATCTAAAGAATGAATACCCGCTGTGAACAACCGGCGGCGGCGGTTCAACCGCGCGGCCTGCTGCAGCAGCGGCAACACGCTGATCAGCTGGTTTTAAAGGTAAAGCCGGAATCGGAGTAATAGGCGGATTTCCCCAATGGAACACTACAGTGTAGATTGTTACTTCCCATCTCGCATACAAGGTCATACTAGAAGTTACAATATCAAAATTAAAGTTCCATTCTGCGCCTGTATCGGTAAACCAGCCGGTAAAATCTTCTCCTGCCTTAGTCATAACAGGAGGTCTTTCGGCTCTTTTGCCATGTTCAACGTTTTGATTTGCCGGCGCAGGTGTTCCGCCGCCTGCTTCGAATCTTACAAAATAAATATTAGGAACCCATCTTGCATGAAGAATAAACGCGTCATTCCTTAATCTGGCAGGATCAATAGTAGTATCCCAATCATCAACTTCGCGGACTAGATCTTCCGAAAAATTCCATTCAACGCCTGACTCTGTAAACCAGCCGGCAAAAGTATAACCTGTTCTGACTAAAGGACCGGGATCAATTATTCTTCCGCCGACAGAACCGGCAATCCCGGAAAATATTGTAAAGTTTAAACGCTGTAACTGTGTATTATCAGGTCTTGTTCCGCCGTTCACCTGTAAATGAATTGTACGGGAATAAGCGCTCCACCTTGCATAAAGAGTAATTGAACTGCCGCTGGGGAGTGAAACAGGATCATTAAAATCCCACCTTAAAAGATAAAGAGCTGCGGCTTCATTAGCATCTGTAATTAAACCGCCGTCAGTTGTAAACCAGCCAAGGAAACCATGAATACCGTCAGACGGCAAACCGGAAGGTTCGATTATTTTCCCGCCAGGAACTACTCTTTGTACAGGCACAGAAATTACCGGTCCGGCTTTGCTTCTTGGAATTTTATCCGCAGAATAAATTTGATTATAGTTTGTAACAAAATTTACTGTAACGGTTCCGGGCTCCCATAATGCTGTAAGCGTAATAAAACCGTCGCCGTCAACATCATCTCCTGGTCTTACAGTCCGAGTATCTATGTCCCACAGATTCCCTCTCTCATCCAGCCAGCCTGCAAAACTAAGATTTGCATTAGTAGAATGAGTAATTGCCCTAATCCTTGGAACTGTATTACCCCATAACACCCTTACAGGCTGCGGCTGAAAATTTCCGCCGCGGGTATCAAAAACCACAACACCGAAATTAACACCGCTTCCCGAAGTGCCCGGATCAAACCACCAAGTTTCCATTATCGAGTTATGACAGCTAACCCAGCTAAAACAAATTAAAATAAAAATACAGAATAAATATTTAAAATAATTTTTCTTCATACATTTCCTTTTATTCTGTGTCCATTTGGATAATAATTAATTCGACACGGCGGTTCATGTTCCAATGAGCATGGTCGCTGGCAATAGTCCTTGTGCCCCCAAGGGCGATAAGTACAATCTGCTCGTCTCTCACGCCTCTTGCTCTAAGAAGCCTTGCTACTTCGTTGGCGCGTCTTTCGCTTAAAACAGCAAGCTCTTGAATTTCTGCCGGTTCACGGGTTACAGGATTAGCATGACCTTCTATTCTGACGTGTAAATCCCTGTTTTCTCTTAGTATTTGCGACACTTGATTTAAAACAAGATCGTTTAATGATCTTGCATCTGCATCAATGCCTTCATTATATCTGTATATATCACCGCCGAACAAAATATATTCAACCTGAGTAATAATAATCCTTCTAATAATCTCATTAGCAGTGGCTGCAGCTGCTCCCGGTCTTTCTATATATTCAGTTTTCTGCGGCAGCGGAAATTTATATCCGGCTGTTACGCTTAATCCAAAAATAAATGGATAACCAAAACGGACAGAAGGCTCTATATTCAATGAAGATGTCAGCGGAATTGTTATACCGGCAGTAAAATCAGCAAGCAAAGAAGAACGGGTATCTCTTGGATCGAATCTGTTATACGGTCCTTTAATCGCTCCCAGAAAGCCAAGTCCGCCTTGTATAAAGGCATTTATATCTCTGTCAAATAAATTAAAAGTTAAAAAATTCCAGCGCAGAAACACTTGGGTTTCTAAAGCAATAATTCCGTCTGTGCTAAAATTAATTGCATTCTTGCTTCCCAGCATCAAACTGGAAGTCAGCGGAATCTTTGGCTCAATAATAAATCCAAACGAAAGTCCGTCAACAAGAATATCGCTCATTCCGATTCCGCCGTTCAACATCCAGTATGAAAAATCCCAATTGGACTCTTCTGATTGAGCATTTATCCCTGAAATAATTAAAAAAATAATAAAAATACTAAAATGTATTTTTTTATGAATTTTAGCATTTTAATCACACGTTACCTTAAAAAAATAATATTCCTACTTATATTATAGTACAAAATAGAAAAATGTCAAAGAATAAGCTATAAATATATAGATTTGCAACCTTTTCATTCAAATTCGCTCTAAAACAATATGGGGAAAGTGGATAAAATTTTAGCAAACGCTGCTTTACCGCAGTTATGCCTATACGCTTCCGCGAAATATAAAAATAGAACTGCCTTTTCTCTATTGTGTGAAGAACAGATCACAAGACAGGTGACATACGCTCAAATGGGGAGCCGCGCAAAGCAAATAGCCAGTCTTTTAAGGCAAATGGGTGTCAAAAAAGGCGGCAGGGTTATGCTTTTATCTGACAATTGCCCTGAATGGCCTATTGCCTACTTTGGAATAGCCATTGCAGGCGCGGTTTCGGTTCCTTTGCTCACTGGGTTTTCTCCCGAACAAATTAAAAATATTGCCGAACATTCAGGTATAAGCGCAATTTGCATAAGCGAAAAAATGGCAGAAAAACTGGATTCTTCCAAGTTATTCAGCGGAATACTTTCTCAAATACCTTGTATATGCATAGAGAATATAAACTATAATGCAGACATCAATGAAGAATCAGAAGACTTTGACCTCCAAACATCAATAAATGATCCTGATGAACTCGCGACTATTATTTATACCAGCGGAACACAGGGAAGCAGCAAGGGCGTTATGCTCTCCAGCAGGAACTTAATTTCCAGCGCGTTGTCATCCAATGAATTTTTTCCTATATATCCGAGCGACCGCCTGCTTTCTGTACTGCCTCTCGCTCACTCTTATGAATGCGGACTTGGTTTTTTAGCTCCTATTTTCAGCGGCGCAAGCATAACTTATCTTGACCGCCCGCCGTCTCCTTCTATTTTGCTTCCGGCGCTTAAACTTTTACGTCCTACAGCTATGATTACTGTTCCGCTCCTAATGGAAAAAATATATAACAATGCAATCGGTCCAAAGCTGGAAGCAAACAAACTTTATAAATTTGCGCCTACAAGGCTTTTGGCATCATGGATTGCGGGAAGAAAACTCATCGCAGCCTTTGGAGGAAAAATCCGTTTTTTAGGAATCGGAGGCGCTCCGCTTGCGCCGCAGGTAGAAAAATTTCTTCATAACGCAAGGTTTCCTTATTCTATAGGATACGGTCTTACAGAGACTTCTCCGCTGGTTGCAGGTAACACTCCGCTTAAGTTTACTTTTGGATCGGGAATAGCCGGCTCTTCGATTGTAAAGTTAAGAGTTGACAAAGGTGAGATTCAGGTAAAAGGTCCCAATGTAATGATTGGTTATTATAATGATGCCGAAAAAACAAAAGAAACATTTACCGATGACGGCTGGCTTCGCACAGGAGATCTCGGCAATCTTGATAACAAAGGAAGACTCCACATTAAAGGAAGGCTAAAAGCGATGATTCTTGGACCATCGGGTGAGAATATTTATCCCGAAGAAATCGAAGGTCTCCTTGGTTCATCTCAGCTTGTAGAAGAATCGCTTGTATATTCCGGCAAAAAAGGAGAACTCATCGCTCTTGTAAGATTAAGCGAAGCTGCCATAAGCGAAGCGGCAAAAACAGCCGCAGGCGTAATTGAACATGCGCTGGAAGAACTCCGTATCTGGGCAAATAGGAAACTTGCGGCATTTTCGCGCTTAAGCAAAATAGAGATCAGATACGAACCTTTCGAAAAAACCCCGACAATGAAAATAAAAAGATATTTGTATATTTAAACTGTATTGCATTTAATTTATATTTACAGAATAATGTTCATATGATTTATAAATGCTGGATAGTTCCGGCTGTATTTTTACTTTCCATTATTAATATTTTTTCTCTGGAAATAACCGAAAGAGACTTAGAAGCCTATATTAGGGGTGAATATAACCGCAGTTCTAATTATTACGGAGAAATATCGATAGTAGGCGCTCTGGAACTGCAAAATCATTTTAAAATAAGAGGCGGATTCGCATACGGAAAAAACATGCATAATACTGATATTAATTCATTTATAAACACAAAGTATTCTCCGTTTTCCGGTATACCGCTTGGTTTTTCGGTATCATATATATACAACAGCTTTCCGGAATATTCAACTCACACTCATTCTCTTCTGCCTCTAATATCGTTTAACGGCGAGCGGGCGGGAATAACTGCCGGTGTTAATTTCCGGTTTACATCATTTTTTTATGAAAGCCCTATTTTAGAAACTATACTTTCTTTGCACACATATTTTAATTTTATTATAACAGATACTCTGCGCATAGGAATGGGTTTTGGAAACATCAGTGATTTTATGGCAAAAAACTTAAGCGCGTATTCTGTCAGTTTTTATGTTTCTATATTATTTTTCGAAAATTGGTCATTAATAAACGAAGTAGAGTTTATGCAAAGCGGCGGAGACGGACTAAGCACAACATTTTACGGATTTTCTTGGCGAGGCGGGGTAAAGTTTTCATGGTAAGAAAAAATATTTTTATAAATGCAATTATACTTCTTTTATGTGCGCTTTGCCTTGCTTCTGGCTGTAATAATGATTTTCTTGGGCTCATATATTCGAGCGACCTTGACGAACGTCTTAGATCCAAAGATGAATTTAATTTTCTTACCGCGCAGGAATTATCACCTTCTCCCGGTTTCGGAAGCAGTTATTCCTTTATTGTATTAGCTGACACGCATATAGAAGGCGGAAACGCTTGGGGGCTGGAAAATCTTACAAATGTAATTTCTTCTAATCTCAATATTAAATTTGTTGTAGTTTTAGGCGACATTACGCAAAACGGCGCCAGAGAAGATATAGATAGATTTAAACAAATCGCAAACAGCTTAACCGTACCCTTTTACCCTGTTATAGGAAACCATGATATTTATTTTGGTAACTGGTCTGTATACAGGGAAGAAATAGGTTCTACCCGGTATAGGGTTAACGGAACCGGCACAACTCTTTTTATGCTTGACTCCGCTAATTCATTCTTTGGGAGAGACCAGCTTAACTGGCTGGAAAGAGAGCTTAGAAATACACAGGGACGCATTTTTGTTTTTACGCATACCCGCCTCTTTGTTACAGGTCCTGTTGATCTTCAGCACATGACAGATATCAGGGAAAGAGCCCGGATTGTTTCAATGCTTCAGAATAAGTGCGATGCTGTCTTTATGGGGCATTCACACAAACGTATTATTAATGAAGCTGGAAACGTTCAATACATTAATGTAGACGACTTTGTTAACTCAAAAACCTACTGCCTTGTTACTGTGCCTGCGTCGGGAAAAATAACCTATGAATTTCATAGACTTCCATAGCTAAAAACATCAAAACGCACTTGAGTGTTTTTGAACTTTTAAATATAGTTTATATATATGATAGATTATATCGAACCCAAAGTATTAAAAGGGTTTAGGGATTTTCTCCCAAATGCTGAGATAATCCGGCGCAGCTTAACAGAAAAAATAGAAAACACATTCCGTTCTTTTGGATTTGTTCCAATTGACACTCCTGCTATGGAATACGCCGAAATCCTTCTTGGAAAAGGCGGAGGAGAAACAGAAAAACAAATTTACCGCTTTAAGGACAACGGGGACAGGGATGTTGCTCTGCGTTTTGATCTTACGGTTCCTTTTGCCCGCTTTACCGCCCTGCACCGCAATGAGCTTTCGTTTCCTTTTAAACGCTATCATATAGGCAAGGTCTGGAGAGGCGAAAATACACAGCGGGGACGTTACCGTGAATTTACCCAGTGCGATTTTGATATAATAGGAAGCGACAGTCCTGCCGCTGATTTTGAGATTATTCTTTTAATCCGCTCTGCCTTATTAAACCTTGGTCTTGACATTACAATCCATGTAAATCACCGCGGACTATTTAATAAATTTTTATCGCATATAGGGCAAATAGATAATTCTGCAGAAATTTTACGTACAGTTGATAAATTATCTAAAATAGGCGAAGACGAAACTAAAAGAATTCTCTGCGGTCTTACTGGAGAATCAAACGCGGTGAAAATACTTGAGTTTATAGGCGCAAAAGGAACTTTTAATCAAGTGATAGATCGCATAACAGAACTTTCCGGCGGACATTCTGATGAATCACAAATGCTCATCTCGCTAAATCAATACATGATTGACGCATGCGGCTGTGAGAATCCGTTTGTTATAGATCCTTCAATCACAAGGGGACTTGATTACTACACCGGCGTTGTTTTTGAAACATTTTTGAATGAGCTTCCTGACATCGGTTCTATATGTTCGGGCGGACGTTATGATAACCTTGCGGGTCTTTATTCAAAAGATAAAAACAGCATAAGCGGCGTCGGCTCTTCTATCGGTCTTGACCGTCTGCTTTCTGCTCTTGAACACCTCGGCAAATTACCTGCCGCAAACAGCTGCTCTGCCGCGATTATCTGCGCAGATATAAAAAAATCAGGGCAGTATCAGGCATTGGCGCAAAAACTCCGCGCAGAAGGAGTACCCTGCGAAGTATTTTTAGAGCCCGCGGCAGACAAACAGCTTGTAAAACAATTTGTACTTGCAGAAAAAAAAGGAATGCGCTTTGTTATTATCCCCGGCGAAAACCCGCTTACAGATAAATTAACTCTGCGCGATTTGACTGAGCGGCAAAATACAGAAGTTTCTATCAGAGAAATAATCAGCATTGTGAATAAGCAGTAATTATGGAAAAAGTAATATTAAAAATTAAAGGTATCAGCTGCGCAGCATGCGCCGCACAGATAGAAAAAGCTCTTTTTGGACTTAACGGCGTAAAAAACACCTCTGTAAATTTTATTGCGCAAAAAGCGGGCGTTATTTATGATCCTTCTGTTTTAAAACTAAGCGATATAAAAAAAGCAATCGAAAAAGCCGGTTATAAAATAGACACAGACGAAGACAATGTAAAAAAAGCTGCCAACACCGGCAATTTAAAAACAAAATTATTAATTGCCGCTTGTTTTTCTCTGCCTCTGTTATATCTTGCTATGGCTCCGATGATATCTCTTCCGCTTCCTTATTTTCTCTCTCCCTCGTCTGCGCCGTTAATTAACGCGTTATTGCAGCTAACACTTACAATTCCTGTAATTATAGCAGGTTTTAACTTTTATACATCGGGTTTTAAAAACCTCTCCAGGTTAAAACCAAACATGGATTCGCTGATAGCGATAGGAACATCCTCGGCTGTTATTTTTAGTATTTATAATTTGTTTATGTTAATACAAGGAAACTCCGAAGCCGCGCACTCTTTGTACTTTGAAACTGCCGCCGTTATTATAACGTTAATTCTATTAGGAAAAACAATAGAAGCCGCTCAATACAAACGTACAGGGGATGCAATTACAAAACTAATGTCCCTGGCTCCAAAAACAGCAATTATAATAATCGAAGGAAAAGAAAGAATTGTTCCTATAGAAAAAGTAGTATCAGGAAATATTATCTTTGTTAAACCCGGCATGAAGATTCCTGTAGACGGCGTAATAATCCAGGGAATCAGCACTGTAGACGAATCAATGCTGACCGGCGAAAGCATGCCTGTCGATAAGAAAACAGGAAGTTCTGTTTACGGCGGAACTGTCAATTACAACGGCGCATTCTATTTTAAAGCATTAAAGACAGGTTCTAAAACTGTTCTTTCCCAAATCATCAGGCTTGTGGAGAATGCGCAAAATTCAAAAGCGCCTATTGCACGGCTTGCCGATATCGTATGCGCTTTTTTTGTACCGGCTGTCTGTGCCGTCGCAGTTCTTTCGGGTATTGCGTGGTTTGCGGCTGTATCTTTTGAATTTGCGCTTTCAATTTTTATCTCTGTGTTAGTTATCGCCTGCCCTTGCGCGCTAGGAATCGCCGCGCCTATTGCTGTAATGACTGCCGCAGGCAAAGGAGCAAAAAACGGCGTTTTATTCAAAAACGGACAAGCGCTGGAAATTGCGGGAAAAATCCAGACAATTGTATTTGATAAAACAGGTACGATAACAGAAGGAAAACCAATAGTTACGGATATAATTCTCGGCAACAGCGCTTGGGGAGCAGGAAACTGGAAAGATTCTGCAGAAATAAAAGAAAACTTTTTGCAGCTTGCGGCATCGGCAGAAAAAGGAAGCGAACATCCTTTGGGACAGGCAATTGTAAACGAAGCGGAAAAACTTGGAATTACAACAATAAAAGCGGATGTGTTTGCTTCGATGCCGGGTTACGGTATTAAAGCAGAAGTTAACGGCATTCCGGTTTTGGCCGGCAATAAAAAACTTTTAGAAAAATATAATATTCCGCTTGGTAAACTGGAAATTGTTTCTGACAGGATCGCCACAGAAGGAAAAACCCCTGTTTATGTTGTCATACACGGAAAAATAGCGGGGATTATTGCAATCGCAGATACATTAAAAAAGAACAGTAAAAAAGCAGTAGAAAGAATATACAAGATGGGAATTGATATCGTAATGATTACAGGCGATAACAGAAAAACAGCGGATGCCATCGCAAAAGAAGCGGGAATTAAACGTGTGGTTTCGGAAGTTTTTCCGCAGGATAAATTAACCATCATTAAAAATCTGCAGGCAGGAATAAGAAAGGTTGCAATGATTGGTGACGGCATAAACGATGCTCCGGCATTGGCGCAGGCAGATATTGGTATAGCCATCGGGAACGGCGCTGACGCTGCGGTAGAAGCTGCGGATATAGTACTAATGCGAAACGACCCGCTGGATGTTCTTACTGCTGTAAATTTAAGTAAAAGCAGTATCCGTATCATCAAGCAGAATCTTGCGCTGGCTTTTGGATACAATATTTTAGGTATCCCTATAGCGGCAGGGGTCTTGCATTTGTTCGGCGGCCCTTTGTTAAACCCCATGTTTGCCGCAGCAGCAATGAGCCTAAGCTCAATTTCGGTATTATTAAATACGCTTAGGTTAAAGCAGGTTAAGCTATAATTTATTTCTAATGCCATTTACTAACGTTATCTATTTTGATATACTGTATTTATGACAAAAATCGGCATGAAGACACCCCTTGTAGAGATTAACGGCGATGAGATGACCCGCGTGCTTTGGGATGTAATCAAAGAAAAACTGCTTCTTCCCTTTATAGATTTAAAAACCGAATATTATGACCTTGGGCTTTCTAACCGCGATGATACCAATGACGAAGTAACAGTTAATTCCGCCAATGCCATTAAAAAATACGGCGTAGGCGTTAAGTGCGCTACAATAACCGCAAACACAGCAAGAATGCAGGAGTACAATCTTAAACACCTACATCCAAGCCCAAACGCGACAATCAGGGCAATACTTGACGGCACAGTATTCCGCAAACCAATTTCTGTAAACCGTATAAAACCGTCTGTCATTACTTGGAAGCGTCCTATTGTTATAGGCCGTCACGCCTACGGCGATGTTTATAAAGCGGCAGAAATGGAAATCAACGAGCCCGGCAAAGTTGAACTTGTCTATACAAAAACAAACGGAGAAGAACGCCGCGTTAAAGTCGCAGATTTTAAAACAAGCGGAATTGTTCAGGGCATGCACAACCTTGATGATTCGATAAAAAGTTTTGCACGCGCCTGTTTTCTTTATGCGCTTGCAGAAAAAATACCATTGTGGTTTTCTACAAAAGACACTATTTCTAAAACATATGACGGACGCTTTAAGTTTTTATTTAACGAAATATACGAAACCGAATTTAAAGAAAAGTTTGCGGCTTCCGGCATAGAATATTTTTATACATTAATCGATGACGCTGTCGCCAGGGTTGTAAAAAGCGAAGGCGGCTTTTTATGGGCATGTAAAAATTATGACGGCGATGTTCAAAGCGATATGATTGCAAGCGCAGCAGGAAGCCTTGCTATGATGACAAGCGTTTTAGTTTCTCCATCCGGTGTTTTTGAATACGAAGCCGCTCACGGCACTGTTCAGCAGCATTATTACAAGTGGCAAAAGGGAGAAAAAACCAGCACTAACCCTGCCGCTTTGATATTTGCATGGAGCGGAGCGCTTTCTAAACGCGCAGAAATTGACAACATACCGGAATTATCTGATTTTGCAAAACGGCTGGAAGCTGCGGTTACAGGCGTCATAGAAGACGGAATAATGACAGGAGATTTGGCAAAACTTTCTGAGCCGCCGCCGGAGAAAATTTTAAATTCGTGGGAATTTATCGATACAATTGCCGCAAGGTTGTGAGGAGTTATAAATGAAGAATGACAGCGAGAGGCTTGAAGCAAAACTTATTTTAGAAGACGAAAGCGAATATCTGGGCTGGGCTTTTGGAAAGAGCCGCAGTGTTACCGGCGAAGTAGTTTTTAATACGGGAATGTCAGGGCTTATTCAGTCTATAACAGATCCTGCATGCAAGGGTCAAATATTTGTGTCTACTTGGCCGATAGCCGGTAACATAGGCGTGCCTGTTAATAAAAACGGCGCGCCTTTTTTAGATGAAAATGAGATTCCTGTAATTATAGAATCAGAAAAAATTCAGGCGGCAGGGCTTATTATTTCTGATCTTTGCGAAGAGCCGAGCCATTATGCATCTAAGATTTCCTTATCTTCATGGCTGGAAAAAGGAAGTATTCCAGGCATTTACGGAATAGATACACGCGCTTTGGCTATGCGCCTTCGCGAACGCGGCACTATGCGCGGAAAAATAATTATCGGAGAAAATACAGGCAATGTTTCGATCAATAAAATAAAACAATCCAACAGCGACGGAGTCGCATTAAAAGAAATTAAAACATACACTCCTGCGGGAAAGAAAAAAGGAATAAAAATTGCCTTAATAGACTGCGGAGTAAAAGCAAATGTAATCCGATGTCTTTTAAACCGCGGCATAGAAGTAAACCGCATACCATGCGACATAGAAATAGAAATTAGTAAATATGACGGATTAATAATTTCCAGCGGACCCGGCGACCCTAAAGAATACAAAAAACTGATAGAAACTATACGAAAAACATTATCAGGCTCAAAGCCTGTTTTAGGACTCGGTCTTGGATGTAATATAATAGCGCTTGCGGCAGGAGCAGATACATTAAAGCTTCCGTTCGGCCACAGGGGGCAAAATCAACCAAGCATAGAAGAAGGAACCAGCAGATGTTATATTACCTCGCAGAATCAAGGTTATGCGATACGCCCCGAATCGCTTCCTAAAGGATGGAAGCAGTGGTTTACAAATGCAAATGACGGCGTAATAGAAGGAATAAAAAAAGAAGGAAAGCCGTTCTCCGGCGTTCTGTTTTATCCGGAAGGATGTCCCGGCTCACGCGACACAGAATTTATTTTTGACCGCTTTATAGATCAAGTAAAGGAGAGCAATAAATGATACCACTAAAAAAACCGGATTTAAAACTTCCAAATAAAGTTCTCATTCTTGGATCGGGCGGTTTAAAAATAGGACAAGCCGGCGAATTTGACTACTCCGGCTCTCAGGCAATTAAAGCTCTGCGCGAAGAAGGCATTAAAACAATTTTAATTAACCCTAACATTGCGACTATTCAAACAAGCGAAGGAATGGCAGATTCAACATATTTTCTCCCTGTAACTCCGGAGTATGTCCGCAAAGTAATAGAAAAAGATAAACCTGACGCATTACTGCTTTCTTTTGGCGGTCAGACCGCGCTTAACTGCGGAGTCGCTTTGGAAAGAGAAGGCACACTTAAAAAAAATAATGTTAAAGTTCTTGGCACTCCCGTTAAATCCATAGAGGATACAGAAGACCGCCAGCTTTTTGTTAACCGTCTAAACGAAATAGGCGCTCTTACTCCAAGAAGCTTTGCAGTAACGGACACGCCTGCAGCGCTTAAAGCAGCTAACGAAATAGGCTTTCCTGTAATGGCGCGCGTAGCGTTTACACTGGGAGGAGCCGGCTCCGGTATTTGTAGAAACGAAGCTGACCTTACAAAAAAATGCGCAATGGTATTTGCCAGAAAAAATGAAATTGACACTCCTCCGCAGATCCTTGTAGAAGAATGGCTCGGCGGCTGGAAAGAAATAGAATTCGAAATCGTTAGGGATTCCAACGACAATTGTATTACTGTAGCATCAATGGAAAACTTTGATCCGCTTGGCATACATACAGGCGAAAGTATAGTTGTCTCTCCAGCGCAGACGCTTACAGATTCTGAACTTGGAAAACTAAGAAGAATCGGCATAGAAGTAATCCGTCATCTCGGCATTGTCGGCGAATGTAATATTCAATATGCTCTTGATCCTTTCTCAGAAGACTACCGTATCATCGAAGTAAACGCGCGTCTTTCCAGAAGCTCTGCGCTCGCTTCAAAAGCGACAGGTTACCCTCTTGCCTTTATTGCGGCAAAAATAGCGCTTGGTTATTCTATGCTTGATATAGAAAACCGCATAACACGCGCAACAAGATCTTTTTTTGAACCAGCGCTCGATTATATTGTCGCAAAAGTTCCGCGCTGGGATTTGACAAAATTCAAAAATGTAGATTTGCGTATCGGTTCCGAAATGAAATCTGTCGGCGAAGCGATGTCGATCGCAAGAACATTCGAAGAAGTTATTCAAAAAGCTCTTAGAATGACAGGCATTGGAGCTCCAGGACTTGCAGGCGATGACACTCTTTGCGGCAGAAGCTTTTCCGGTCCCGGCACTATAGAAGCAAAAATTAAAGAAGGTCTTTCCAGACCAACAGACAGGCGCATTTATGTTATTTACCGCGCTCTTCAGGAAGGCTGGACAGTAGACAAGATTTATAAATTAACAAAAATTGATAAATGGTTTATCAGTAAAATGTATAACATCTGGAAGATCGAAGAAAAACTGCGCAAAACAAAAAAAGCCGGTCTTACAAGAGAACTTTTGGCTCAGGCAAAACAGGTTGGATTCTCCGATGCGCAGATCGGCGGTTTTACAGGATTGCCGGAAATGAAAGTCCGCGAAATCCGCAAAGAACACCGTATACTGCCCGCAATAAAACAGATAGATACGCTTGCAGCTGAGTATCCGGCAAAGAACAATTATCTTTATATGACTTACAGCGGCGCTGATTCTCCCGCTTTAGCTGCGCGTGTTGATGATGTAAATCCATCCGGACGCGGAGTTATGGTTTTAGGTTCGGGCGTTTATAGAATAGGTTCCAGCGTTGAGTTTGACTGGTGCTGTGTCAACGCAGTGCAGACAGCAAGAAATCTTGGACGTTATTCAATTATGGTAAACTGTAACCCGGAAACTGTATCTACAGACTATGATATGTGTGACAGGCTTTACTTTGAAGAACTCACATTAGAACGCGTTCTTGATATTTATGAAAGAGAAAATCCAGACGGAATAATCGTATCTATGGGCGGACAGACTCCAAACAATCTAGCTACAAAACTGTTTGACGCAGGCGTTCATATATACGGCACTACTTCCAAGTCAATTGACAATGCAGAAGACCGCAACAAGTTCTCCGCGCTATTGGACAAACTCGGCATTGGACAGCCGGAATGGAAAGAACTTACAGATCATAAAGCGGCAAAAGAATTTGCAAAAAACGCAGGTTATCCGGTTCTGATTCGTCCGAGTTATGTATTATCCGGAGCGGCAATGAATGTAGCATGGGATGATTCCAGTCTGGAAAAACACCTCAATCTTGCGGCAGATGTTTCGCCGGAACATCCTGTAGTAATTTCTAAGTTTGTAGAAAACTCAAAAGAAATCGAAGTCGACGCGGTCGCGCGGAACGGCGAAATACTTTTTCATGCGATTTCTGAACATATCGAAAACGCAGGCGTTCATTCCGGAGACGCGACAATTGTACTGCCTGCACAGCGTTTATACATAGAAACACTCCGCAAAATAAAACAGATAAGTGAAAAAATCTCAAAAGCGCTTGATATCACAGGGCCGTTTAACATTCAATTCCTTGCGCAAAGAGGACATGTGCGGGTAATAGAATGTAATCTAAGAGCAAGCCGCAGTTTCCCATTTTGTTCTAAGGTAAGCCGCGTAAACATGATAGAGCTTGCGGTAAAAGCAATGCTCGGAGAACCTGTAGAAAAATCTACAGTCTCTGCGCTCGAGCTGCAGTGCGTCGGCGTAAAGGCCGCACAGTTCAGTTTTTCGCGTCTGCACGGAGCTGATCCAGTAAGCGGTGTAGAAATGGCAAGTACCGGAGAGGTCGGCTGTATCGGCTCAAGTCTATCAGACGCATTATTAAAAGCACTTGTTTCTGTTGGATACAAAATACCCAAAGGCAAAGCAAGGGTTCTGCTCTCTACAGGTCCGATCGTCGATAAAATCGACTTCCTTGATTCCGCGCGCAAACTGGTAAAGATGGGACATGAGCTTTATGCATCCAGCGGAACTGCAAAATTCCTTTCTGACAACAAGCTCCCGGTAACCGCACTTGCGTGGCCGTTGGAAAAGAAAGAGCCAAACATTGCAGACTTTATTAAAAAACGCGGAATAGACATAATTATTAATATTCCAAAAAATAATGCGGCGCTGGAATTAAAAAATGACTATACAATCCGCAGGATGGCTATAGACTTTGATATTCCATTATTTACAAATATTAAGGTTGCAAAAGAATTTATTGACGCGCTGGAAACACTGCACAACGGAGCAGAGCTGGAAATAAAAGCCTGGGAAGAATATTAGTCCGCGGCACTAAGAACACGGAGTGATAAAAAAGAGCCTCACGCAGAGATCACGGGGGAAGATCTCACACAGGAAAATATCGAATTTTCTCACACAGCGGCACAGCGTTCACAGGTCCTTGCAGCGAAGCTTCTAGCAGAACACGGAGAATATAAGAAGGTTGAAGAAAGATATCTAGTTTTAACCTTTCTCCTCCTCCGTGTCCCTTTGTGTCTCCGTGCCCCCGTGTGAGTTATTGGAGTTTCTTCTCTCTGTGTGAGTTTCTTATCCCAATCGGCGCTTCACCCTTCAGCGCCCTGCTAGGCATTAGGTATTGTATTTTCGTTTAATGTCTCGATAAAAATTTTCATGTGAACTAAGAGCTATAAAAGTAAGAATATCTTTATCAAAAGTGTAGCCAATTAATGTCAATTGCCCAAGTAATTTGAATTTATAGACCCTAAGCCAAGATAAATCACCTTGTTTTTTTTCTCCAATTTCTGGATCTGCTATTATTTCATTAATTGCATTATTTGTTTCCGGAAGCTGGTTAGCAAATAGTTTTTTATAAGTTTTTGAGAATTGTTTAGTCTGTTCAACTTGCATTAATTTTGCCTGAATTCAAAAGGTGTTACATCGCCATTATCTAATTCTGATTTTCCAATTAA
>Ga0123356_10000512_pt1 | contig 43209 bp, 41 predicted proteins | sample TergutEmb28metaG_2_FD_92546 | JGI IMG/M metagenome (GOLD analysis project Ga0123356, IMG submission 92546) | Embiratermes neotenicus P3 segment gut microbial communities from Petit-Saut dam, French Guiana - Emb289 P3 | ecosystem: Host-associated > Arthropoda: Insects > Digestive system > Gut ...
ACAAAAAACAGACAACAAAAAACAAACAACAAGAAACAAACAACAGGCAACAGGCAACAGGCAACAGGCAACAGGCAACAGGCAACAGGCAACAGGCAACAGGCAACAGGCAACAGGCAACAGGCAACAGGCAACAGGCAACAGTTCCCAATTATACTCTAACTACGATAAGATTCGTGTCAACTATACTTTAGTTTTTTTATTAAAATATTTAATTTTCTCATTTATTTGGAAAATTCAGGGTTATTCTGTATATGCAAAACCGCCGTTTGCACCGTTATACAAGCTTCTTTTTTACACTCGTGCAATTAAGAAGTCTATGGAATAATACTTGTTTTTTATAAATCGAACAAACAAAAGGAGTTTTGATATGAAAAAAAATGTTTGGATTTTATGGATTTTTACTGGTCTTTGTGCAATATTTTTTTCTGGTTGTCTTACAGCAAAAGCTGTAACAACTTCCCAAAATAATAATGCAGGACGAAGCATGGTGGTTATTTCTGATGACGCAACTGTTTGGATTGGCGGAATAAGAATCGATAGAGATTTTTTAGGACAACAAAATTTTATCTTTCCTGCAGGAAAACATACGGTAACCGTTAGAGATAACTTACAGTTCACTACTATGGAAACACATCAAGGCAGGAGATATATACCTTATACAGCAATTTGGAACACTGAATATGAATTTAAACCAGAAAAATCGTATAAAATAAACGTTAGCCGTGCCCGATTAAGATATGTAAATGGTAATTTAATATCTGATGATAGCAGAGTACGTATCGTTGTAGAAAACAGACGCCCTACAGTTTATTTTGAAGGAGATAATTTTATTACAATATCAGAGTATAGTTTTGGTCCTAGCGGTGGTTTGATTGGAACTACTTATATTGGTCCTTATTTCAATTCAAATACAGATTTTCTTCTTTGGAACTATGGTCCCGGTTTAGGGTTGAACGCAGGTCCTCGTCTAGGACTACAAATGATTTCCGGAAAAATAGACTTAAAATTAGTAGGGGAAGCTGGTATAGGTGCAGGTATATTTTATCATTTAACACCAGAATCTTTTGGAGGTGTATACAACTATTATTACAGCGGAATGATAGACTTTTCTTTTCCAGGAATAGTTATTGGTACTGGTTATGGTATGCTTAACGAACAAATTTCTTTTCTTGATAATGATACTGAGCTAAAAAACACTTTTCCTTATGTAGAAATAAATTTGAGAAAACTACATGATACTGACTGGATTGGAGGAGGATCAGCAGGAATTTTTGCCAGGTATTATTTTATTAATGCAAATGATTGGTACAATAAATTCGCCTTTGGTATTAGAGCATATTTTTAAATAATATGTCTTCTTTTCAGGGAGGCAGCATCTGCCTCTCCTGAAGCATTGGTTTAAATTTTATTTTCATGCTCTATTATATCTTGCCGCTGTTAAATTATCAACTTCATCCATTTCATAATTTAAAACCTCTTTGTGATAGGCTTTCTTTTGTTTTTCCTTTAATTTTTCTATCGCTTTTAATTCTTTTTGAGCTTCCAGATAAACTGCACGTTTTTCTTCTACAACAATTTCTGCCTGAGCCGCTTGTTCTGCCATTTTTTCGGCATCCTGTTCAAGTTTAAGAATATAATTATCCCATGAAAACATCTCAAGAGGATTTTTAAAGCGCTGCCCCGCGGCATTAAATCTTTTAACAGCTATTTTTTTTATTTCGCTTTCAATCTTGTTTAAAATGCTGATTGCCTGACCAAGAGCCAGTTTACATTCTTCTTCTTTAAACTGCCTTAATTGAAGAATTTTTTCAAGATTAAACTTAAATCGTCTCATGATAAAGAAGAAAATAATGCTGCGACACTGTTAAGCGCCTTTGCGGTATCTTCGATAGGAGGAGATTTTTCTGTATCCTGCGGTACTTGTTCTTTTTTAGCAGAACGAAAGGATGAAAATGATTTTTGATTATTATCTGCCATTTCATCCGGAGGAATACTAATTCCTGTTATTAAAGACATACCTTCCAGAGTATCCTGAAGCGAAGAAGGCTCTTCTATATCCTGAACAAGAAAATCTTCTATAGCGACATGTTTGGATATGGCTTCGTCTACTTCCGGATTTGATCCGTAATGGTACGCGCCTACATTAATTAAATCTTCTGCTTTTGCATAAGCTGCCATATTCTTCCGGATAATACCGGCTGCTTTTTTACTTTCGCTTCCTGTTATATTCGGCGCTAACCTTGAAATGCTCTGTAAAACATCAATTGCAGGATAATGAAAACCCTGTGCAAGTTCACGGGAAAGAACTATATGACCATCCAGTATTCCGCGGACAGTATCTGCAACAGGTTCATCCATATCATCACCGTCTACAAGAATAGTATAAAAACCTGTAATGCTTCCTTTTTCGGAAGTGCCGGATCTTTCAAGAAGTTTCGGCATGGAATCGAACATGCTTGGCGGATACCCTCTTTGAGCAGGCGGCTCGCCGGAAGCAAGACCGATTTCCCTCATTGCACGGGCAAACCGCGTAACAGAATCAAATAAAAGCATTACGTCTTTTCCCTGATCCCTGAAATATTCTGCGACAGCTGTTGCGACATAAGCTCCGCGAAGACGGGCAAGAGGCGGTGAGTTAGACGGAGTTACTATTAATACGCTTCTTTTTAGTCCTTCTTCGCCAAGATCATTCTCTATAAAATCATTAACCTCGCGCCCGCGCTCTCCTATAAGCGCTACAACATTAACATCTGCGCTAGTGTTACGCGCAATCATTCCAAGCAGCGTAGATTTACCTACGCCTGAACCTGCAAATATGCCAAGGCGCTGTCCTTTACCTACAGCTAAAAGCCCGTCAATTGCGCGTACGCCTGTTGTAATGCGTTCTGTTACCCTTCTTCTTTTTAACGGATCAGGAGGACTTGTTAAAGCCGGATATAAACATGAAGATGCGATGTTACCCTTATCGTCAATTGGATTGCCAAGAGCATCTATAACACGGCCTAAAAGTTTATCGGAAACCGGAACTTCAAGCCGCGCTCCAAGGGCAATAACTCTATCACCAATTTCTATACCGTCTGTTTCTTCATAAGACATTAATTGAACAGTTTCATCTCTTAATCCGACAACTTCTGCTCTTATGTTTCCTCTGCCTTTGGGAACAATAATTCTGCAAATTTCACCAATAATTGCCTGCGGGCCGCGGCTTTCTATTAAAAGCCCCTGAACTTTTGTAACCCTTCCAACGCATTTAATTGGATCTGTGCGATCTGTACAACTAAGATATTTTTCGAAAATTACATTTTCTATAATCTGTTCCTGCATGCAGCCCTCCTCTCCATGCAAGCCGCTTTAGCGGCCTAATCGGTTTTTCTCTTTCCCATACTTTCTATTTTTTCTGTTATCTTTTTATCCGCAGCCCTTTTACCTTTTGTTGCCATTGTGGCAAGTGCGGCAAGTGCGGCAGAAGCAGTTAATGCAGCATTAGCTCCATGCGAAAGTTCAGAATCTTCATCATCCATATCAGAATCATTATCTGTAGATCTCATTAATGATGCCGCAGCTGCTGTTGATGCTCCCATTAAAGTAGAGGCAGCCAAATCTGCATTTAAATTGGCTGTCTTTATAACAGGAGGCGGTGTATTGCCTTTTATCCTTGATTGTATCGGTGATATTTCCAGAATTTTATTTTCCAGTTCCGCAAGCTGGCTTGCAATACGCGCATCAATTTCACCAAAGTCAGTTTCTATAATACAGCCGCCAAGATCTACAGAACTGTCTTCTACTACATGAATGTTACTTACGCCTTCCATCATTTTAATAAAATCCTGTTTATGTTCTGTAGCAAGTTTTAAATCTGCCAAATTAACCCGAATAATAACCGAACCTTTTGCTTTTACTTTTCTTAAAGCTTCTATTACATTTGCAGAAATTATATCACGCTGATTTTCAGAAATAACTTTAATAACCTTGCGGGAAATAAGAAGCACAAGGTCTACTATTTCTTTTTCTGTTTCGCTTAAAATATCGCCTCTCTTGTCCTGAGCGCGTTCCAAAACAACCTGTGTTCTTTCTATAAGCCTGTCAACTTCTGATTTACCGTCTGCATATCCGTCTTCTCTGCCTTCTACTCTGCCTTGCTCTCTTGCTTCCTTGCGTTCAGCTTCCAAAGACTGCCTTATTTCCATTTCAAGTTCATTTGATTTATTTCTTGCATCTGCGATAATTCTTTCTGCTTCTTCTTCTGCCTGCTGTTTAATAACCTGAGCTTCATCGGTTTGTCTTTTAACTTCTGCAAAAGCTGCTTTCTGAGCATCAGAAACAATGTTTTCCGCTTCTGTTTTTGCGCTGGAAATCATCCTTTCCTTTTCTTCTTCCCACTGCATCTTAAACATTTCAGCTTCACGGCGAAGGTCATCCGCCGTTGGGCCTGCATATTCTTCTACATCATCAAGCGCTTCAACTTCATCCTCTATTACAGATAAATGCGCCATCTCGGGATATGAAGTAGGTGAATCAATAACTATCTTTTCAGAAAGCGTTACAAGTTCATTCGGTCTGAAAACAGCCTTTAACATAAGTTACCCTCTTTAAAACTTTTTGGTGCCAGGCAAAAACCTGACACCAAATTTAACCAAATTACACTACAAGCTCGTCTTCACCAGCACGTGCAACAACAATTTCTCCAGTATCTTCAAGATGCCTGATAATGGAAACAATTTTTTGCTGCGCTTCTTCTACGTCCTTTAAGCGTACAGGACCCATATATTCCATGTCCTCTTTAAGCATACTTGCGGCACGCTTGGACATGTTCTTGAATATCTTGTCCTGAACTTCTGAATCAACGGACTTAAGCGCTTTTGCAAGTTCCTGTGAGTCGACTTCGCGCATAACTTTCTGAATGGCACGGTCGTCGAGCATAACAATGTCTTCGAATACGAACATTCTTTTTTTGATTTCTTCTGCAAGTTCCGGATCTTCGTCTTCAAGCGCTTCGATAATCTGCTTTTCAGATGCACGGTCAACAAGGTTAAGAATTTCAACGATACTTTCAACACCGCCTGCCGCTGTGTAGTCTTCGCTTGATAATGAAGACAGTTTCTTTTCCAGAACACGTTCAACTTCGCGTAATACTTCAGGGCTTGTTCTGTCCATTGTTGCAATACGCCGGGCGACATCACTCTGAACTTCATGCGGAAGATTCTGCAGAATAATAGAAGCCTTGTTTGGTTCCAGGTACGCTAAAATAAGCGCAATAGTCTGCGGATGTTCCTGCTGAATAAAGTTTAACAAATGCGCAGGGTCAGTCCTTCTGATAAAATCGAAAGGACGAACCTGAAGGCTCGATGTTAAACGATTAATAATGTCGATAGCTTTTTGGCTTCCCAATGATTTTTCCAGGAGCTCTCTTGCATAGTCGATACCGCCAGTTGATATAAACTGGTTTGCCATCATCAATTCCTGAAACTCCTGCAGGATTGCATCTTTCTGTTCAGCATCGATTGTTTCCAATCGTGCAATTTCGAAAGTAAGAGTTTCAATTTCATCTTCACGCAGATATTTAAAAATCTCAGCAGATATTTCTGAACCAATTGTTACAAGAAAAATAGCTGCTTTCTGCCTTCCAGAATATTCTTTTACACCTTTCTTTTTTGAACCGCCTACAATGGCGTTTTGGTTTACTGATGCTTTTGCCATATATTATTCCTCCAATAGCCAGGTTCTGATTAACTGGGCTGCATCTTCCGGATGCTCTTTTGCCATATTGATGGCGCTTTCCATCAATTCCATTCTTGTGCGTTCTTCGAGAGAAATGGATACATCCATTCCTTCCTGTTCCGCCTCGGCCATTGCACTCTCGCGCAGCATCTGTTCACGTCTTGCGCGTTCTTCTTCTGCAAGCCGTTTACGTCTCTCCATCTCGCGGGAGATCATTCTAAACAGCATAAAGCCAAATAACAATAATGTCAAACCAACAATAAAAACGAGTACTGTTGTTTGTATCTGTCTTTTTCTGAAATATTCTGCGTCTTCGGCTCTAAACTCGACTGAGCGGTCTACCTGAATATTTTGGACACTAACAAAGTCACCTCTTGCAGGATTATAACCAATAGCGCCTTTAATTAATTCCTCTGCATGCCTTATAACTTCCGGAGGAACAGGAGTGTATTCCCTTTCGATTGAACCGTTATGTCCAACTATTGGATTTCCTTTATTATCGAATTTCCATTCCCATATACCGTCTATATTGACAGAAACAGTTACACGATCAATCGAAGGACTTCTTTCTTCCTGAATATTTCTTCTGTTAATTTCCTGATTATGGGTTCTTGTTGTTTGAGTCATCCTTCCGAATAAATTACTCATATCCCTGAAAGCAGGCATTAAGTTTGCTTCCACTCCGGGAGGTCCTTCCGGATTCATTCCGATTCCTTCAAATGTTGTTGTAGAAACTGACTCAGCAACAAGTACAGAATCTGTATATTCAGAATCATCATAAGCAAGCCCTGGTGTTCTGGCTCTTCTTTCAAAAGGAAAGTTCTCATTTGTTTCAACAGTTTTCTGAGACATATCCATATCAATCTTAATATTAAGATCCCTAACACGATCTGGTGTAAAAATCTTTTGAAGAGAAACAAGAATATCATTTCTATACTGCATTTCCTGTCTTCTTATTTGATTTTGTTCCTGAGCTATCAAAGCAAGCCTGTCAGCCGCTGCCATACCTTCGAAATCGTTTAATATATTGCCTCTATTGTCTGTAATAACAATATGTTCAAGCTCAATCCCTTCTATTGCATATTGAATCAACTTTTGAATACCTTCGATTTGCCTGCGATTTTGCGGAGATCGCGTAATATCACTTCCTGGTTTAGGTGTTATTCTGACACTTGCAGTTGCAGGATTCTGATCTCTTAAAAACATTGTATCTTTTGGCCATACAATTTGAATTCCAACATTGTCCACATCATCAATTGCCCTAATGTGTTCAATGATCATTCTTTCCTGCGCACGTTGAAAGTTTATGTTTCGTTCAAAATCGGTAAGGCTCCATCTTTCCCTGTCAAAAATTTGCCATGGGTCTATTCCAGTTGGAATCAGATCTTCGCGGATAAGAATCGCCCTCATGCGGCGTGCAGTTGCAGCATCCGCTACCTGCACTACGTTGTTCGGCGTTACATAAGCTCTTACATCTTCCTGATTAAGACGTAATACAATCCTGTCAAGCGCAGCTTCGTCTCTGATAGGAGCATCAATAACAGATACCATAACAGGCGTAGATGAAATCCTGAATAGGGCAACCATCCCTGCAATTGCAACAACTGCTATTACGCCTATTATAAGCCGTTGATGCATCGACCAGCCTGCCCACAATGCAGCAGCCTTAGTCATCATTTTTTTGAGTAATTCGTTCATTTCCCCTCCCATAGTTCTTCTAAATAAATTACCTTGTATTAATTAAATCTCTCCAGCCCTGAACCAGTCTGCTTAAAACATTTCGTGTTATTCCAAGCGCCATGGTTGCTTCTGCCTGTGCGATTGTAATATCATGAATATCAATCGAACCCGGATTAATAATTGCTTCTTTTTGAAGTTCGCTGGCATTTAACTGCGCACCGGATACTTTATCCAGCGCCTGCAGCATAGCGTCTTCGAATGTTCCGGCTCTTGTTATACCTTGAGCCCCTACAGTATCTCTTAAATTAAGAATATTATGCCCGCTTCCTGAATAAGGACTGTCCGGCGGCAGCATATGTTTTGGATTTGTGCGTATCATTTTTGTCGAATAATCCTTTGCAGCAGATGCATTTACAAAGGCTTCATTATTGAATATTCTCATTTCCCCCTCCCAAAATTATTATTTTATCTGGCTCCTATGTCCAACGCACGCTGGAACATCATTTTAGAACCTTCTATAATAGCGGCATTTGCTTCATATGAGCGCGAAGCCGAAATCATATCTACCATTTCTGTAACAACATCAACATTCGGCATTTCTACATAATCCTGTCTTGGACCAGATAAGATTCTATCCGGATGCGTAGGGTCGTAAACATAACGCGGTTCTGTTGTTCTGTCTTTTTGAACTTCGACAACACGAACTCCTCTTCCTATGCCGCCATCCAGTTCCTGAGGAAGAAACGGAGAACGCCAAAATGCGCCTTCGGCAACAGGCCGCATAATTACACGGCTGCGTTTAAAAGCGCCGCCTTCTGTAGTACGCGTAGTATTTACGTTTGCCATATTGTCAGCAATTACATCCAGCCTTAATCTATTGGCGCTTAATCCTGTCGATGCAATATTTATTGAACTGTAAATTCCCATCTGCCTATCCTCTTAATACCTGATTTATCTGGCTAAATTCAAATGCCGCTGCCTGCGCAAAAAGCGTATAACTCATCTGATTCTGAGTGGCAAGCATGAATTCCTGTTCAGGATCCACGTTATTTCCGTTGTTATTATAAGTTGAGGCATAATCCAGAACACGCCGAATCTGAACATCGCGGTAATCCCTTTCTTTAAAGTTTGGAAAGTGTTTTTCGTTTGTTCTTGTCATTTCCAGCGCAGGACGCTGTTTTTCCGACTCTAAAGCGCGTTTTAATTCACTCTCAAAATTTACATTTGTCCTTTTAAAGTTGGGAACATCCGCATTTGCAAGATTATTGGCAATTACCTGACGGCGTACCGTACTTGCATCCATTGCGCGATGGAGTAAATCAACTGTTCTTGCAAAAGTATTCATTAAAACCTTCCTTAACTCTGAATTTCGGCATAAAAAAGCACTTTCATTACAAAATATACCTTCCCAAATCCTGATCTTTTACGATATCTGCAAGTTTTTCATTTACATAATCCACCGTTATATTGATGTTTGCCGGCGCGATATCCGAAGCTTCAAAGGACAATTCTTCAAGCAAAGTCTCCATAATGGTATGAAGCCGCCTTGCTCCGATATTTTCCAGTTTTGAGTTTACATCTGCCGCGAGGGCTGCCAGATGTTCAATAGCCTCTGGGGTAAAGTTGAGTGTTACCTTTTCTGTACCAAGCAGTTCGGTGTATTGTTTAATCAGGGCGTTTTTTGGTTCTGTAAGAATACGTAAAAAATCGTCCTTTCCAAGAGAATCAAGTTCTACACGCAGTGGAAACCTGCCCTGTAATTCGGGGATAAGATCCGAAGGTTTACTAACATTAAAAGCTCCTGCTGCAATGAAAAGAATGTGATCTGTATTTACAGGACCCCATTTTGTGTTTACTGTGGCTCCTTCTACAATTGGAAGAATGTCGCGCTGAACACCTTCACGGCTGACATCAGGCCCGCCGCCTCTTTCGCCTTTTACTGCAATTTTATCGATTTCATCGATAAATATGATGCCTGTTTCTTCTACACGCTGACGGGCTTCTTCGCTTACTTTATCACGATCTACAAGTTTTTCAGCTTCTTCTGCTTTTAAAATTTCCATAGCGCGGGGAACAGAAACAACTTTTTTCTTATGTCCTCCGCTTAACATTCCTGCAATTCCGGAAAGACTCGCTTCTAAATCTTCCATGCTGCCGCCCATCATCTCAAAGGCAGGAAATGTCGGGTTTTGCCCAACTGTTATTTCTACTGTTCTATCATTAAGTTTTCCTTCATGAAGCATTACGCGCAATTTTTCTCTTGTAGATTTAAACTTTTCATCGTTTTCTGCATTCTTTTGGCTGTCTGTGAATGTTTCAGTTTCCTGTCTATCATCGCTTTCGTTATTCAGATTTTCGCTATTTTTGTTAAAAACAGGAATTCCCAGTTGTAATGTAGTAGCAATTATTCTGGAGTTGGAATTTTCCGGATTAATTGAAAATGCATTCATAGGACCCAATACAGGATTTGTTTTTGATTTATTATTCTTTTCCTTTTTTTCATTACTGGGAAGCAATAGATCCAAAAGCGCTTCTTCTGCTCTTTTTTCGGCTTCCTGTGTTACCGATTCCTGCATTTCCTGTTTTACCATCTGAAACCCTGCAGCCATTAAATCGCGCACCATGGATTCTACATCTCTTCCAACATAACCTACTTCTGTATATTTTGTTGCTTCTACTTTTACAAAAGGAGAATCTGCAAGTTTTGCAAGTCTTCTTGCTATTTCTGTTTTTCCAACGCCTGTTGGACCTATCATCAGAATATTTTTAGGCGCTATATCTTCGCGTAATTCCGGCTCAAGTTTGAGTCTTCTTATGCGGTTTCGCAGCGCAACAGCAACAGCGCGTTTTGCATTTTTTTGCCCTACAATATATTTATCAAGCTCCGCTACTGTTTCTCTCGGCGTATATTCTTTTTTTGTTTCCATTACCCTAACCTCATTTTACTGCAGCTATACCGTATCTTGTACGCACCGCATAATATTATCGAAGATGTAATTACTTTCATCCCAATTCCTCTAAAGTTATCTGCATATTTGTATAAATACAGATATTACCTGCTATCTTTAAACTCTTTTCTGCTATTTCTGCGGCAGAAAAACTGCTTCCTTCCAAATATGCTAAAGCTGCCGCATACGCATAATTGCCTCCTGAACCTATTGCAAGCGCATTTTCTGCAGGTTCTATTACATCTCCGGTACCGGAAATTAAAAGTGTTTTGGAAATATCAGCTACAAGAAGCAATGCTTCCAAACGCCTTAAATTTCTGTCCATGCGCCAGTCTTTTGCAAGTTCAACAGCAGCTCTTAATAAATCGCCTGAATATTCTTTTAGTTTTACTTCGAATCTGTCAAACAGGGTAAATGCATCTGCCGTTGCGCCTGCAAAACCGCAGAGTACCTTTCCGTCCATAAGGCGGCGTACTTTACGCGCATTGTTTTTCATTACCGTATTTCCCATTGTTACCTGGCCGTCTCCTGCCATTGCAACTTTATCATTTTTCCGCACTGCAACTATGGTAGTGCTCTTAATTTTTTCTGCCATTATTCCTCCCTGCTTTCGCAAAAACTTTTTTTAGTTTATCTAAATTAACATGTGTATAACGCTGTGTTGTAGAAATGCTTGAATGTCCAAGCATCTCCTGAACCATGCGCACATCACAGCCGGAGTTTACCAAATGCGTTGCAAAGCTGTGGCGAAGCGCATGAGGATGAATATTCTTACCCAAGCCTGAACGTTTTGCATAACTTGATATAATCCAGCGTACTCCCGGTATGGAAATTGGTTTTCCTTTTCTATTTACAAAAAGAGCGCCTTTTTTTTCGTCGGTTCCGGACATCTTTAGTCTTGCAGAACGCTGGGGAAGATAATCAATAATCGCCTCTTTTGTATCATCAGAGAAAAACACATAACGCTGTTTTCCTCCTTTTCCTGTAATTTTTGCTTCTTCCAAAGACGGAGAAATATCCGCCATGGAAAGTGAAACAACTTCGCTTATACGGAGTCCTGCAGAATACATTGCCATAATTAAAGCTTTATCCCTTAAAGGCCATAAAATTCCGGCAGTATCAGGAAGAGCTGCAAAATCTGCCATTTCATTTTCCCATAAAACAGAAGGAAGTTTGACAGGCATTCTGATATTTCTAAGCGAAGAACATGGATTATCTTCCCGTAATTTAAAGCGGTTCATCCAGCGGTAAAATCCCCGAATGGAAGAAAGGTGACGGTTTACGCTTGAGGCTGCCATACTTTCTGCAGATAAGTCTGCAATAAAACTCTGCACCTGAAACGATGATGCATTATTTAGTTCAATCGCATGATTATTGCAGTAGTTTTCGTATCGTGAAAGATCATTATTATAAGCTTCTATAGTTCTTTCAGAAGCTCCTTTTACGGCACGAAGATATGTCAGATAATCCTGCAGCATTATTCTTCTCCCTCTGCGCTGTGTAAATAATCGCAGTCCGGATTTATGCATACTTTATGTGTTCCGTTTTTCTTGTCATATTTTTCTACCATAAAGAAACTGCACTTTGGACAGTCTTGATCTATCGGTTTAAAGTGGCTGATAAAATCACAATCCGGGTATTTTGTACAACCGTAAAATTCTTTGCCTCTGCCTTTTGTTTTTCTTGCAACAACATCACCCTGACATTTCGGACACTTTGCAAGCGGAATGGATTTTGTATTCCGGCATTCGGGGAAACCCGAACATGCAAGAAAGAAACCAAAACGTCCAAGTTTTTTTAACAAAGGTTTACCGCATTTTTCGCACAGATGATCTGTAACTTCATCCAATGTTCCTTTGTACGATTCGATTGTTTTGCTTACTTCATCTACTGTACTTTTAAACGGATCCCAAAACTCTCTTATCATTTCCGGCCAGCTTACTTTGCTTTCTTCTACTTCATCCAGTTTGGTTTCCATTGATGCCGTAAAATCAGCATCTACATAAAGCGGAAAATGTTCTACCAGAACTTCATAAATTAATTTTCCTAAAACAGTAGGAACAAGCTGTTTATTTGAACGTGTAACATAATAACGATCAAGTAAAACTGATATAATCGCCGCATAGGTAGAAGGACGGCCTATTCCTTTTTCTTCCAGTGTGCGTACAATTGTTGCATCAGAATAACGCGCAGGCCCTTGAGTAAAGTGCTGTTCACTATGAAATTTGTCTACTTTAACTTTATCGCCCGCTTTTAATGAAGGATACGAACCGCCGTTTTCATCTTTGGATGTTAAAAGTTTTACAACTTTATAAAAACCTTTTTCTATTAATTTAGTTCCGCTGACACGGAAAAGACCTTCTTCTCCGGAATCACCTTCTCCTGCTTTAACTTTTATCTCTGCGCTTACAGTTCTGCTTTTTGCATTAATCATCTGGCTGGAAACAAACCTTTCCCAAATGATTGTATAAAGACGAAGCTGATCTTTAGTAAGATTTTCTTTTATGGAATCCGGAGTATATTCTGTATACGTAGGTCTTATTGCTTCGTGAGCATCCTGCGAATTTTTTCCAACAGCATATTCAATTGGTTTTTCCGGCAATTCATTCGGATAATTTTTTCCAAGCCAGGATCTTACATCTTCCAAAGCAGTGTTAGAAATTCGAACACTGTCTGTACGCATATATGTGATAAGACCAACCCTGGATGAACCGATATTTACGCCTTCATAAAGCTGCTGTGCAACCTGCATTGTCTTACGCGATGTAAAACTAAGACGGTTTGCAGCTGCCTGCTGTAATTGAGAAGTTGTAAACGGAGCCTTTGGACGGATTGTTTTATCAGTTTCCCGTATATCAGAAACAATACAATCATTGTTTTTTATTTTTTCTATAATCGCTTTTACTTCCGCCTCATTTTTTAAATCCGGTTTACTGTTATTCCAGAAAACAAGCTGTGCAGTGTAGGTTGATCTGCCAGCAAGAAAATCCGCTTCCAATGTCCAGTATTCTTCTGGAATAAAACTAACTACTTCTTTTTCTCTTTCGCAGATAAGACGAAGCGCAACAGATTGTACGCGGCCTGCAGAAAGCCCGTTTTTTACTTTTTTCCACAATAATGGAGAGAGATGATAGCCTACAAGCCTGTCAAGCACACGGCGCGCTTTTTGAGCCGCTACTTTGGATTCATCAATATTACGCGGATTTAAAACTGCTTCATTTACAGCTTGAGGAGTAATCTCATTAAAACTAATGCGTTCTATCGGCACAAGTTCTGTTTTTGCAACAATGGCATTCCGCAAATGCCAGGCTATTGCTTCACCTTCACGGTCATTATCACAAGCAAGCAGCACCTTTCCGGATTTTTTTGCATCCGATTGCAATTCTTTTAATATTTTTGCTCTTCCCCTGACTGTTATATATTCAGGTTCAAAATTATGATCTACATCGATTGCTGTCCTGGATTTTGGAAGATCAATCAAATGCCCCATTGATGCTTTTACGTTATAACTTGGCCCCAAATATTTTTCGATTGTTTTTACTTTTCCCGGAGATTCAACGATAACAAGAGTCTGTTTTTCCTGTTTTACGGTTTTCTTTTTTACCTTTTTTTCTTTTTTTTCTTTTGTCATACAATATCCTTTAGATTTCAATTTTTAGAAAATCTGCCATGGAAGAAACAAGTTCGGTTCTGCTCTGAACTTTTTCTGCCAGTTTATTATTTAATATGGAAGTAATTTCCACATTCCATTTTTCCAGAATATCACATGATGAATTAATAACATCTGCTCCGTCACATGCCAGTTTAATTGTTCCTTCTCTGTCATATGTTCCTTCCTGCACTCCAGAAGATGCAACCCAAAGATCTTTTCCCTGCTCAAGGGCAAAAGCAGCAGTAATCAGAGCTCCGGATTTTTTCGGAGCTTCTACTATAAGCACACTGCGGGATAATGCTGCAATAATTCTGTTTCTTGCCGGAAAAGTCCATTTACTGGGCGGCACTCCAGGCGGATATTCAGAAATAATTGCACCGCCGGAATCTAATATTCTTTTTGCAAGCGGCTTATTCGCTGTAGGATAAATCTCGTCTATGCCTGATCCCAATACTGCATATCCTGGCATTCCGCTAATTAAATTTCCACGGTGAGACATTGCATCAATTCCAAGGGCAAGACCCGATATAACTGATACTCCATTTCTTCCGATATTCCCCGCTATTTTATATGCCTGTTCCGATGCCTGAGTACTTGGGGTTCTTGTTCCCACCATACCCAATAGTGATTTTTCCGGGTTAGGAAGAGTTCCCCTGTAAAAGATAACAGAAGGCGGATCATACATTTCCCTTAAAAGCGGCGGATAACCGGCTTCTGTATACGAAACCCAGTTAATAGAACGCATTTTACAAATTGTATCTATCCGGCCGGCTTTATCTCTGAATTCGCTAATATCCCAAAAATCTTTTATTTCGCGTTTGAGGATTTCTTCTATATCTTTTTTAGACTGGATAAATAACTGATCTTCGTTTTCAAAAGATAACTCTAGCATTATCTTGTCTGTTATTTTGAGACCTGGCAATATAGAAATAATTAAATCCAGCAAACCGCGGTTATTCATACAACATCCCCTGTACTATGTTTTTATTTACTAAAGCTTCCTGCCTTTCATTCTGGTTCCTTGTCCTGTCAATAATTCTGTCATAAATTTCTACAGACCTTGAAAAATTCTGAATCATGTAATACGACCTTGCCAGCAAAAACATTGCAGAAATATCAGACTGCTGTATTTGCAGATAACGCTCAAGCTGAACAATTGCATCTTCCGGCCTGTCAAGTTCAAATGAATAAAGTATTCCAAGAGCATACATTGGACGAGTATATGTAATTTCAAGTTCTAAAGCGCGTAAATGCGAATTTTCTGCCAGTTTAAAATATTGTTCCTGTTCTCTTGCAGCATTTCCGGAAAACCCAACTTTTGATTTTGCAACTTTTGCCGCAGAAAGCCCCGTTAAATAATAAAGCCCCGCATCCTCCGAGTTATAATAAATAGCTCTTTCAAAAGCTTCCAGGGCGTCATTGTCCATATTCCTGTCTGCAAGCCTTGTTCCCAGTATTTTCCAGTAAATACCTGCTTGCGCTCCTTCTCTTACATTACGTTCTATCTGATCTTCGTATAACGCAATTGCCTGTCTTAAACCTTCGATGGTTTCAGGAGGGCCGCCGCGCGGACTTAATTCCATCATTCGTTTTGCCAATTCCCTGTTATGTTTTGTGCTCCCCTGCTGATACATAAAATAGATAAGCGCACCTACTGCAGCTAGAATAAGAATTGCAGAAACTGTCTCTTTAAACTTTTTCATATCAATCTCTTTCCCGAATTGAATTTAATTTTGGAAGGTACCGCCTGTGATTCTCACGCAATATTGCAGTATTTACGTGCGTATATATTTGCGTTGTAGCAAGATTGGCATGCCCCAATAATTCCTGAACCGATCTTAAATCAGCGCCGTTTTCCAGCAAACCTGTCGCAAAACTATGACGCAAAGTGTGAATGTGCGATGTTGTTCCTGTAAGGGCTGCATAATTTGTATAATTTTTCCAAATTCCTTTTCTTGAAATTCTCCTTCCTCTCCTGTTTAAAAATAAAGCCTTACTCTTGTCGATCTTTCCTGCCAGTTTAGGACGTGTAAAACTAAGATATAACTTTAACTGATCTTCCGCTTCTTTTCCAAACAATACAATGCGTTCCTTTTTTCCTTTTCCTCTTACTTTTGCAATTTTTCCTTCTATGTCTATGTCATTAACATTCAAGCTTGCGGCTTCTGAAACTCTTAAACCTGCTGAATAAATTAATTCAAAAAGACATCTGTCTCTGCTTCCTTTTAATCCATTAGTATTGATATTGTCCAAAAGATTTTCGACAGTATCTTTATCCAATACTTCAGGAAGGGTCGATTTCTGTTTTGGACTTTCAAGAAGTTCTGCAGGATTATCATTTACAAGTTTTTCATCTTTTGCAAACCTAAAAAAAGAACGCAATGCAGATATTGCTTTTGCTGTAGAACGCGGATCTATTCCTTCTTCATCATGACGTTTCGCAAGATACGCTGTAAGGCTTACTGAATCAGATTTTTCCAGTAAGATTTTTTTATCTTCCAGAAAATCGAGGAACTTGTTTATTTCGGCAATATAACAGTCTCTTGTTAATAAAGAGCGGCGTTCTATTGCAATAAGCCGGGAAGAAAATCTTTTTAGCAGTTCTTTTTTGTTCAATTTTTTATCCCTGCACCGCTTCCAAAACAGGCCTTTCTTCCGTCTGAAAACTATGTTTTCTGATTACAGAAGGAACATCCAAATCATCCTGATATTCTCTTTGAGGCAGATAAGAAAGGTATTCAGGACGTTTGGTTCTTTCTACCATTCTTACATATTCATTGTAATCAATAAAATCAGAATCGTTTATTTTTGATGTACTTGCCTGCTTAACACTAGTATATCTGCCGTTCTGAAACCCTGTAGCGATAACCGTTATCTGAATACTGTTATCCAGATCATGATCTATTCTTAGCCCATGAATAAGGTTTACTTCCGGATCGCACTTTTCTTTGATAGATTTTATGATGTTTTGAATTTCTACAAGAGTAATATCATCCGGGCCTGCAATATTAATAAGAACACCTGTAGCTCCTTCTATGCTGGTATCTTCCAGAAGAGGATTATCTATCGCGTTTGTAACTGCATCCAAGGCGCGGTTTTCTCCAGTACCAAAACCAATTCCCATAAGCGCATCGCCCTTGCCTTTCATGATTGTTTCAATGTCGGCAAAGTCTGTATTCTGGAATCCGGTTTCTGTTATAAGCTCGGAGATTCCCTGCACTCCGCGGCAAAGAACTTCGTCTGCCATTAGATATGCTTTATTCCACGATGTTGTATTATCAATAATTTTAAAAAGATATTGATTGGGAATAACGATTAGTGTATCAACTTCTTCGCGGAGTTTTGTTATACCTTCTTCGGCAAGTCTCATCTTGTAGCGCCCTTCAAATTCAAACGGCGTTGTAACAACCGCTACTGTAAGCGCTCCAAGCTGTTTTGCAATTTTTGCAATAACCGGCGCAGATCCAGTTCCTGTTCCGCCTCCGAATCCTGCACAGACAAAAACCATGTCCGCGCCCTTTAATGCTTCTGCAATTGCAATTTGATCTTCTATTGCCGCTTTTTCACCTTTATCCGGCACTCCGCCGGCGCCGCGTCCGCCTGTCACTTCTGCGCCAAGCTGCACCTTTACATCTGCCTTGCTCTTTTTATAGAGATCCTGAACATCTGTGTTAGCTGCAATAAATTCCACTCCGGCCATTTTTGCTTCGATCATGCGGTTCAGCGCATTTCCGCCTCCGCCGCCGGCAGAAATTACCTTAATAACTGCAGGAATATCATGGCGCAAGCTCCGGTTCTCCTTATTTTCCGCCGAAAAAGCTTTTAAAGGCGCAATATCCTGTGATTTAAATTGAAGTACCTGTGGTTTACCTCCAGAAACTTCTAGAACATGTTCACTCACCGCTAAAACATTCATTTTCATTCCCCTCCCGTGGTATGATCAAAAAAACTCTTCCTTTAACCAGTATTTTAATTTATCTATAAGAGCTACGCTCTTTTTATCGCCTTGCCTGATTTCAGACTTTCTTTCTGAAACATCCATTCCATCTCTTCTATTTCCTTCCAAAGCTAGTCCAATTGCAGTTGCAAAAGAAGGAGTCCTGTATTCTTCTACAAGTCCTCCCAATTCCTGAGACGGGATTGGACTTCCAAGCCTTGCAGGCAGCTTAAGTATTTTATTTGCAAGTTCAACAACTCCTGCAAGCTCTGCTCCGCCGCCTGTTAAAACAACGCCGCCGCCAAGAGGACGCGGAAGATTTATTGTATCGATATGCTGTTTTACCAATTTAAAAATTTCTTCCATTCTTGGTTTTATAATTGTTAGTATCTGTGAACGCGGAATAGACATGGGCGGTCTGCCTCCTACTCCGGGAACAATTACAGTTTCATTATCATCCAGCATTGAATCCCAGCAGCATCCGGCTTCTATTTTAATTTTTTCTGCATTTTCCAAAGAAATATTTTTTATTATTGATATATCGCTTGTAACCTGCGTTCCGCCTGCAGGTATTGTAAACGTTGAATACGGAGTTCCTTCTGTATAAATAAGAACATCTGATGTACCGCCTCCAAGGTCTACCAATACGACGCCTAAATCCATTTCTTCCTGAGTAAGGACTGCGCACCCTGCAGCAAGAGTCTGTAAAATTAATTCATTAACCCTGAACCCTGCTCTATTTACGCATTTAATTAAATTCTGCGCACCAGTTACAGCACAGGTAATAATATGCACTTCCGATTCAAGCCTTACCCCGATCATATCCATCGGATTACGAATGCCTTTTTGATCATCAACTTTAAAATTCTGCGGAATTACTTCCAGTATTTGCCTGTCGGTTGGTATTACAACAGCTTTTGCCGCTTCTATTACCCTGTTTATATCTTCCTGTCCAATTTCTCTTTCTCTTACATCGCGCTTTTTTCCCGTAACGCCAACTACTCCGCGGGAATTTATTCCGTTAATGTGGTTTCCGCCGATTCCTGTCCAGCAGTCAGTTACTTCAAGACCGCTCATCATCTCTGCATCTTCTATAGCTGCAGAAACCGCGCGAAGTGTAGCTTCAATATTAACTACTACTCCCTTTCTTAAACCTGTAGACGGTTTTTGCCCTACTCCAATAATTTTTAGGCTTCCATCTTCATCACGCTCACAGATAACTGCGCGCACACATGTAGAACCTATATCCAAAGATACAATTGTTTCGCTCATAATAACCCCAAATCAAAAAAGCATATCTGTTTCATCAGGACTGCTCCTTTATTTTATATGAACCCATTCCGGATCTAAAATCAATTTCCTGCGGTTTTTGAATATCATTATCAAATACATTCAGCATAAGCAGCATATAACGCAGTGTGTCTTCTGTTAAATTGTTTTCTACCCTAACTTTGATGGAACTATGGACAGGATAAATAACAAGATCGAATCCATCCCATACTTTGCGTTCTATGCGTATTTCAGAAATAGAAGATAATAATTCCGGAGATGAAGTTCCCATATGACAAAGATTTTCTACCAAAGGAATAAGTGCAGAAGGAAGTCTCATATTCAGCTGAACATTTTCTATTCCGGAAAGAACCGGATAATTGACAGTTTCGGCAGAACCAATCTGCCCGATTTTAAAGAACACTCCATTTCTGTCTACAAAAACAGGAACCTGAACAGAATTAATATTTGTTAAAGTGACAGCAGCCGGCTGACGCGGATTTAAAAAGATAGACAATCTGTCAGGAAAACGCTTAATTACAACAGCAGATTCAACAAGAATATGAGATGAAAGTTTGTCGCGTATAACAGCCGTATTAACAGAAAAGAAAGATGATGTTTCGTCTATTCCTGCAATAGAAAGAATCTCTGTGCGCTGAAGCCCGGAAAAACCGTGTACTTCTATGGTAGAAAACGGAATGAACGGACTAACAACAAAAAGCCAAACCAACTGTGCAAGGAAAATTACTGCAGCAATAATTAAAAGTCTTTTTAAGCCTTTTTCTATTTTTCCGGCAGATTTCTTTTTATTGTTTATATTTTCAGAGTCAATGCAGTAATAATCAGTACTCATCATTTTCCTCCTGATTATCATAAGTTATATCTACAGAACATCCGTTTGAATTTAATCCTGCTTTTCTTGCAACATTTGTTATAAGCCCTGCGCATATAAGGGTAGTAACCAGCGAAGATCCGCCAGCAGAAAAGAAAGGCAGCGGAATTCCTGTTGCCGGTAAAGCGCCGGAAACAACCGCAGTATTTAAAAGCGCCTGTGATACAATCATTGTTGTTAACCCTGCCGCCAATAATCTTCCAAATACTGTTTTGCTTTTTAATGCGGCTCTGTAACCAATTACGCCAAAAACAGCAAATAACGCAAAGAATAAAAGTATACCTATAAATCCGGTTTCTTCTACATACGCGCTAAAAATAAAATCGGAATGGATTTCAGGAATGCTTGCAATTTTACGCGTACCCTCTCCTATTCCTTTTCCGAAAAAACCGCTTGAAACAATTGCATCGCGGCTTGCATTCACCTGAAAACCCGCTCCCATAGGATCCCATTCAGGTCTTAAGAAACTTACTAAACGCCTTACTCTATGTTCTTTTGTAAATATTAAAAGTGCAGAAACCGGAATTATCATTGCAACAGCCGCAAAAAAATAACGGTAACGCATTCCTGCAAGAAAGAAAATTATCATCGCATTAAAAACTATAAATACTGCTGTAGAAAAATTGTTTTGCATGTAAATTAAACCGAAGAAAAGCCCTGTAACAATAACAGGAGGAAGAATACCGGAATAAAAATTATCCAGATTGTTTGCTTTTTTATCAAGTAAATGCGCAAGATAAAGCGGAAGCACAAACTTTACCATTTCAGAAGGCTGATACGATACAGAACCAATTTCTATCCAGCGTGAAGCTCCGTAACGCTCTACTCCAATACCGGGAATAAGGGTTAAAATACACAAAAAAGCAGCAATACAAACCAGCGGTAAAACAAATTTTCTTAATGCAGAAAGGCTGATATAAGAAAAAACAAAAAATGCCGCAACACCTATTACCGCAAAAATTAACTGCCTTATAATAAAATAATTACCGTCTCTGAAGAAACGTGCTGCAAAAGAATATGATGCTGAATAAAGCGTAACAAGACCTGTGCCCAAAAGCAGTATCACGCAAAAGTAAAAGAGGTGTACTGTTTTCTGATCTTGCGATCTTTCTGCATCAAACTGATACATTTTTTTCCCCTACTGAATCTTCAATGTTGAAAGTGCAATAATTGCAAACAACCCGCCCAGGACCCAGAATCGGATAACTGTTTTGGTTTCCGACCATCCCATAAGCTCATAATGATGATGAAGAGGCGCCATTTTAAAAACTCTCTTCTTCCGCAATTTAAAAGAAACAACCTGAATAATAACTGATGCGATCTCCAAAACGAAAACTCCGCCGCAGATCAGAATTAATATTTCTTTTTTTGTTATTAAAGAAATAACTGCAATTACGCCGCCTAATGAAAGACTGCCTACATCGCCCATAAAAACTTCTGCAGGATGAGCATTAAACCAAAGGAAACCTACGCATGCTCCTGCGGCGGCAAGACAGAATACTGTAAGCTCTGCAGCCTGCGGAATATGAGGTATGCCGAGATATGCAGAAAAATCATAACGTCCGGAAATATATGTAAGAACTGCAAGAGTTAAAAAAACAATAATTAAAAGTCCTGCCAATAATCCGTCTAAACCATCAGAAAAGTTAACAGCATTTGATTCGCCTACAACCAGTAATACAGCAAACGGAATCCACCAAAAACCCATATCAAAAACAGGATCTTTAAAAAACGGAATATACAAAGCAGTTATATTCTCTTCTCCTGAATAATAAATAACAAGAACAATAGCTATTGCCGCGGCAAACTGCCCTGCCAGTTTTGCCCATGCAGGCAATCCTTCGGAATTATGTTTTTTTACTTTTAGGTAATCATCTATAAAACCAATTGCGCCAAACGCGATAAAAGCGCACATTGTAATCCATACTGCCCTATTCTGCAGATTACCCCAGAAAAGCATTGCAATAACTACAGAAATAATTATCAATATTCCGCCCATGGTCGGCGTTCCGGATTTAATTAAATGTGTCTGCGGTCCATCCAGCCGGATCGACTGCCCAATTTTTAGTTTTTGCAGATACTCAATTATTTTTGCGCCGAAAATAAAGCAAATTAATAAAGTTGTAAGAGCTGCAAACGCGCTTCTGAATGTGAGGTAGCCAACAACACGGAATGGAGTAAAAATACTGTACAGTTGTTCAATCAGCTCAAGAAACATCGGAACCCCCAATTAACATTTCTGTAAGTCTTTCCAAAGCACAGCCGCGCGATCCTTTTAATAGAACAAGATCACCGGACTCTAAAAAATTGTCCAAAGTTTTGGAAAGTTCGTTAATATCATTTGTATAAAAATGTATTTTTCCGTTTTCTGTCATTTTTTGCGATGTTACTTTTATTTCATTTCCAAACAGAAAAACCTTATTTGCCGCAGATTCCGATAAAATACTTCCCAGTTTTTTATGTTCATCACCGGAATTAATGCCCAGTTCAAGCATATCTGCAATAACATAAACTTTTCTTCCCTGCCATTCTACAGAATCGCAGAATTCAACCGCTTTGGCAGTAGATTCAGGGTTTGCATTATAGCAGTCACGGACAACAGTTGTGCGTCCTTTTAAAATTTCCAGCCTGCCAAACATTGGCTTAACGGATTCAAGCCCCTGTTTAATTGTTTCTTTTTTTACAGGAATTTCTTTTGCTATTGCAATAGCCGCAATTGCATTTTCCAGGTTATGTCTGCCAGGAAGGGAAAAATTAATTTTTTCTTCCGCCCAGTTTACCTCTGTACCGTTAAGCCCAAGACTTAACGCTCCTTTAAATTCTTCAAAACTTTCTGCGCTGTAATGTTTTATCTTTCCATTAACACCTAAAGTTAGTTCTTCTGCAAAATCATCATTTTCCGGAATCAATGCAATATCATTAATATTTAAATAATTGTAGATACATTTTTTTTCTTTAAGGATTCCTGCCTTTGTGCCGAAGAATTCGATATGGGCAGAACCTATGTTTGTAACAAGCGCGATGTTTGGTTTTAAAACAAATGTAATCTCTGATATTTCGCCCGGTCTGTTCATTCCAAGCTCAAAAACACCAACTTCATGATGTGCCCTTACATCAAAAACAGAAAGCGGAAGGCCGGTTTCTGAATTAAGGTTGCCTTTGTTCATTACAGTATTTTTTTCTTTGGAAATAATCGCAGCAGTAATTTCTTTGGTAGTAGTTTTACCGGACGACCCTGTTATTCCAATTTTTATAAGATTGGGAAATTTTTCAAGATAAACCCTGGCAGAATCCTGAAGCCCTTTCAGAGTATTTGATACTATAATTAAATCTTTGCCTGTTTTCTGCGCAATTTCTTCCAGATTAAAACTTTCCAAAGCAGATGAAGCAACTACAGCAGCTCTTGCACCTGCATAAAAGGCTGAAGCTACAAAACTATGACCATTACATGAAGATCCTTCCAATGCAAAAAATAAACTGCCCTCTTTTACCGTGCGGGAATCGATGGATACAGAAGAAAAACCATTATCTGCAGAAAATGAAACATGGCGCGCTCCAATTGAATTGGATAGTTCGCCAATTCCCATTAAGCTAGTATCCATGCTCCATTCCCCCCATTATTCTTACCTGAAGAAAATACTCAGGTTGTATCTTGCGTAAATCCAATTGATTTTTTGCTATGTCTTCTATCCTGTCCGGCGAAGAAAATTCAGAAATACCTGCTATAAGTCTTTTATTGCTTTCTACCCATTCTATCTGAGTCTGTTCCAGACGAGCTAATTCTCTGGAAAGATTCTGATACCTGTTCGACTGCCATACCAAAAGACACAGAAAAAGCGGAATAGTTAAAACCAGAAAATATAAAAACAGGTATTTTTTAATCATTATCATCTCCGTTTAGTACTTTTTCGACAACGCGCAGTCTTGCGCTTCTGGAAGGAGGGTTCCGCTCAATCTCACTTTTACCGGGTGTAACACCCTTTTTGGTCAGTAAATTAACTGAACGGCGTCCATTACACTTACATATCGGCGCTTGCTGTGGGCAGGTACAGTTTTTATTCTTGGATCTAAGGAAATTTTTAACAATCCTGTCTTCCAATGAATGAAAACTGATAATCCCGAGCCGTCCCCCCGGCTCGAGAACCCTAAGCGCTGCCTCAAGGAGAGAATGGAGCTTTGATAACTCACCATTTACTGCAATACGCAATGCCTGGAAAGTCCTGGTCGCAGGATGTATCTGCCCGTGTCTATAAGAAGCCGGCACGGCTCTGGAAACCAAATCGGCAAGCGCCGAAGTAGTTGTAATTGTCGATCTCTGCCTCTCATTTACAATTTGAGAAGCAATACGTCTTGAATACTTTTCTTCTGCATTCTGGAACAATAAATCGGCAAGCTCGCGTTCAGGAAGAGAAGCCAAAAGGTCGGCGGCTGTTACTCCTTTGGAACTATCGATACGCATATCAAGAAATTCATTTTTTTCAAAAGTAAAACCCTTGCCGCTTTTTTTATAATGATAAAAACTGACGCCTAAATCAAAAAGGATTGTATCTGGTCTTTTATATTCCTGCGGATAATCGCCGAAGAAATCATGCGACCAACCATTATAAAAATGAACACGGCCATTAAAAACTTCCAGACGTTTTTTTGCAATGGCAAGAATATCGCTGTCGGCATCGATTGCTACAATATCAATTTCTGAGAACTTTGAAAGGAATGCATAACTGTGTCCGCCTTCCCCTGCATTGGCATCAATCATAAGCTCGTTTTTTTCTCTGGGTCCAAGTAACTCAATTGTTTCCTGAAGCATTACAGGGGTATGTGTATAATCTGTCATATACTCCCCTCTTCCACAAAGAAGTTAACTTTTCCATGCATTCTCTTATGAACATCTTTGTTAATATTGCGGACTTCTTCCATAAAGGCTTTGTTATATTCTACATTCCAGATTTCCAAATGACCTTTAATGCTTACAACAAGGCAATCCTTTGTAAGATTGGCATAAGACCTTAAAATAACAGAAATTGGAATTCGTCCTGTTTTTGGATCGATATCTACAGTGCTTGCAGTGCTGATATGCTGATATTCAAAAGCTTCAATTTCTTCTGCTGTCCATTCATTTTCTTTGCTTTCTTTTTTAAAGGTGGAAATAAAATGTTCATAAGCTGCGGATGTCATAACCCAGACACATAATTCTTTCCCCTGCGTGATTACCAGTTTTCCGGTATATCGTTCTCGCAAAGGAGCTGGAATTACTACCCGTCCTTTATCATCCAGAGTGCTTTCAAATGTACCAGTTTGCAACGCAAATTCCACTTACTTCCCCAATATTCTAATTAATTCCACTAAATGACACCTTCAGTATTTCCTATTTATAATCTGCGGTCAAGCACTATTCATAATATTTTTGTAATTTTTTTCAAAAAAACGCTAAATCAGCTTAACGCTCATGTAGTAAATATGCATAATTGCTCAAATTTTGCTTTTTAGCTATGATTTATCAATGCATATAAGCGAATTTTTTTTGGTTTTTCCTGAAGGTGATGTTCAGGAAATACAGGGGCGCCTGCCGTTTAATGCCCTTGTTGATATGAATGGCAATGTATTAAGGCTGCCCCTGCCTACCAATAAAATGATTGTTTTTAGGGTTGCAGGCATAAAAACAGAAGAAAGAAAAGGCGTAAGCGAAACTTTTCATTTTCTGGATTTACTAAGCGCAGAGGAACTGCTTGAGTACACAGCCTAAATCCAAAGGACTTCTCGCGGAGGCGCAGAGACGCAGAGGTAATATAGGAATAAAAAATGAGAGCAGTTTGCATAAAACTCTTAAATTCCAATATACAGGTGACGGGGGAAAAACCGAAGAAAATGTCGGCAGCTTTGTCGCCGATGGAATAAGAAAAGACGGCGAATATATCGAGGTTCAAACAGGCAGTTTTGCCCCTTTAAAAAAGAAAGTAAAAGCCTTTGCCGCTTTGGGAAAAGTGCGTATTATTCACCCAATTGCTGCTGCCAAAAAAATTGAAGTTTACGATATTAAAGGAAAGCTCCTTTACAGGCGAAAAAGCCCCGTACACGGCTCTTTATGGGATATTTTTGACGCTCTTCTTTCTGCCCCGGAGATTCCTCTAATTAAAGGCGTTACAGTAGAAGCCGTCATCGTAGATATTACCGAAAAACGGATAAAAGACGGCAAAGGCTCAAGACGCCGGAAGGGCATCAGCAAGTTTGACAAAGAACTGGCTGCTTTTCATGAACGCCATGTCTTTGGCAAAAAATCTGATTATTTAAAATATTTTATTCCGTTTAAAAAAGGCGAAGAATTTACTGTATCTTCCCATGCTCAAAAAGCAAATATAAAAAGGCATTTCTCCCAAAAAGCGCTCTATGTTCTTACCAAAATGAAGATAATAAAAAGAATCAGAAAGGAAAAACAAGCCTGGGTATATGTCCGCAGTTAGATAAGTTCAAGATACTTTTCTATTTCTTCTGCGGTCGGTAATCCAAGTACATGTAACGCTGTCTCTTGCGCTTTTTCTATAGTTAAACCGGAAATTGTTTTTTTTACTGCCGCAATAGAAGCAGCACCCATGCTGAATTTCCGCAAGCCAAGCCCAATTAAAACAGGCACAGCTTTAACATCATTGCCAAGCTCTCCGCAGATAGATATTGATTTTCCGGCATCATTAAAGGCAGAAATTGCTGTTTTAATTAGCCTGAATACAGCAGGATGATAACATTGATAATAACTTTCTACTGTTTCGTTCATCCGGTCGGCGGCGCACAAATACTGGCATAAATCATTGGAACCAATACTGGCAAAATCAACCTCTTGGGCGGCTAAATCGGCAATATGCGCAATGCCGGGTACTTCTATCATTATGCCGGTTTTTACATCGTTAAATTTTATCCCTTCTTTTTTTAGTTCATTGCCGGCTTCTTTAATTATTTTTTTAGCATTTCTTATATCATCCAGCGAAGTTATCATTGGAAGCAGAATCCACAAATTACCGTAAACAGAAGCTCTTAAAGCCGCTCTTATTTGTGTTTTTAAAATATCACGGTTAGAAAAGCAAAACCTGATTCCTCGGTTACCCAAAAACGGATTATCTTCACGTTTAAAGTCTAAATAAGGAACCTGTTTATCTCCGCCAATATCCAAAGTACGCAATACAACAGGTTTTTCGTTAAAACATTCCAATATTTTTTTGTATGAATAAAACTGCTCGTCTTCCGGCGGCAGCTTATTATGTTCCATATAAAGAAACTCGGTTCTTAAAAGCCCGACAGAATCTGTAAAACTCTGCATTTTTAACTCTTCATCGTTAGAACTGGAAATATTCAGGGAAATCTCTATTTTTGTTCCGCAGGCAGTTCGCCCTTCCTTCTCCAGAAACCCTTCGGTTTCCTGTCTTTCGCGGTTAAAAACCCCGCTTTTTTCCAGAAACTCTTTTTTAACATCATCCTTTGGATCAACAATTACTGTTCCTTCTTCTGCATTAACCGCAACAAGCTGACCCTGTTTTATCGAGTTTAAAAGTCCTTCTATACCCAAAACAGCGGGAATCCCAAAGCTTTTGGCAATAATTGCAGTATGAGAAGTAATTCCGCCCGCCTCGGTAATAATAGCCAGGACTTTATCCCTTTTTAATCCAGCAGTATCAGATGGTAATAGTTCCCTTGCGGCAACAATTACAGGTTCAGGAAGGTTAGAAAGCCCTTCGGTTTTCTGACCATACCATATTTTAAGAAGCAATGCGCGTACATCATCAAAATCTGCGGCGCGTTCAGAGATAAGCGGGTCAGGTGTATTGCGCAGAACATTTAAGACTGTCTCATAAACCTGATAAACAGCCCAAGCGCCTGACCATCTTTCATTTAAAATACGAGCGGGAATTTCTTCGTTAATAATTATATCTTCTACAATTTCTTTTTGAGCATCAAAAATAGCTGCTTTTGCAGAATCTACTTTTAACATTGAAACTTTGATTTTTTCGAGTTCTTCCAAAGCTTGTTTTTTTACAGAAAAATAACGATTTAGATGTGCCTGCTCCTGCCCGGATAAAATAAAACTTTCTGCAGGTATGTCATAATTTTTATTATATATAAATACATGCCCCACAGCCGCGCCTGGAGCAACTCCTTTTCCGTGTAACATCATCATATAAAAAACAAGGCTGCCGGTAATTGGCAGCCTTACTGTTTCTTACCAGCCGTCGACCATGTCGTCCGGATCACGGTGATGTTCAGAGAAAAGGTCTGTTTCTGCGCGAAGGTCATCAAAGTAGATATAATAACTGCCTCTGGCTTCCAGTGGATCTACATCAATGCGGAAACCTGTTATTTTAATGCCAAAGTTACCCTGATGGTGATAACTTCGCTGTACTACGCCGCTTAAACCGTCATCTGGAGCAGGCGGAATTGCAACAGTCATTCTCTGCCAGCCCAGGAAGTTAAGTTTTCCCATGACAAACTCATAGTTTCTTCCGTAGAAGTCCTGAATTAAAAGTACAAGGGTATGATTAAAATTACGGCCTGCAACCCAAACAGAGACAGTTTTTGTTATACCTTCTACCGGAATTGGGCGGCTTGGGTAAATTCTAAAACTTGTATAACCCCTGCGTAAAAAGTCTACTCTTGTACCCAGAACATGTTCATCTGCAATGTTAAGACCTTCTTCGTCTGGAATCGGAGTTTTGCCAGCTGGGGAACCCCTGAATAATCTGGTTGTTGTATATCCGTCATCGTTGGACATTGTTGACAACCAAAAACCGTCATGCTCAAATTTTTCGACAGATACTTCCCTTATTAACTGCTGAGCAGACTCAATACCCAGTCTTTCTGGATCAGGTGAGCCGATTTCTCTCTCTTGCTGGGCATATGCAAACCCGCCGATAAACAGGATTAAAGCAATTGCTAAAAACTTCTTCATTTTTTTTCTCCTTAATTGCTTGACCAAAGTCTGTCAACATTTGCCGGATCGGCCAAATCATTACCGTCAAACAGAGCTTCAAACATATCTGTCAGAATCTTTAATTGTTTGAAATAGATATAGAAATTATCGACTCTCTCTACAGGCTGAGTCCAAATCCTAAACTTGACAAAAGACAACCCTGCATAAGAAGGCAGTGTTCGTCTGGACTGAGATATATTAGACGGTATATTAACTCGCAGGTTTCTCCAACCCGGAAAAGCAATATCGCCGAGATGAAGTGCGTGAACAACTCCGCGATGGTCTCTTATATAAACTTCTATATAATACCTAAGGTTTGCACCCCAAACCCACATATCCATATTGGAAACTCTGCCTGGAATGGGGATTTCAAAAGGTTTTTCGTCCGCATCATCTGCCAGTGTAGGATATATGTCTATCCAGTTATATCCCCTGCGGTCAAACTGACCATGTATACCAAAACTTCTGATAGGCGGAGAATTGGGGTCTCTGTTGTAACCAAAGACTGCAACCGGCCAGGCATCAACATAAGCAGTAAGCGGGAATCTTTGCGCGTTTCCATTACTGTCCTGAGCTACAGAACCATCAGCGTTTCTTACAGGCGAAATAAACCTGCTGGCTTGAGTTCTCCAAATATACGGAGCGCCATCGTCCCCGTTAAAAGATTCCAGAATTTTTGTTTCCCAGGCAACGGTCCTATCCTGACCATATCCTGAAAAGACCGTTATACATGCCCAAGTAATCAGGCAGATAATTTTGAAACTAGCGTGTTTCATCAATAACTCCTCTTTTAAAAGCCTTGTTTTCAATTATATTTATTTACACTGCCTTTGTCAATCGGCAAGAAGTATTTTCTCTATTTTACTCTATTTTATTGATTTTACGCAATACCTCCTTATCAATTTCTTTTGGGTTTAAAACGGTAAATTTTGACCTAATCTGCCCTTCAGATATTCCGCTGAAAACCATCCCCGCAACAGGGGAAACCTGGGTAAGGGGCGAATCGTCAATGATCAATACAATATCCAGAGGCGCTGCGGAAGGGTTCAGCCAGGAGAAAAGTATTACAGGTATACCTGCTTTTCTGTCAAGAAAATCAATACCGGAGCCGGCTAGTACCACGCAGGAGGGATCGAAATCATCGGGAAAATCGGGGAAATCTGTAAAAAAGGAAATCTGCCCTGCGGCATTCTGCTGCCTTGCTCCGCGTAAAAAGGAATCTCTAATTTGCGCACCAATAAGGAGATTTTGATTTGAATCGATAAAAACAGCTATGTTTCCCTTCTCACCGGCAAAGATTGCGGCAGCCCGCCCTGCCCTGTAAAAATCGGCATCAATATCAGTTCTGTATACATAAAAACCGTTAAAAGCTTCAGGTTCCTCGGTTTGTGTTTCCCTTCCTGTCAGTATTACTATGGAAGTTTTATTGTTCTTTTCGCGGTACATCGATGCAGAACGGCTGAATCTTACCGGAAAAATAACACAAAACGGACGTGACGAGACTTCCATTACAGCATAGGGAATAATATCGTCTCCTGCGTCATTTGCGATATTAACAGTTTTTATCGGGCGGAAAATCGCTAGAGATGTTTTAAAAGCGTCCTTTTTCAGCCTTTCATCACCGTAAAGTCTTATAAATGATTCTTCTACAACGATAAGAACAGGGGAACGGAAAGAGAAAATTATCAGCGGGAGACAAACTGCCAAAATCAGGGCAGATAATAATAGCCGTTTTTTTTGCTTTATCATTGTTTTACGGATCATATCATACTCACATACCTTGACCAAGCATATATAAACCCATTAATATGAATAAAATTACGCTTTCAAGGAGAAAATCAATATGACAAGTTATAGAGAATTAGGTCTTGTAAACACAAAAGACATTTTTAAGAAGGCCATTTCAGGCGGATACGCTATTCCAGCGTACAATTTTAATAATATGGAACAAATGCAGGCTATTATTCAGGCTTGTGTAGAAACAAAATCCCCTGTTATTTTACAGGTTTCTGCAGGCGCCCGAAAATACGCCAATCAGAACATCCTTCGCAACATGGCAAGGGGTGCTGTAGAATATGCCCACGAATTAGGCTGCGATATTCCTATCGTTCTGCACCTTGATCACGGCGATACTTTTGAAATCTGCAAGGATTGTATCGAAACCGGTTTTTCTTCTGTAATGATAGACGGCTCGCACCTTCCTTACGACGAAAACGTAGCTCTTACAAAAAAAGTCTGCGAATTTGCACATTCTCAAAAAGACTATGTGTCTGTAGAGGGAGAACTTGGGATTCTTGCAGGCGTAGAAGACGAAGTTTCATCCGAACACAGTTCATATACCGAGCCGTCCGAAGTTGTCGATTTTGTAAGCAAGACAAAAGTTGATTCTTTGGCTATCTCTATCGGAACAAGCCACGGCAGAACAAAGTTTAAACCCGAACAATGTACAAAAGATGCCAATGGCATCCTTATACCTCCTCCGCTCCGCTTTGACATTCTGGAAGAAATCGAAAAACAAATACCGGGCTTCCCTATTGTTCTGCATGGCTCTTCATCTGTTCCTGTTGAATATGTTCAAATGATCGAAAAATTCGGCGGTAAATTATCTGATTCTGTCGGTATCCCCGAAGAACAACTTCGCAAGGCCGCAAAAAGCGCAGTATGCAAAATTAACATCGATTCTGACGGACGTCTTGCAATGACAGCCCTTGTACGCAAAATCCTTTTTGAACAGCCGGAAGAATTTGATCCTCGTAAATTTATCGGACCTGCAAGAGATGAATTAAAGAAATTGTATGCACACAAAAATCTGAATGTATTAGGATCAGCAGGACAGGCGTGAAAAACAATTTGTCAATGATTCCATTACTTTTAACAAAGAATTGGAATCTAGCGGTAAAAATAGCGTCAAGTTTATTTAGAATTGGTAAAGCCCGTTATCTCTTAAAGCGAAACTTTGGTTTTGACCATTTTAAAAATTTGGCGCTTGTTTACTTTAAACCTACAGGCGCATGTAACTTACGCTGTAAAACCTGCGGTCAGTACGGTGATAAAGGCGTAATGAATGATTGCGCCGCAGAAGAAAACAAAAAAATCCTGCCGCTGGAAACATGGAAAAAATTCGTTGACGAAATTGCCCCCCAAAAACCAACTATTTATGTTTGGGGCGGAGAACCTTTTTTATATCCCGATTTATTCCCTCTTTGTAAATATATGGTAGATAAAGGTCTTTTAATCAGTGTAAATACAAACGGCACCTTTATGGAAAAACATGCCGAACAGATTGTACGTGATAAATGGGGAACAATTTTTGTTTCGCTTGATGCATTCCGTGAAGTTAATGATGATCTTCGCGGTAAAGGCGTTTACGATAAAGTAATTGCCGGTTTTAAAGCAATTGACAGAGAAAAGAAAAAACAAAAAGCCAAGTATCCAATGCTTGGTATGGTAACTGTTGTATCAAATAAAAACTATATGGATTTGGCTAACCTTTCAGAAGCAAGCAGAGAGTATAATATCGATCTGCATGTATATAATTTAGGTACATATACAAACGATAATATTGTTGCAACTCAAAAACAATTTATGAAAGAAAAACTCGATACCGATATTGATTGTTTAGAAAGTTATAACACCGGTTACAATCTTGGGATCGATGGAAAAAAACTGCACGTTATATTAAAAGATATTCAGGAAAAAAACTTTGGTCATACTATTTTAACAGTTCCTACTTTAAATCCAGAAAAAACACATACATATTATGCCGAACTGGAAACTCCTGTACGCAATCATTGTGTTGTTCCATGGTGTCAGCTTAATGTCGATTATAATGGTAATGTACACTTCTGCGCAGATTACCCTGATTATATAATAGGAAATATCACTCAGCAGTCAGCAAAAGAAATTTACAACGGAGAACGCGCAAACAAGTTTAGAAAAGCTCTTAACGAAAGCGAGGGCGGAATGTTCCCGGGCTGCTTACGCTGTTATCAGAATATGCTCTTTGGAAGAAAGATTAAAGGTTTTTAATATTCCATATAATAAAATTATTTGGAGGAAAGATGCTGACCGAACCGTTAAAAGATATGTTTAACAAACAATTTTTTGACAAATTTACAAAAGACTTAAAACTTGTCATTAAAGATTTTAATAACCGAAAGTTTGTTTCCCAAATAATGGACGAAAAATGGGAAAATATGGAATTTAAACAGCGGTGTCAGCATATCACAACAGTTCTTAAAGATTTTTTGCCTGCGGATTATAAAAGCGCAATTGCAAAAATACTTGAATTACTGGAACAATTAAAAGATGATTATGATTTTTCAAAAGTAAATGATACAGCATTCGGCTTATCACTGGAATATGGGTGGATTCTGGATAATTTTGTTGAACAATACGGTGTTAATGATTATGAAACATCGGTTAAAGCAATAGAAAAAATTACCCAATTTACAAGCTGTGAATTTTCTGTCCGTCCTTTTATTATTAAATATCCGGAAAAAATGATGAAGCAGATGTTAATTTGGTCAAAACATAAACATTGGGGCGTAAGAAGGCTTTCGTCGGAAGGCTGCCGTCCGCGGCTTCCCTGGGCAATGGCTTTACCAAATTTAAAAAAAGATCCAGCTCCAATAATTCCTATTTTAGAAAATCTTAAAAATGATATATCAAGATTTGTAAGGCTTAGCGCTGCGAATAATCTGAATGATATAGCAAAAGATAATCCAAAAACCGTAATAAATCTGGTAAAAAAATGGCAAAAGGAATTTCCCGGCAAGTCTGATAATGTAAATTGGGTTATAAAACATGGCTGCAGAACGCTTTTAAAACAAGGTAATGCAGAAGTTATGGAACTATTTGGTTTTGATGCAGTAAAAAATATTACTATTAAAGATTTTAAAATTTCAAAAGCAAAAGTTAAAATAGGCGAAGCGCTGCAATTTGAATTTAAACTAATTAATAAAAGTGCAAAAAAAACAAAAATTAGGCTTGAATACGGAATTTATTACCAAAAAGCCAATAAAACTTTATCAAAAAAAGTCTGCAGGATTAGCGAGAAGGAATATGATAAAAATTCGGTAACAAACATTACCAGAAAACATTCATTTAAAGCGGTTACAACAAGAGTATTACATCCTGGTCTTCATCAGGTTTCTGTTATCATTAATGGAAAAGAATTTGAAAAATATAATTTTGAACTTGTAAAAAAAATTAATTAACTATATTATATACTTAAATATTCGGAGGAAAATTATGACATTAAACTTAAAGAAAATTATTTTCTTATTTGTAATTGCCGGCTTTTTATCTTTTCAGGTTTCTGCTCAGTCCAATACTGAACACCAAATTGTCGGAAAATGGGAACATATATCAGGTGATTGGATTTGGTTTTTTGGTGATTCTGAAATAATTGAATTTAGATCTAACGGAACTGCAATTAGTTACGATGAATTTGAAGCCGGTAATTGGAGTATTTCAGGCCAGCAATTAACAGTCGTAGACGATGATGGGAATAGATTCGTGTATAGATTTTCCATAAATAATAATATATTGACTATAACTGATTCGGATGATGATGTTGGAAGATGGGAAAGGTTTTGATAAATATTTTTAAATTAAATAGAAATTATATTTATCTCTTGTTTTAATACCCAATAGCCCCTTGTTTTTTATTAAGTAAAATACCATAATGTTCATCCTATGGAACAAGTAATCTGGGTCTGGAACTACATGAAAGGAAAAAGATTCGTCTTTTGCTGCGGCATTTTCCTTTCTATTGTTACGGCGGCAATGCGTGTTATAAACCCGATGCTGGGGCTTAAAATAATTGACGAAGTTATAATACCCGGCAATACAGAACCCCTGATCCCCCTCCTTATTACCATGATGATTGTCCAATTAGCCCGCCTAAGTTTGTACTATTTCATGATTATATTGATGGAAATTGCCAGCACAGATGTAATGACACGTCTTCGTCAGGATATGTACGAAACTGTTCAATGGCAGGATTTCCGCTTTTTAGGCTTATTCCCAACAGGAAACCTGATGACACGTATGACTCAAGACCTTGATCGCCTGCGTCACACAGTAGCATGGGTTTCTTATCAATTTATTGGAGCAATCGCGCTTTTTGTATCTACTTTTACATTTTACATGATTATTAACTGGCGTCTTGCATTGTGCCTTGTCGCTGTTACTCCTTTTATTTTATACATCAGCCGCAGGTTTGTAAAAAAAATAAGACCGCGTTTTATGCTTCTGCGGCAAAAACTTACAGACCTTGGAACTGCAGTAACAGAAAATATCGAAGGTAACCGAATCGTAAGAGCTTTTGCCCGTGAAGAATACGAAAAAGAAAAAGTAGAAAAACATAATACCGAGTTCCGTGACATATCATGCGAGAACGCAGTTATCTCCGCAAAGTACCAGCCGTTTTTAGAAACAGCCAGCCAATTATTAATGGTAATTATGCTTGTTGTAGGCGGTTATTTCCTTATTCAGGAATGGATGACTCCCGGCGAATATATGGCGTTTTCTTCATTAACATGGGCGCTCTCCATGCCAATGTGGATGCTTGGTCCTCTATTGGCAGATTTAGAACGCTACACTTCTGCTGGAAAAATGATACGTGAAGTTGTTGAAGCCCCAAAAGGAATTTCTGATATTTCGGGCGCTGTAGAACTTTCAAAAAAACCTTTGGGAAAAATTGAGTTTAGGGATATTAAATTAACGATAAACGAAACAGAAATCCTGCAGGATATTAATTTTATTGCAGAAGCAGGATCCACAATTGGAATTCTTGGCAGCACAGGTTCGGGAAAAACTTCTCTTGTTAATCTTCTTGCACGTTTTTATGAACCTGACTACGGAGCAGTTTTACTGGATGGCGAGGATATCAGGCGTTATACATTATCTTCGTTAAGAAAGCACATTGGGCTTGCAATGCAAGATGTATTTTTATTCTCGGATTCTGTTAAGGGAAATATTTCTTACGGAAGACTCGGCATGAGCGATGAATCGATAAAAAAACACGCTATACAATCCGACGCCGATAGTTTTATAACAAAAATGAATGATGGTTATGAAACACTGGTCGGAGAACGAGGCGTTGGCATCTCGGGAGGACAAAGGCAAAGGATTGCTTTAGCAAGAGCTCTTGCAGTGGAACCTTCCATTCTTGTGTTAGATGATACTACTTCGGCAGTTGACAGCGAAACAGAACATTTTATTCAGCAGCAATTAGAAAATCTTGATTTTTCATGCACAAAAATTATAATTGCACAAAGAATTTCTTCTTTAAGAAAAGCGGATATCATTCTTGTTATGGATAAAGGACGCATTATAGAAAGAGGAACTCATAACGAATTACTAGAAATGAAGGGATTTTATCACAATATTTGGACACTTCAGTATAATGCAGGTTTGGAAGCAATGGACATTGCAGCAATGAATACTGCAGCATTAAACAATGCAGCAAAGGAGGTTAAATAATGGCCTTCTGGAATAAACGTGTGCAAAAAACAGCAAAAGAACGCAACCGCTATGATGCCGATGAATATCTTGATGAAAAGGTAAGTCTTTTTAATGTAAAACGTGTACTTGGATATTTAATAAAAGCGCAGGGACATTTAAAACTTTCTCTTGTGTTTAGTATTCTTTCCAGCATCGCATCTCTTGTTGGTCCATTATTTATAAAACGCGCTTTAGATGAAGCAGTTCCAAACAAGGATTTAAGGCTTCTTATAATGATGGGTGTTTATTTAACAGCATCGATAATCATTAGCGTCGCATTAAGCACAATCCGCAATATTCTTGTTGCAAAAGCAGGCGCTGGTATTATTCATGATATAAGGCAGGATTTATTTTCTCATTTACAAAAACTGGCTTTTAGTTTTTTTGATTCACGGCCTCACGGAAAAATATTTGTTCGTGTTGTTCCGTATGTAAACAGCGTTTCCGATGCATTAAGTAACGGAATTATCAACTTTGTTATAGAAGTTTTAAATATCTTTTTTATTATTTTCTTTATGTATCAGGTTGATCCTCATTTGGCAACTGTTACTGTAATTGGGCTTCCTCTTTTAGCGCTCTTTATCTGGACAATAAAACCTGCACAGCGAAGAGCGTGGCAGGCAGTTTCAAACAAAGGTGCAAACTTAAATGCGTATATTCAGGAATCTATAGACGGCGTCAGGGTTACACAGGCATTTGACAGACAAAAGAAAAACCTTGGAATAATGAACGATCTTACAGATGAACGCAACCATGAATGGATGAAGGCAATTTATATTTCCAATACTGTCTGGTTTTCTACAGAATCAATAAGTCAGCTTGTTTGGTCTTTTGTTTTTATTATGGGCGTTTACTGGATGAATCCAATGGCAAGTTTTGGAATGCTCCTTGTTATGGGAAACTATGCATGGCGTTTCTGGCAGCCGATTATTAATCTTGCAAATATTTACAATACATTTATTACAGCAATGGCTTATTTAGACAGAATTTTTGATACAATCGCAGAGCCTGTAACTATTAAAGACATTCCAAATGCAACGGAATTTCCTTTTGTACGAGGTCATGTTAATTTTGAAAATGTAAGTTTCAGCTACGACGGAGTGCGCAAAGTTTTAAACAATGTTAGTTTTGATGCACATCCCGGGCAAAGCATCGCTATTGTAGGACCTACAGGCGCTGGCAAAACCACTATCGTTAATTTGCTTTCCCGTTTTTATAACATAGAAGAAGGACAAGTGCTTGTTGACGGTCAGGATATAATGAAAGTTACATTACGTTCTTTACGGAGCCAAATGGGCATTATGCTTCAGGACAGTTTTTTATTTACAGGAACAATTGCAGAAAATATCCGTTACGGGAAACTGGACGCAACAGACGAAGAAATCCGCAGCGCCGCACAAATGATCGGAGCTAATCATTTTATAGAAAAACTTCCTAACGGTTACGATACCCATATTACAGAACGAGGCGGCGGCATCTCTGCAGGAGAACGCCAGCTTTTGGCATTTACACGAACATTAATTTCTAATCCGCGCATTTTAATCCTTGACGAAGCAACAAGCAGCATCGATACAGGAACAGAACAGCTTGTTCAGGATGGAATCCACACATTAATGAAAGGCCGAACTTCATTTATAATTGCTCATCGGCTTTCTACGATACGCAATTGCACACGAATCATGTTTATTGCAGACGGAGAGATAACAGAAAGCGGCACACACGAAGAATTAATGGCGCTTAAAGGACGTTATTACGAATTGTGCTTGGCTCAGTATAAGCAGTAGTTAGAAAGAAGCTGTTCCGAGAACATCAATGATACCGTATTTACCGTTGATTTTCATAAAAGCAGTATCGCCGTCATAAGATGCAATATGATCAAAAATAAGGGGAACAGCTATATTTCCCCATTTATCAATAAATCCCCATTTACCGTCTTTTGATACAGGAATTGCATTTTCATATCTAAGAATAGTAGATAAATTATCCGGTCTGTCAAAAATAAAATCAGTTAAAAGCGTACTGCCAAGGGCAATTGCATATTTGCTGTTTGCGTATTTTTCGCCGAAATTGTAAATTTTCTCTCCCCATTCACTTTCACTTATAATGATTTTTGTAAAATCAAACTGTCTGACATAATTTAAAATATTTTCGTGCATTGGAAAATGTTCCGAAAACTGATCTATACTGTAAATTTCAACTTCTTCATCCCATCCAAAAATTCGCTCACCAAACATTTTATTTTCAGAATCATAAAGAAATTCCAAAAGGTACGATCCTCCATGACCACCATGGTAAGCTGCAATCTGTCCTGTCAATCTGTTAAGTATGTAAGTATAAGAATTAGCTGTGTATCCGCAAATGTCACAATAGTATACATCGTTATAATCAAACACAGGTTCAACAATCCAGACAATATCATTTTCATTTATAAACTTTGTATCATTTACAATAAACTGTATATTGGTTTCCTCTATTTGAATATCCGGCAAAATAGACATAGAATTTGCTGTTACATTATCAGGAACAGATCTTTTGCAGGAAAATATAAATAATAAAATCAAAATAAATACAGATAATATTATACTTTTTTTCATATTGGCTTCCTGCCTTTTAGTAATGATTATTTACCAAAAAAATAAAACTTGTATATTATTCTTTCATCTATTTTTTATTAAAAATGATAAAACAAAAGGAATATGTGTTACGGCAAATAATAAGAATCCAATAAGCGTATATTGCGAGAAGAAAGCCCAATAAGTAAGCGCTGCTGAAGAGGACAAAGCAATCATGCACAGAACCGCGATAATGGATATAAACAGATTAAAACTATTAGTCATCCAGTTAATTAGAAAAGGAATACCTACCGCCAAAGCTGTCCAAAGAAGCGGAATCATTACCAATAAAATTGGATTGCCTGAAGCGCTCCAGTCAAGTGCGCGCATGGCGCCAACAGGAATAAGCCAAAGAAGTGCAAAATTGGAAAAGTCTACCTCCCCGGAAAAGCCCCGGAAAATATACATTGCAAAACAAACAAGTATAGGAATGATCACCGGCAAGCTTACAATATCCACAAAACCAAAAAGCCATCTGGAAAAACCAAAACCTCCCGGGCTAACAAGATAACCCAGGAAGAATTGAAATATTGCCGTTATGCTTCCCAAAAGCAGAGCCCAGACACTACCGGAAGGATTACCCCCACCTATAAATGTCCTGCGAAAGTAAAAAAATAAAGGAACCCACAACAGGCAGAAAAAACTCATGCTTGAAATTTCGCTATCGGAATAAAGGAGTCAGTTTTTAGAGAAGCGCCGCCAACTAATGCGCCGTCAATATTTTCCATAGCCATAAGCTGAGCTGCGTTATCTGCTTTAACAGATCCGCCGTACTGGATAATTATTTTTGACGCAATATCGTCACCGTAAAGGCGGGCGATTACTTTGCGTACAAAAGCATGAACAGCTTCGGCATCCTGCGGTGTTGCAGTTTTACCTGTTCCAATTGCCCATACAGGCTCGTACGCAATTACAACATTGTTTAATAATGAAACATCTACGCCTTCCAGACCTTTTACAGTCTGTCTTTCGCAAACTTCTTCTACTTTGCCGGCTTCGCGTTCTTCCAAAAGTTCGCCGATGCAAAGAATGACTTCGAATCCGTGTTTAAGGGCAAGTTTTACCTTTTTATTGATAAGCGCATCATCTTCCTTGTAAACATGGCGTCTTTCGCTATGCCCAAGAATTATTGTCTGAACGCCAAGGTCTTTTAGCTGCAGAACAGAAACTTCGCCGGTATGCGCACCCTGTTCTTCGCTTGCGCAGTTTTGCGCTCCAAGGCGGATATTACTGCCTTCTATAACAGCAGAAACAGTTTCTAACAGTGTAAAAGACGGAGCCACTAAATATTTATGTGTACCATCTCTAAGCTGATTAACTAAATCCTGCGCAAGCTGTGCAGCATCATTGCGGGTCATGTGCATTTTCCAGTTCCCCGCCATATAATAATTTCTACTCACTTTATTCTCCTAAAAAATAATTACAATTTTTTTCTCGCGGAGACGCGGAGATCGCAAAGAACGCGGAGAAGAAATAAGGTATCGTTGTTTGAAAGCATAGCTAGATATTCTCATAATAAGCTTACAAACAACAACCCCTTTTCTCTCTCTGCGTCCTGCGCCCTACGAACCGAAGGTTCGACGCCTCTGCGAGAGTCTCTTCGACTCTCTACTAACCCCTGCAGACTTCGATGCCAGGTAACTTTTTGCCTTCCAGCAATTCCAACGATGCGCCGCCGCCTGTAGAAACATGGCTCATCTTCTTAGCCAAGCCAAACTTGTTAACTGCCGCAACAGAGTCGCCGCCGCCAACTACAGTTGTTACGCCTTTACCTGTTGCTTCTGCAACAAGATTTGCAACTTCTTCTGTGCCTTTTGCAAAAGCATCAAACTCAAATACACCGACAGGTCCGTTCCAAACGATTGTCTTTGCAGTTGCGATAACTTCTTTGTATTTCTCTACTGTTTTTGGCCCAACATCCAATCCCATTAAATTATCAGGGAGGTCAAGACCGTCTACAGGAACAGCAGCAGCGGCGGCGTCAAACGAGGTGGCTCCCAAATGATCCAGCGGAAGTACTATCTGCGAATTAGCGCTTTGTGCAGCAGCTAGTATTTTCTTTGCGGTATCAATCTGATCATCTTCTACTAAAGATTTACCAACTTTATAACCTTGCGCTTTTAGGAAAGTATATGCCATGCCGCCGCCGATAATAAGCGCACTTGCATTTTTTAACAAACTTTCTAAAACTGCAATCTTGGAAGAAACTTTTGCTCCGCCGATAATTGCAACTAACGGTTTTGCAGGGTTTGTTACGATAGGTTCAAGATAATTTACTTCTTTTTCCATTAAAAAACCTGCAACTGCAACAGGAACAAACTTTGCGATAGAAGCTGTAGAAGCGTGGTCACGGTGAGCTGTACCAAAAGCATCGTTTACAAACACATCGCCGTAGGTAGCAAGTTCTTTTGCAAGCTTGTCTAAATCCGCTGCTTCTTTGGCAGTTTCTTCTTTATGGAAACGGGTATTTTCAAGCATGATTACGCTGCCGTCAGCTTGGCTTTCTATGAATGCTTTTTTACCGTAACATCCATCATCAGGAGGGGAACCTTCGCCCTGCGGGCTCGGCTGAGGAGCACCAGCGAATACTACAGGTTTACCCAACTTTGTTTGTAAGTAAGCTGCAACAGGAGCCATGCGGTGTTTACCCTTGATATATGTATCTTCATCAAAAGACTTTCCGTCTTTCTCGCACTTTTCTTTTGCTTTTTTTGCGTCCTTGGAAGGATCTCCAAGGTGAGACATAAGCGTTAAAGATTTAACACCCTGCTCTAAAATATATTGAATGGTAGGAAGCGCTGCGGTGATACGAGTATCATCCTGCACTACCCCGTCTTTCATAGGCACGTTAAAATCGACACGCATGATTATGCGTTTGCCTTTCAGGTCAACAGTTTTAACAGTTTTTATCACATCATTCTCCTAAAACATTATTCTAATTTTACTCTCGCAGAGGCGTCGAACCTTCGGTTCGTAGGGCGCTGAGGACGCAGAGAGGAATAAGGGTTCTTGTCCGAAACCTAAGAGTGATACATCACGCTATACTCTCGAACAACAACCCCTTATCTTTCTCCGCGTTCCCTGCGTCTCCGCGTCTCCGCGAGAAATCTTCCTCTTCTGGAATTATTTTTTGCTATCAATGTATTTGAGTAAATCGATAACTTTGTTCGAATAACCCCATTCGTTGTCATACCATGATACGACTTTAAAGAATCTCTTTTCGCCGGGGAGATTATTCTGCAATGTTGCCAAGCTGTCATAAATCGATGTATATGGGCTGTGAACGATATCTGTAGAAACAATTTCGTCTTCCTGGAACTGTAAAACGCCCTTAAGATAACTTTCCGAAGCTTTCTTGAAAGCTGCGTTGATTTCTTCTATCGAGGTGTCTTTCGCTGTGCGGAAAACAAGGTCAACTACTGAACCTGTAGGTGTTGGTACTCGGAAGCTCATTCCGGTAAGTTTTCCCTTGGTTTCTGGAAGAACTTCGCCAACAGCCTTTGCAGCGCCTGTGGTTGAAGGAATAATATTGATAGCAGCCGCACGTCCGCCTCTCCAGTCTTTTTTGGAAGGGCCGTCTACGGTCTTTTGTGTTGCTGTATAAGCGTGAATTGTGGTCATAAGGCCGTTTTCGATGCCATAACCTTCTTTTAAGAGCACATGAACGATAGGAGCAAGACAATTTGTGGTGCAAGATGCGTTAGAAATGACATGATCCGTCGCAGAATTGTATTTTTCGTGATTTACACCCATTACAAAGGTGTTAATTGTTTTGTCTTTGCCTTTTGCAGGAGCAGAAATGATAACTTTCTTGGCTCCAGCTTCTAAATGGTCATAAGCTTTGTCGTCGCAGAACAAACCTGTGCATTCAAGGACGTATTCTACGCCTAATTTGCCCCAAGGCAGGTTTTTAAGTTCTCTTTCTGCCATAACGCACTGAATTTCGTTGCCGTTTACGACCAAAATGTCGTCTTCGGAAGCGCCAGAGCTTCTTTTTGTCTGAATATCAGCCTTCATTTGACCCTGAGTTGAGTCG